>Ga0315275_10002165_pt1 | contig 17625 bp, 14 predicted proteins | sample YL17G03_0_MG_FD_205557 | JGI IMG/M metagenome (GOLD analysis project Ga0315275, IMG submission 205557) | Sediment microbial communities from Yellowstone Lake, YNP, Wyoming, USA - YL17G03_0 | ecosystem: Environmental > Aquatic > Freshwater > Lake > Sediment | place: USA: Wyoming | collected...
CTCCGATGCGAGGCGCTTCGCAACGCTCTCATCGGCATGCCGGGCCGCTTCTCATTTATCAACTTGCATTCCACCTCAACCCTCCGGTACACTCAAAACCTGCGAAAGGCCAGGTATAGATCAAAAGGAAGAGGAAATCGAAGACTTAAAGAAAGAGGCGCGAGAACTTGATGTGAAGACGGAGGAAGAAATCTCGCAAATATGGAACCATCTCGGTCTGCCTTATAATCGGCGTCGCGAACCGACCGATGAAGGTTCCGGCCTGGGCGATGGAGGGCAGGCAAATGGTAGAAGAGCGAGAATAGTTCGCTTGCAGGAATTGGTGGATGCAGGGTTAGTCAGAGACGGCGAAAGGCTGCACCTTGTGTACCCAGGCCGGGGACGGGTGGGGGGAGAGCAATCGCGAATAGTTGCCAAAGAGAACAAACTGAAATGGGAAGGAGATGGACGGACTTATTCGGTCTCCAAGTTGGCAGAGGAACTGCTCAGAAAACACGGTGCCATAAAACATAAGTATAGTGTGCAGGGTCCCCTTCACTGGCAGACCGAAGGGGGAAAAACATTAAACGACTTCAACGAGAATGTGAGGCGGCGCCAATAGAAAGGGATGGCGCCGCAAACCGTCAAGTGATACAGCAGGGGCAGCTTTAAAGTCTTTCGTGTCCTTTCTCGGCGGCCCCTGTGGTTGACCGGAATGCCTACGGTTTCTCTTCCGCCGTGCCTGCCTCGCCTTTCCGCAACTTCCGGTAGTGTTCCAGGCGGGCCTTCAACTTGGCCTCGTGTCCGTGGTCGGTCGGTTCGTAATACGTCTTCTCGACGCCGAGGTAATCCTGCGGCGCGACGCCTTCCGGAAACGCATGGGCATACTTATAATCTTTGCCGTGCCCCAGCCGCTCGGCGCCCTTGTAACTGGCGTCCCGGAGGTGCATGGGCACCGGCAGCGTCCGGTTCTCGCGGACGTCCTTCATCGCCCGGTCAATCCCCACGTACGCCGCGTTCGACTTCGGGGCGCACGCGATGTATGTGACCGCCTCGGCCAGGGGGATCCGGGCCTCGGGCATCCCGACGAACTCGGTGGCGTGCATGGCTGCCACCGCGAGCATCAGCGCCGCCGGGTCGGCGTTCCCGACGTCCTCGGCCGCGCAGATGACCGCCCGCCGCGCGATGAAGCGCGGGTCCTCCCCCGCCTCGAGCATCCGGGCCATCCAGTAGAGGGCCGCGTCGGGGTCGCTCCCGCGCATGGACTTGATGAAGGCGCTGGCGGCGTCGTAATGCTCGTCGCCGGTCGCGTCATAAACGATGGCCTTCTGCTGGATGGACTCCTCGGCCACCGCGAGGTCCACGCGAATGGGGCCGGCCTTCTCCGGCGGCGCCGCGGGGTCCTTCACTTGCGAGAGGACCGCGACTTCGAGGGCCGCCAGCGCCCGCCGCGCATCGCCGTCGCTCCTGGTGGCCCAGTGGGCGAGGGCCTCGTCGGTCACCGTGAGGCGATAGCGGCCGAGGCCCCGCTCCTTGTCGGCGATCGCGCGGCCGAGGAGCGTCCGGATTTCGGCCTCCGAGAGCGGCTCGAACCTGAAAATCTGGCTCCGCGACACCAGGGGCGCGTTCAGGGCGAAGAATGGATTCTCCGTGGTCGAGCCGATGAGAATGATGACGCCGTCCTCGACGTCCGGCAGGAGCACGTCCTGCTGGGCGCGGTTGAAGCGGTGGACCTCGTCAAGGAATAGCACCGTCCGCTGCTTGGTCGTGAGGAGCCGGTCGCGCGCCTGCTCTAGCACCTCGCGGACTTCCTTGACGCCTACAAGCGCGGCGTTCATCTGCTCGAACGCGGCCGAGAGGCGGCCGGCGATGACCTCCGCAAGGCTCGTCTTTCCCGTTCCGGGAGGCCCGTAGAATACGGCGCTCTGGAGCCGGTCGGCGTCAATCATGCGGCGGAGGAGTTTGCCGGGTCCGAAGAAATGGTCCTGGCCGACGAACTCCTCCGGCGTCCGCGGCCGCATGCGGACCGCCAGAGGCGCCTGCTCGCGTATCGTGCGGCGCTCGCTTTCGTTGAAAAGGGTCATACGGCGGGTATTATAAGTGCCGCCCCCGAAGGGGGCGAGAGATAATAGCCCACGGTGGCCTGCCCGCCTGGGGCGGGTGAGCCGTGGGTAGGAGAGCGATATGGAGAATCCGAGCCCCGGAAGGGCGGTAGAAATCATGTCATCACAGGAAGATCATTCAATGGCGTCATGGGGCCCCGGCTTCATTGCCTTCATAGATCTGCTTGGGTTCAGCGATGTTGTGCGGGAGGCGCGCGACGAGAACGGGATGGACAAGTTATGCCAGCGACTCGATGAATACGCCGGTGCGGTGGCAGACTCCATGACATACGACTTCCTCCCAGCCAGTCTCGCAAATGCTATTCGCCGTGACAGCGACGAAGAGTATGGGACCAAACGTCCCAGCGTGGATAGCGATCAGCCGGTCCGGCTGAACTACGCCATTTTTTCCGATTGCATCGTTATCTACGAATCAGGTCATGCAGGCCCGGGTGGAAGAGGCGGGCAGAAACTTGAGAGACTCATCCGTTGCTGTTCGCAGTTGTCATACGCCCTCCTGGAACTTGAGCAACCGTTCCGTGGCTGTATTGCGGCGGGTAACTACTGTGTTCGGCCCGATCCAAAACACAAAGGTGTCCTCGTAGTAGGCCAACCTCTACTGGATGCTTACAAATGGGAGCAGCGGCTGCAATGGATTGGCATTGTCACGCATCCTACGGTCCCAGATCAACCTAGCGATCCGCCTAACGGCTCGACGCTGGACTTCTTTGCGGGTGACAAAAACTCTTGGCATCGTCTAATGTGTCATAGATTGAAAAAGATCCCTCTTCGTGCGGACAAGGCGGACAAGGCAAAGACACCTGAGTCTTTATTAGCCATATTGCCGGTTCAGCGGACAAGAGTTCCAAACCATGAATTTCTATGCTTTGCTAGACGCTCTCTTGAGAGCTCAATCGAGCGGCTGGAAAGTCTCAGGCGGCGTGCGAAGGAAGAAAAAGACATTCGTAAATACGACGCGACGATAAAGTTTTACAGAGCCGTGCAACAGGAGTGGTCCCCCAAAGGTCCCAATTGCCTCCCTGATTAGAGGGAGAATGTCGTTCATGCCATCAACACGAGTAAGGGTGTTTGTCGAAAAGGTTCCGCTGCCCGTGCGGCCGGCGTTCAGGCGGGAGTTCCTCGATTTCGAGCGCGGCATACGGATGGGCGGCCTCGAACCTCACGAGCGGATCACGCAAATCCTGAAGCACGCCCTCGTCCAGCGGCACGGGTGCGATTTCCTCATTGATAAGTGGGGTCGCGGCCGGTACTGGCAATGGATATGCTGGATCGCCCGGCCGAACCTCGCCGCGAAGCCCATCTCCGGCGGCATCACGTTCAGTTGCGCCAAGTTCTTCATCAGCCTCGAGCGCGATGAGCGGACCCTGGAGGCCGGCATCCAGATCGAGCGGGCCTACGTCAGCCGCGGCCGCCGGCGCCCGGACGAAGTCTATGCCGCCGAGGACTGGGATTTTTACCGGCTCGTCGAGGGCCTCCGCAAAGGAACGCCGCTTGCGGCGGAACTCGCGCGCCTCGTGACGAAGGAAGGGTTTTCACTCCACGTCGGCGGGTCGGAGTCCGGCGCCCGGACGTTTCGCGGTCGCCGGTGGGGTGGCGTCGCCGCGGTCTGCCGCGCGTGCCGGAAGATTCCCGACGACTCGTGGGGGTGGTTCCAGGCGTACTACGCCATTCCGGAGAAGGAACTCCGGGAGATGGACGGCGGGGAGATCGTCGCGACGGTCCTTGCGATCTTCGGCGAGGTCGCGCCCCTCGCGAACCTCGTCATGACCGAGCCGTACCTGAAGATGGGCTGAGGCGTCGCGGCCGGCTCACTTCGGGCAGATGCACGCCTCGACCCGCGCGCGGCACTTGGGGCAGGTGGGGACATTGTCGCCCGCCGGGAATCCCTTGGCTTCCCCCGGACCGAGAATCGTGAAGTCCACCGAATCGCCTCCCAGGCGGACCGTCAGGCGATTGCGGTCGGGCACAGGCTGGTCCGAGGCGATGAGGAACGCGGCCGGGCCGAGGCGCCGGACGGTCCAGCCCACCGGCACGGACAACTCGACGGGTTCCTCGCGGCCGTCCACAGTGACGCGGACCTCGCGGCCGACGCCCGACCTGAGGACCGGCTCGCCGCCGTAATGGAGGGCGACCTCCCGGTTGCCGCACATCTCCAGGCCCATGTGAGTGTCCTGCGCACGGGCCTCGCGCGCCAGGTCGCTCCGCGAGAGGCGCGTCCGGAGGTCGGCGGGCAGGATGGTCGCCGGGCCGAACGCCACGTCGGACTTGGCGGCCGCGGCCTGCTCCGCGAGCGCGACCGTGCGGTCAGCCAGGTTTTCGATGGAGGCCGGCGGCGTGAAACCTCGCGTGAACTGATAGACGACGATTCGCGTGCCGACGGGCTCGCGCCACCGCGCCGGGATCGCCGCCGAGCCGCCTAGGATCCCCAGGAGCGACCCGAGCGTGGCGCCGGTGCAATCGGTGTCGTAGCCGCAGTTGACGGCCTTGCAGAGGCGGTCGCCGAAATCGCGGCCGTAGAGCCAGCCGATGATCGTGAACCCGTGGTTCGGGACGGCGTTGCAGGGCTGAAGGTGGCCGAATCGGGAGGCGATGCGGTCGCGGGCTTCGCCCCACGGAAGGCCGGCGCCATGGCACCAGACGGCCTCGCGGATGGAGCGGGCGACGTGGCTCGAGAGGGGGATCATCTCGAGGCCTATGCGGATGAGCGTCAGGGGGTCGGACTCGACGAAGGCGGCGGCCTCCAGGGCGGCCCAGAACATCTCGCCCCACATGCCTTCGCCGCCGGCGTGGTCGAGGGCCGAGTCCTTCCACGCCATCCGGGCCGCCGATTGCGGGTCACCGGCGTGGAGGCATGCCCATATCTCGCTGCGGATGGGCGATCCCATTTCGTCCACGAAATAGTTCTCGAAGCATCCGGCGACCGGCGGCCTCAGGCCCCGCGCGTAGTTTCGCATGAAGAAACCGTACTCGTTCCACGGATAGGCCGAGGCGTAGCGGCTCCAGTACTCGACCAGGCGCGGCAGGGGCGGGTCGGTGCCCTCGTCCTCCAGGAGTTTCAGCCACACGAGTTGCAGGTCGAGGTCGTCGTTGGCGGCCGGCTCTTTCGGAACCGGTTCGTAGAACTCCAGGGCGTGGACGTAGCGCCGGCCCTCGAGCGGGGCGCCGAGCGTCCCGCCGATATTCTTACCGAGCCAGCAGGCGAAGACCTTATCGCGAAACTCCGCCCGGCCGATCGTAATGGCAGCCATCCCTCTTCTCCTTCTCGCTAGCGAAACAGGGCCGTCCCGACGCGGACGATGGTTGCCCCTTCCTCGACGGCTACCTCGTAATCCTGGGTCATGCCCATCGAAAGTTCCATGAGCGGATGGGGCAGGGCGGCCTCGCGGTTGATGCGCGCCAGGAGTTCCCGCAGCCGCGCGAAAGTCGGCCGCACGGTTTCGGGGTCCTCGACGAGCGGGGCCATGGTCATGAGGCCCACGAGGTTGATGCCTCCCATAATTGCGATGGCCGACGCGGCGTCCGCGGCATCCTCCGGCGCGACGCCGCCCTTCTGCTCTTCGCCGCTATTGATCTCCAGAAGGCACGCGGTGGGTGTGCCACGGCCGGCTTGTCCGGCCGTGCCTGGCGAAGCGGCCAGGGCCCGGCGGCCGATCTCCTCGGCCAGATCCGGCGAGTCCACGCTGTGGATCATCGTGGCCGCGGGGACGATGTACTTGATGTTCTTCCGCTGGAGGCGGCCGATCATGTGCCAGGCGATGGGGAGGTCGCCCAGCGCGGCAGCGCGGTCGCGGAGTTGCTGGGCCCGGTTCTCGCCGAGGTCGCGCTGGCCGGCGCCGACCAGGACGCGGATGAGGTCTTCGCCGATGGTCTTCGTGACGGCGACGAGGCGGACGGCGTCGGCCGAGCGTCCGCTCCGACGGGCCGCGGACACGATGCGGTCGCGGACTTCCCGAAGGTTCGCCACCACGCGCTGGGGCGTCATGTCCATGGCCGCCAGTTTATCGTCGCGCGGCTGGACTGCAAGCGGGCGATTGGGCCAAGGGGACAGTCCCCTTGAATGAAAAGGGGACTGTCCCCTTCCGCGCGTATGGCGTGAGGCGCTGCGCCCGGCCTACGCGCGGCCCGAAAACCGTTTGACTTGGCGGCCAGTGCGCCTTAGGTTATGCCGCCGCCTGGACCCGCCCAGGGCGGGCAGGAGGGACACCGATCTCGTGCGGATTCGAGTCAAGATTTGCGGGATCGCGCGGCCGGAGTGGGCCGAAGCGGCCGCCGAGGCGGGGGCCGACGCCATCGGCCTCGTCTTTGCCGCCAGTCCGCGCCGCGTGACGCCGGCCGAGGCCGCCCGGATCGTCCGCGTCCTTCCGCCGTGGGTGGCGCCAGTCGGCGTGTTCGTGGATGAGACGGCCGAGGCGATCCTTGCGACGGCGGCCGAGGTGGGCCTGGCGGCGGCGCAGTTGCACGGCGACGAGCCGGCCGACCTCGTGTCGCGGCTGGGGCGGCTCAAGGTCATCAAGGTTTTCCGAATCGCGAGCGAGGCGGACCTCGACGCGGCCCGCCGATGGAAACTGGAATCCGAGCGACTGGGCAGCCCGTCTGCGGCGTATATGGTGGACGCCCGCGTGGCGGGAGGGCCAAGGGGCGGTTCGGGGCACACGGCCGATTGGGGTCTGGCTGCTCGGATGATTTACGAAGGGTTCCGGCCGCTCGTGCTGGCGGGGGGCCTCGCGCCGGAGAACGTGGCGGAGGCCATTGCGGCCGTGCGGCCGTGGGGCGTGGACGGATCGAGCGGCCTGGAGACCGCTCCAGGTCGCAAGTCGCCCGAGAAGATCCAAGCGTTTATTGATGCTGTGCGGCAAGTGAGTACCTGAGTTCCTGAGTGCCTATGTGCCTGAGTGCCTGAGTAAAGGCATCAATCTGGGGCCACTCAGGCACTCAGGAACTCAGGCACATAGGCACTCTCTGTAAGAGGAGCCGCGAATGAAATACGACGTCCGCAACCTGAAACTCGCTGCGGCCGGCGTCCGGCGCATCGAGTGGGCCGACCGGATGATGCCGGTCCTGGCGACGATCCGCGAGCGGTTCGCCCGCGAGAAACCGCTGAGGGGCCTCCGCCTGAGCGCGTGCCTCCACGTGACGACTGAGACGGCCGGCCTCGCGCGGACCCTCAAGGCCGGCGGTGCGGACCTGGTGCTCTGCGCGTCCAATCCGCTCTCGACCCAGGACGACGTGGCGGCCGCCATCGTCAAGACCTACCGCATCCCGTGTTTCGCCATCAAGGGCGAGGACCACAAGACCTACTATCGGCACATCATGGCGGCCATTGACCATCGGCCCAACATCACGATGGACGACGGGGCCGACCTCGTCTGGATGCTCCACAGCGAGCGGAAGGCCGAGGCCGCCAATATCATCGGCTCCATGGAAGAGACCACCACCGGCGTCATCCGCCTCCGGGCCATGGAGAAGAAAGGGCAACTCAGGTTCCCCGTCGTCGCCGTCAACGACGCCGACTGCAAGCACCTCTTCGACAACCGCTACGGCACGGGGCAATCCACCCTGGACGGCATCATCCGGGCCACGAATCTCCTCATCGCCGGCAAGCGCGTCGTCGTCGCCGGTTACGGGATGTGCGGCCGCGGCGTCGCCATGCGTGCCCGCGGCGCCGGGGCCATCGTCATCATCACCGAGGTGGACCCCCTGAAGGCCATCGAGGCCACGATGGATGGATATGAAGTTATGCCGATGCCTGATGCCGCCCGCGCCGGCGACCTCTTCGTCACCGTGACGGGCGACGTGAACGTCATCCGTCCGGAGCATTTCCGCCGCATGAAGGACGGGGCGATCGTCGCAAACAGCGGCCACTTCAACGTGGAACTGGACCTCCCGGGCCTGGCGAAGATGGCCCGCAAGGTCCGCCGCGGCGTCCGGCCGTTCGCCGACGCCTACGACCTCCCGAATGGCCGGACGATCTACGTCCTCGCGGAGGGACGCCTCGTGAATCTGGCCGCCGCCGAGGGCCACCCCGCGGCCGTCATGGACATGAGTTTTGCCGTCCAGGCCCTGACGACCGAGTGGGTCGCGCGGCGTCGCGGCCGCCTCGAGACCAGAGTCCACGACGTGCCGCACGAGGTGGACGAGTTCGTCGCGGCCCTCAAACTCCAGACCATGGGCATCCGCATAGACCGGCTGACGGGGGAGCAGGCCAGGTACCTGGCCTCGAGCGACATGGGGACGTAAGAGCGATGGCCACGATCCGACCGTTTCGCGCCCTGCGCTATAACACGCACGATCCCTTAAGCATCGCCCTCGTGACCGCGCCGCCGTACGACTGCATCACGCCCGAAGAGCAGGACGAACTTTACCGAACCCATCCGCACAACGTCGTCCGCCTGATCCTCGGCAAGGTCCTTCCCGGCGACGATGATCGCCGCAATTCCTACACCCGGGCCGCCGACCTCCTGGCGAAGTGGTGCAAGGCCGGCATCCTCGTGCGCGACCAGGTCCCGGCGATTTACTTCTACCAGCAGGAGTTCGAGATCGAGGGACGCACGTTCCTTCGCGAAGGGTTCCTCGCGCGGGTTGGCCTGGAGGAGTTCGGCGCCGGCAAGATCTTTCCCCACGAGGAGACGATGCCGGGCCCCAAGGAAGACCGCCTGAAACTCATGCGGGCCACCCGGGCCGACACGGAGCCCATCTTCGGCCTCTTCCCGGACGAAGCGAACGCCGTCACGGCCCTCTTCCACAAGCACAGCGAGTGCGAGCCGCTCGCCCAGACCGTGGACGGCGCCGGCGTCGTCCACCGTCTCTACGGGTGCGCCCACGAGTCGCTCGTCCGGCACGTCGCCGAGGCGCTTGGTCCGAGGCCCATCTACATCGCCGACGGCCATCATCGCTACGAGACCGCCCTGGCGTACCGCAAGGAACTCCAGGCTGCCGGCGAATCGGTCGGCCCCGACCATCCCGCCTCCAGCATCCTCATGCTGTGCGTCTCGATGCACCATCCGGGTCTGGCGGTCCTGCCGGCGCACCGTATCCTGCATGGCATCAAGGGCCTGACGGCCGACCGACTCCGCCGCGCCACGGAAGAGCATTTCGCCTGGCAGGAACTCACGGGCGCCGAGGCCACGAGCGCCCGCCTCGACGAACATCTCCGCCAGTCGCGCGACCACGTCCCTGCCTGTCCGGTAGGCAGGTTCGGTCTCTGGACGCGCGACTCCGCAAAGGCCTTCATCCTCACCCTCAAGGACCCGAAGGTCATGGACAGCCTGGCGGCCGACCACTCGAAGGCGTGGCGGCGGCTGGACGTGGCGATCCTCGAGCGGGTCCTTCTCGGCCGCGACCTCCCGAAGGCCGCGGACGACGTCTCGGCCCTGCGGCGGACCTACGTCCACTTCGCGCAGCAGGCGTTCGACGCGGTCCACGAGGACGGGGCCGACGCCGCCCTGGTCCTCCGGCCCCTGCCGGTCCAGGCCCTCCGGGACGTCGCCAAGGAAGGCGAACGCATGCCCGCAAAATCCACGTATTTCTATCCGAAAGCCCTGAGCGGGCTCGTGATGAATCCCCTTGATTAGTGCTGCGCCCGTCGCGCCTTTCGTTGTCCACTACCCCATCTACACGACTGCCGCCACCGTGGATGTAAGGGCGGTGTCAGAATGTATTGGCAAAAGCCGAACGGTCGGGTATATTTCCGGGCGACCCATAGGGCTTTTAGTTCCAGGCGGATGAATCAACGGCGTGTTATACGGGCAGGAAACCAAAGTTCCGCATCTTATGCGGGTCCGTCTAAACATTGTTGGATGAAAGGATATCACATGAACCGCATTATTTCCCTTGTAATGTTGCTCCTGCTGACGGGGATCGTACACGCAACAACATGGAAGCCGTCGGAAAAGACCGATCCACTCACGGGCGAGAAGGTTCCTGCCTGGGAGATCATGAGCTACGGCAGCTACATTTACAAATGGCCATCCAAGTACGATCTTGTTTTCTGGCCGCTCACGGACGAAGGCTATATATGTTTTAACCCAAAGAATGGATACGGAGCCTTCAATGGTGATTTCGAGAAGATTTCCGGTGAAGAAAAGAAGACACTAACAAAATGGCTTTCGGAGAACTACAAGCCGTCAGAAGCACCGAAGTCCCACAAGGAAAAGCTTGCATGGCTGGAGAAGGTGTACAGCCAACGAAAGATGGATAATGACTTCTGGTGCAGATTCTACCGCCTAATGGCTTATGTTCATCGAGGTGACCATAATAAGAGCGTGGAGTATGTGAAGAAAGCAATCCCGCTTCTCAATGCGAAACTGCAAACTAACCCCGAAGGCATCGCTAAGATTGAAGTACTTTTTCTTCTCGGGGAGTATCACCGGAGAACCGGTGAACTGGAGAAGGCTAAGGAGTATTTCGCGCAAGTAAAGAAAGCAAAGTACAAGGACGATAATGGAAAGGAGCAAACCGGTCATCCGTACTATGTCGGCCTTGTTCAAGATCGAGAGCAACTGCTTGAAGAAGAATCATCCAACAAAGCGGATTCAGGCGACGGCAAATAGCCGCGCCTGACGGGGCCGCTGATGCCAGTCGTTAGGTTGTTCAACTAGGCTTCTTCGGTGACAATTTAACGAATCCCAGAACCGTGTCAATCGGTCGCCGCCCGGCTTCGCGGCTGAAACCGCTTCCGGCTTCGCCTTGGGCTTCGCCGGGACTTGTCGCCGTGGCAGGCGGCGCGGCGGTGCGGATTGGATTGATCCCGCTAGGACTTCCGGCTGAGTCTCTTAAGCAACTCCAAGTCGCCGGTGATCAGGGCTTCCTTCTTGGCGCGGGTCCACCCCTTGATCTGCCGCTCGCGGCGAATGGCCTGGATTATGCTTTCGGCGGGTTCAGAATAGGCCAGAGACACAGGTCGTCGTAGAAAGGTGTACTTTGCGCCACCGCCGTCATTGTGGATCTTTATCCGGAGAGCAACGTTCTCAGCATGTCCAACGTAGTAACTGCCGTCCGCGCATCGGATAATGTAGACGAAGAAAGCCATAATGAAGCCCTTCGACGGGCTCAGGGCACCATTCGACGCACTCATGGCCGTCCATTCGCCACGACTACATCGTGTCAAATGGCCTGCCATGAGCAAGGGGTTGAGGGTTTCTGAGAAACCCTCAACCCCGCGTCGAATGGTGGAGCCGAGCAGGGTCGAACTGCCAACCTCCTGATTGCGAACCAGGCGCTCTCCCAATTGAGCTACGGCCCCGAATGGGCCCATTGTACTCGGCGAAGGTGTCAATTCAAGGCCGTAATTCGCGTGCCGGCCGCCGCGCCAATCGCCGCGCGCGATCGGCGAAAAAACCGCGCGGCTGGGTCGCGGGATAGTGAAACAGGGGGACGCGACCCAGTACCGCGCGGGGCTCGGAAGCAGCGCCCGGCGCCGCCGGCCTGCCGGTCTCGATGCCGATGCGCGGGGTCATCTCAGGCGCGATCCGGCGACCTGCCTGACCGGCAGCCAGGTTCGCCGCAGCCGCCGCTGCTCGAGGAAGGGCCGCCAGGCCGCAGGACTTGGGGAACACGGGCGTCGGCACTGGACGAGCCGGCATGGCCGGTGGCCGCCAGGACTTCCCCCCGTAACCCGTCTCTGGCCGAATTGCTTCGACGCCGGCTCATCCGTGCGGCCATCCCAGCACAGGGGCCGCACTTGCACTTCCAGCGCACCCCAGTATCGGCTTCCGCGCCGCCGAGGCGAACCATTATGCGCCGCCCGGTGACACCACAGTGGCACGGCAGTGGCCGGGAGGGCCTTTTGCCTTGTGTCCCTCGGAGGCCGGCGATACGATTTCACGTCTGGGTTCGGCGGAGGTTCGCCAAGCCAGGCAGGATATACCTGCCTGCCGGCAGGCAGGTCAGGGTGGAACGGCCCTTATGACTCAAGTGCCGCAAGAGAGAACGCTTAGCGACATCCTCCGCGAGCGCGGCGAGATGGTCCGCCAGGCCCTCGACCGGGCCCTGGCCGCGCCCGATCCTGGTACGGACGCTGCGCGCGAGCACAGCCAGCGGCTTTACGAGGCCATGCGGTACATGGTCCTGGGGGGCGGAAAGAAATTGCGGCCCGTGCTGGTCCTCCTGGCGGCCGAAGCCTGCGGCGGGTCGGTCGAGGAGGCCATGCCGGCGGCCTGCTCCGTCGAGATGGTCCACACGTATTCGCTCATCCACGACGACCTGCCGGCGATGGACAACGATGACTTGCGTCACGGGAAGCCCTCGTGCCACAGGGCGTTCGGCGAGGCGATGGCTATCCTGGCCGGCGACGCCCTGCTGACGGAGGCGTTCGCCGTCCTGGCGACTGGTGTGGCGGACGTCGCCAAGGCCCGGCGTCTGGCGGCCGAACTGGCCGGCGCCGCGGGGGCCGCCGGCATGGTCGGCGGCCAGGTGGCGGACCTGGCGGCCGAGCGCCAGGGCTCGTGCGACGAGCGGATCCTTGACATCATCCATCGCCGCAAGACCGCCCGCATGATCGAGGCCTCCGCCGTCATGGGCGCGATCGTCGCCGGCGCCAGCGAGCATTACGAGCGGAGCCTCCGCGCATACGGCGCCCATCTTGGCATGGCGTTTCAGATCGCCGACGACATTCTCGACACGACGGCCTCGACGCAGGCCCTCGGCAAGACCGCCGGCAAGGATGCCGCCGCCGGCAAGTTGACTTACGTGAAATGTTACGGCCTGGCGGCGGCTCGCGACCGGGCCCGGGCCGAGGCCGACCGGGCGGTGGATGCCCTGACGGTGTTCGGGCACGAGGCCGACTGGCTCCGCGACCTTGCGCGGTTCGTCGTCGAGCGGTCGTCGTGAGGTCACGATGTCTGAGCGACTCCTGGACAAGATAAACTCGCCTGCCGATCTACGGGGCATGAGCCAGGATGACCTGGCGCGCCTGGCCCGCGAGATCCGCGCGCTCATTACAAAAGCCGTGGCGGCCCACGGCGGTCACCTGGCCTCGAACCTCGGCGTCGTGGACCTGACGTTGGCGCTGCACCGCGTCTTCGACTTCTCGCACGACCGCCTCGTCTGGGACGTCGGGCACCAGTGTTACGCCCACAAGATCCTGACCGGCCGGCGCGAGGGGTTCGCCGAGCACCTGCGGGCGGCCGGCGGCGTGAGCGGGTTTCCGAATCCGGCCGAAAGCCCTTACGACCTGTTCCGGACGGGCCACGCCGGGGCGAGCATCTCGACGGCCCTCGGCCTGGCGTTGGCCGAAAAGGCCGCCGGGTCCGACCGGCGGACCGTCGCGGTCATCGGCGACGGCGCCATCGGCACCGGCCTGGCCCTGGAGGGACTCAACCACGCCGGCGACGTCCGAGCCAACCTCCTCGTGGTCCTCAACGATAACCAGATGGCCATCAGCCCGACCGTCGGCGCCTTGGCCAGGTACCTGACGCGGATGCGGACGATGCCCGCTTACGATAACCTTAAAGCCGAGGTCCGCGAAGTCCTGGACCGGTTGCCGCTGGGCGATTCACTGACGAAGGCTATCCACACCTTCAAGGACGCCCTGAAGGAGGCCGTTGTGCCCGACCACGTCTTCGAGCGGTTCGGGTTCCGGTGTTTCGGCCCGGTGGACGGCCACGACATCGGTTCTCTGATTGAAACCCTGGAAGAGATGCGGCGGCTGGACGGGCCGCGGTTCCTTCACGTCCACACGCACAAGGGTCACGGTTTTGCGCCGGCCGCCGAGGAGCCCGAGGCGTGGCATAGCGCCGGCCCTTTCACCCAGGAGAACGGCCAGGTCATCACGGAGCCGGAGTCGGACGACGAGCGGTCGTGGACGCGCGCCGCGGCACGCGAACTCGTGGAGTTGGCGGAGGCGGACTCGCGCCTCGTGGCCATCACGGCAGCCATGCCCGAAGGGACCGGCCTCTTGGCCTTCGCCCACCGGTTTCCGGAACGGTTCTTCGATGTCGGCATCTGCGAGGAACACGCCGTGGCCATGGCCGCTGGTCTGGCCAGGGGAGGCCTCAGGCCCGTCGTCGGCATCTACTCGACGTTCCTCCAGCGGGCCTACGACCAACTCTTTCAAGAGGTCTCGCTCCAGGGGCTGCCGGTCGTGTTCCTCGTGGACCGGGCGGGCGTGGTTGGGGCCGACGGGCCGACGCATCACGGCCTTTATGACATCGCGTACCTGCGGCACCTGCCGGGATTCACGGTGGCGGCGCCGGCCGATGCGGCCGAACTGGTCGCCATGCTGCGACTGGCCGTCCAGGCCGAAGGCCCGTGGGCCATTCGGTATCCGCGCGACCGACTGCCGCCGGCGAACTTCTCCGACGAGGCCGTCTCCTCCGGCCGCGCAGCGGCCTTGCGTCGCGGCAAGGACGGCGCGGTGCTGGCCTTCGGCGCTCCGGTGGCGGCCGCAATGGAAGCCGCAGACCGTCTGGCGGCCGAGGGCGTGCATCTGACGGTCGCCAGCGCCCGCTTCGCGAAGCCCGTGGATGTCGAGTGCCTGGCGCATCTCGTGGGTGAGCATCCGTGGGTCCTGACGGTGGAAGATCACACGGCGGTCGGCGGATTCGGGTCGGCCGTGCTGGAGGCGGCCGAAGGGGCCGGCCTGGATGCTCGCAAGATTCATCGCCTGGCGGCGCCGGACGCCTTTATCGAGCAGGACAGCCGCGAGGCCCAGTTGGCGGACATCGGCCTTTCGGCCGCAGGCATCGCCGCCCGCGCGAGGGCGATCACTGCGAAATCGTGAAGTGAGAGACGGTGTGGGCGGATTTTTGATTTTCGATTTGCGATTTTAGATTTTAACGGAAACGACCACGGCGGCGCGACAGGCAGCAGTATGGGGTCTTGCCTTTCAAATCGAAAATCTAAAATCGAAAATATCCTGGCTGGAGGCCTGACCATGAAGCGGATACTCATTCTCGTCAATGCCGAAAAGCCCGGTGCCCGCGAGGCGCTCGAGACGCTGCGACCGTGGCTCGAGAGCCGGGCCAAGGTCCAGACGATGGACCTGGCCGACGCGACCATCGAGACCGACGCGGACCTGGTGGTCGTCCTGGGCGGCGATGGTTCGATCCTCAAGGCCGCCCGGATGCTCCAGGGGCGCGAAGTGCCCGTACTCGGCATAAACATGGGGAAACTCGGATACCTCGCCGAGTTCTCGGCCCAGCAGTTCTGCGAAAAGTTCGAGCGCGCGGTCGCGGGACAACTGCCGATCTCCCGGCGGCTCATGCTTGCGGTCCGATGCGAGACGGCCGCCGGACAGACGAGCGAGCACCTGGTTCTCAACGACGTCCTCGTGGCCGGGAGCGAACCGCACCGCATGGTCGGCATCGCCGCCACCATTGACGGCGAGGCCGTGACCACCTACTACGGCGACGGCGTCCTGGTGTCCACGCCGACAGGTTCGACGGCTTATTGCCTTGCGGCGGGCGGACCGGTCCTGATTCCGCGGCTCGACGCGATCGCCCTGGTGCCGGTCTGCCCGCATTCGCTGACGCACCGGCCGATTGTCCTCCGGTCCGACGCCGAGATCGTCCTCGAGCCGTGCGACCTTCAGAAAGGGGCCGTCTGCGTTGTGGACGGCCAGGAGAAGGTGCACCTGGCGCGCGGCGACCGCGTCCGGATCCTCCGCGCGGAGGCGGCGTTCCTCCTGGTCCACAACCCGGACCACCGGCCGTTCGAGACGCTCCGGGCAAAACTCTCCTGGGGCCAGCCGCCGAGGTACAGATGAATGCGGAATGCGGAGCGCGGAGTGCGGAGTGAACTGCCACAACGGCAAAGTCTTGGTTAGCCGGCGGGCTTGCCCGCAGCGCGTTGTTTTCGAATGTGACAGTTCCTTGACCCGCCGCCCTCATAAACTTATGATGCATCGGTAAACTCGCAAGGCCCAATAATGGCTCATCAGACAAAAATCTTGACGGCGTACTGCAAAGGCTGCGAACTGTGCGTTGCGGTTTGCCCGAAGGGCGTCCTCGAGATGGCCGAGGAGCTGACCGCCGAGGTCGGTGTCCGCCCCGCGCGGCCGAAGGCGGGCGGCCAATGCATCGGCTGCACGCTCTGCGCACAGGTCTGCCCCGATGCGGCCATCGAAATCTGGGAAACCCAGGAAGCCTGACCCCCTGGAGTCCGGCGTGAAGAAGGCGAAGCCCTATCCCGCCAGGGTCCTGGCGGGCCAGCGGTCGCAGAGGACATTTTCCGGGAGCCAGGCGCTCCAGGTCGCCATGCCGCTGGGCGGCATCGGCGCCGGGTGCATCTGCCTGAACGGGCAGGGCGGACTTCAGGATTTTTCCATTTACCACCGGCCGCACCTGACGGCCCTTCCGGACGGCCATACCGATACGCCGGCGGCCTTTGCGCTCCTCCACGTCAAGGGCCGGGCGCCGGTCACGCGGCTCGTCGAAGGTCCGATGCCGCCCGAGCGGATCTACGACCAGGGCCTGAAGGGCCAGGGCTATCGCGGCGGGGGGCACGAAGGTCTGCCCCGCTTCCTGCGGGCGACGTTCAAGGGCGAGTTCCCCTTCGCCGCGGTCTCGCTGGCGGACCCCGACGTTCCACTCCGTGTGACCGTCACGGGCTTCAGCCCCTTTATCCCGCTCGACGACAAGGACTCGTCCTTGCCGTGCGCGATCCTGGAATACACGCTGCGGAACCCGACGCGGCGTCGCGTGGATTACGAGTTCTCGTATCACCTGTCGCACCTGGCGGCGGCCGGCTCCGGCTGCGAGACCCGCAGCGCCGTCATCCCCGGAGCGGGCGTGTTTCTCTATAACGACCTCCATCCGCACGACGAGCGGTTCGGGAGCGCCAGCCTCACGGTCGTCGGCCGCCGCCCGGCCATCAAGGCGATGTGGTTCCGCGGCGGATGGTTCGACTCCGTCTCGGTTCTTTGGCGCGAGGTCTCGACTGGGACGTTCACGGCCAACCGCGGATCGCCCGAGGGCGGCGAGGACGGCCGAAACGGCGGCTCGATTCTCCTGGCGGGGTCGCTCGGACCTGGCCGCGAAGTCACCTATCCGATTGTCATCGCGTGGCACTTTCTGAACAGCCGGATTGCGGCCGGCGGGATAGAAACCGGCGGCCAGGGGCAGCCGGCCGGCCGCGCGGATGAGCCGCCCGCTCCGAAGTGGCGGCCGTACTACGCATCGCAATGGAAAGACGCCCGCGACGTGGCGGCCTATGTCCGCCGCAATTACCGCTCGCTGCGGACCCGCACGCAGGCGTTTCACGACGCGCTCTTCGGCTCGACGCTCCCCTCGTATGTCCTCGACGCCGTCGCGTCTAACCTGGCGATCCTGAAGTCGCCGACGGTGCTGCGCCTCGAGAATGGCGACGTGTGGGGATGGGAAGGATGCTTCTCCGGGTCCGGCTGCTGCCACGGCTCGTGCACGCACGTGTGGAACTATGCCCAGGCCCTGCCGCACCTCTTCCCGGCTCTGGAGCGGACGCTGCGCGAACGGGAACTGGTGTGGTCCATGGACGAGCGCGGGCACGTTGATTTCCGGTCGGCCCTTCCCGCCGGTCCGACGCCACACACGTTTCATGCCGCCAGCGA
>Ga0315275_10002166_pt1 | contig 17618 bp, 17 predicted proteins | sample YL17G03_0_MG_FD_205557 | JGI IMG/M metagenome (GOLD analysis project Ga0315275, IMG submission 205557) | Sediment microbial communities from Yellowstone Lake, YNP, Wyoming, USA - YL17G03_0 | ecosystem: Environmental > Aquatic > Freshwater > Lake > Sediment | place: USA: Wyoming | collected...
AAACTGGATGCTCCTGTTTATCTTCCTTCTAAGAAGGCTGTTGCTACTTGTCAGGATAAGCTAGAATCTGCAAGACTCTGGAAGAAACAGGGCATACCTGTGGCCGAGTTCATCGAAATAAGAGCCGAATCAGATATTGACAGAGCCTTCGAAGAGTTAGGTTCGCCTATCTGGATCAGGGCCACGCATGGCGCGGGCGGAATAGGAAGCACCCCGGCCAGCAACAGGCAAACAGCAACATCATGGATAAACTACTGGAAATCACGCAAAGCCGGCTACAAGTTCATAGCCCAACAACACTTACCAGGCAGAAACCTAGCCTTCCACAGCCTCTGGAAAGACGGCGAACTCGTAACCTCAATGGCACGAGAACGCATAGAATACATTTACCCACACGTAGCACCTTCAGGAATAACGGGCACACCCGCCGTCCAGAAAACAGTACATGATGAAGCCGTCAACAAAACAGGAACTAACGCTGTCTTAGCCATCGATCCGAAATTCAACGGAATCGCATGCGTAGACATGAAGGAAAATGAAAAAGGCACCCCATGCGTGACGGAAATCAACGCAGGCAGAATGTTCACAACATCCTTCTTCTTCCCGTTCGCAAGCAAAATCCTCCGCAAAGACTACTACGCCAACATCCCATACCTCTACGTGAAACTCGCCTACAAAGAAAAAATCCCAAACATACCAAAATACAACAGTCTACCAGCAAATGTCTACTGGATACGTCACATCGACGCCCCAGCCAGACTCGTAAAAGACGGAAAAATCCTCGGAGAAATGTATCATTGACAGAGGCAGTCATATTCGATCTAGACGGAACCCTCATCGATTTGCCAATCAACTATCATAGATTGTTCCAAGAAATAGGCAAAATCACTAAAACAAACGAAATCCGCCCAATAACAAAAACCATCGCCAACCTAGACGAAAAAGCAAGAAAAAAAATATTCGAAAAATGGGAAACCATCGAACTCGACGCATTCGAAAACATGACGACAATAAACGAGGGAATGAACCTGTACAAGAAATACCATGACAAGCCAAAAGCCCTAGTCACCATGCAAGGCCGAACCTTAGTAAAACAGGCGTTGGAGCAACTAACATTATCATTCAACCATATACTGACTAGAGAAGACTCGCTGTTCAGAACAGAGCAAATCAGAACCGCCGCACAAAAACTAGGAACAAACACTCAAAAAATTCTCTTCATAGGCAACACAGACGAAGACGCCAACGCCGCAAAAGAAACAGGATGCAAATTCCAGAAGGTCGGAGAATGAAAATCTGGTACGACGCTTTAACTGGAAAACACGTAAGATACGCCGTCGCAGTGGCAAAAAGACTCCGCGACAGAGGACACGAACTAGTTCTCACAACACGCAAACACCCCGACACACTGCCACTGGCAAGCTTCCTAAACGAAAAATTCACAACAGTCGGCCAATACAACCCTGAATCGCTCCTCACACGACTCCAAGACGGCATAAACCGCCAACTCCGCTTCTGCAAAGTGTTCCAGAAAGAACAGCCGGACGTAGCCATTTCGCACGGTTCCGCTGACCTCTGCAGAGTCGCATTCGGCCTAGCAAAACCAGTCATCACGACCGTGGATACGCCTTACGCTGACGCTGTACACAGACTCACTTTACCATTATCAAAGCACATAGTCGCGTCAAACGCCATCCCAGCAAAGATTATGACAGACTACAATCCGAAAGCAGAAATAACAGGCTTCGAAGGCGTCGACGAATACGCATGGATCAAAGACTTCAAACCAAAAACCCGATACGACTTCGGCAAACCCCTGATAGTCGTCAGACAAATCGAGGAAAAAGCGGTATATGCAAAAAACAGCGAAGGCCTGCTCAGCCTAGCCAAGAAGCTAACTAAACTCGGCAAAGTCTTCTTCCTCTCAAGATACACGCGCACATCAATAAAAAACCTGATCGTTCCAAAAGGATACGTCGACTCCGCCAGCCTAGCGGCACAGGCCGACCTCTTCATCGGCGTCGGAGGCACAATAACCCGCGAAGCCGCCTTGCAAGGAACACCGGCAATCGTGATCAAAGTCTTCAATGATCAGTACGTGAACGAATTTCTCGCGGAGAAGGGCTTTCCAATCTTTGAAACAGAACCAGAGAAAACGTTCAAGCTTGCTGAGAAACTTCTCGGAAAGAAGCAAGATGTTAAGCGTTTGCTGACGGAACTTGAAGATCCCGTAGACGTTATTGACAAGATTGTAGAGAAGATCGGTAAGAGCTGAATTGTCTTTTTGAGCAACACGTTTAAGCTTATATGCTGTATTAAGCAATTCTGATGCTTTCAGGTGAAAATAGGATGCCGAAAGAGACTGTTCTGATCATTGGCCTAGGCGAAGTTGGACACGCGCTTTATGACTTGTTCATGGAAAGCGGAAAATTCGATGTCTACGGCTACGACGTGGACAAAGCGAAGACGCGGACAATAACGGGCAAGATTGAACTGCCAAAGAAAGTTGACGTAATGCACATCTGCATTCCATGCGTGAAACAAGACAAATTCATCCAGACGACAGCAGAGTACATACTAAAAATCAAGCCGAAACTCACGATAATCGACAGCACCGTGCCTCCGGGAACCACCCAGAAAATCTACGAAACCACAAAAGCGTCCATCGTTGACTCGCCCATACGGGGAACGCACCAAAACCTTGAAACAATGAAGAGAGACATCCGTTTCTGGACCAAATACGTGGGCGGAACAACCAGCGAATCAGCCAGAGCCGCAAAGAGACACTTCGAAAAACTAGGATTGAAAGTAAAAATACTGAAAGGCCCAGCCGAAACAGAATTGGCCAAGATTTTTGAAACCACATATAGAGCTTGGATGATCGCTTGCTTCCAAGAAATGCACCGCATATCCAGAAGCTTTGGAGCAGACTTTGAAGAAGTCGTGGACATGCTGGCAGACGTTCACCGCGTAGACTTGAACAAGCCGCTTCATTTCCCAGACGTCATCGGCGGACACTGCCTAACACAAAACACCGAGCTCTTATTGACCGTTTACGATTCCGAGTTCCTCAGACTCATATTAGAGTCAAATGAGAAACGCAAGAACGAAATCAAGGACAGGGAAACCCGAGAGGAAATTGAAAAAGTCAAAAAGAAAACCGAAGCGCTACAGAAAGAACTCAAAAAGAAGCTCAGCAGCAGTTAGGTTCGTTTCTGATTGGCTTCCAGAAGACCCCTCGTATAGTACAAGCGGATCAGCGGATGAATATACACTATTGAAGGCTCCCGGGTTTTCACCGCCATAAACAACCCTGTGAACGGAGAAACAGCAAACCGGAACAGGATACCGGATTTCGTTATAGGCGGAGGACGATTCGTCTCTGTCTTGATTCTCTTCCAAATCTCATTCAACTGCGTCGCATACCAATATTGATGTTTAAGCTCCTGCCTCAAACCTTGCCTCAGATGAACCGATTGAACATTATAGTCGACGACCCACTGATGACCAGACTGCTCCACCTTGTAAGCTAAAACCGCGTCTACGCCAGCGTTTACCCGCATCTTAGGAAAACCGCCTATGCTTCTGATGATCTCAGTCTTGTAGATCGTGTTATCCAAGGTTTTCCCAAGCGTGAACGCAGCCATCTGCCTAGTCCTCAACCAAGAAGCAAGATGGAACTCCCCTCGGTACTTCTTTGCCACGTACCGCTGAAGCTTCATCACCCCTATCGGCCTGTCAGCAAATCGCATTCCAGAAGCAGCAGCCACCTTTGGATTCTCAAGGTAACGCGGTATCTTGCTCCACCAATCACGCGACAAAAGCAAATCCTGTTCAAAACTTATGAAGCGCTCAGCTTTGACACGTTTGAGGGCTGTGTTTGCTCCATCACTTATTCCTGTTCCCTCGTTGAAAACAACAGTCCATCCGAAGGTCTTCGCGATCTCTCTGGTGTTGTCGGTGCTCTTATCGTCAACAATGATCTTTTGGCCAACAAACTCGCCAGGAATGACTTCGTTTATCCGCTTCAAGACAGATGATAACGTGTTAGCACCGTTTTTGGTCCACATCACCAAGGCAACTTTGTCAATCAATGTAAATCCCTGCAAATTTGGCAGTTGACAGATAGTAAAAGACAGATATATAAAAATGAAGAGAAGAAAGCATGTTCTAACTTGAGAACAGATTATCAGCTTTGTCCTGTACGCATCAGGTGCATCGTCCGCAGAGGATTAAGAGAGAAATCCGTGCCAAAACGCAAACGCACTTTCTTCAAGAAGTTGATCGCTGGCACAACAATGAAAGAAGAATCGAAACGGTATTGGAGAGAAAGACTTATCGAGCAAGGCATCATAGAGCCGGAGAAACCAAAACCGATACTGTTAACTTAAAGGACACGCCTTCGAAATGGGTGCTTAGGGACTAAGGGTGAGGAGTTTTTCTGGTAAGTTTTAAAAGTAATCCACAGACATTTAAAGGAGGGAAAGTTTAGTGGACAAAGCATCCGCATTAAACAGCCTTATTTTTGTAAAGTCAATAACAAGTGACGACAGAAGTACAAAGAGACCAGCGTGGTCAGGTAGACCATTTGAAAAAATTAATTACGAATCAACTTGCGATGAAGAAGAAGAGTGGGTATCAAAAGACATGAAGGAGCAAATCATGTCTACCGTGTCGTCCCTTGAAAAAAAACAATTGAGAGACAAAGAGAAAGTTTATGTTGTTTTGGGAGTTGAAAGTCAATTTGTTCCTAACGAAAACCTCTCCAAAATTAGAAAACGAATATTCTACTCAAATACGTTAACGCTACTTGAAGGTCTTTCCGCAGAAGTATTATGTTATCTAAACCCTGAGCACACAAAATTGTTGATATCATGTCGCATGAGTGGTCTCACACACCTTCTAAATATGCGAAAATATCGCATGAAATACTTTGAAACTGTAAAAAGAATAAGCCCATTACTGATGGAAGAGCAGATATCAGAAAACCTTAAAGAAGATAATGAGTGGACAACTAAACCAAAAGATGTTCTCATCGAATTAATACCTAATTTATCAGTCGGGAAAAAAAGTGAATACGCAAAGACAGTTGTAGAATATTTAAAACAGGTAGACCTAGGAACTAGAAGCTGTTGTGATGAAGATTTTGTCATAACAAAACTCAACGAAGGTTCAGCCAAAGACTTGTTAAGAACCTGCAATTTTGTGTTTAAAGTGAATGAAATCCCGAAAGGCATATTGCAGAAAGTCGCCCTGACCTCAAAAAAGGGCCGTTCGTTCAAGAGCCAAAGTATCAAAGGACAAGCATCTTCAGTACGACCTCAAAAATCACAAAATGATGCGCTACCAATAGTATGTATCCTTGATTCTGGAGTAAATGACATTCCTGAACTTAACGGGCTACTAATCAAACCACAAGACGGATATAGGAAATTTACTTCTTTCGATGACGACTACAGAGAGCATGGGCATGGAACGCCTATTGCATATTTGACAATATTTGGCGAAAATTCTTCAGTCCCCAAAGCAAGAGTCATTTCATATAAAATATATTCGGATTATGACGGAAGTGTATTTCCCGAAGGTTACAAGTTGGCTTTTGCGAAATACTCAAGTGAATATCAACCAAATCGTTCCCGCATTTTTGTTTCATCAATAGTTTTTGAAAAATATAATGATAGAATAACTGCTTACATAGATAGATGGATACAAGAGAATAACATCTGTGTAGTATTTTCCGCTGGAAATATTGACCATGACCTTGTAATCGACTATGCATTCAGGGGTGTTCCATGTTCTTCTTACATTGCAAACCATCCAATTCAAGACCCAGCCCAAGCAGTAAATGCTATGGCAATAGGAGCCATAGCGAAAAAACAGTCGCCAAATTCAATTTCACAAACGAACGAACTATCGCCTTTTACTAGATGTGGAACGGTGAATGGTTGCTTGTATGATTGCCAAAAGCCAGAATTTGTCGAACATGGAGGAAACTGCTGCAAAGATGGAACAGCATTGGGACTAACATCGTATAATAAGAATGGCAAGCGCTTTGATGACTTCTTAGGAACAAGTTTTTCTGCTCCTCTCTTTGCAAACCATCTTGCGGAGATATACGCAAAATACGGGCATAAGTTGAAAAATGCCGAAACGCTGAAGGCAATAGCATTAGCTCTATCCAGTGGGGAGCTTAAAGAATGCAAGGGGTTTGGCGAAATGAAATCCCTCAACAATTTTACCTATGACCTTCAAGCGCTCATTTGTTCCGAAGGAACAATTCCCCTGCCTGACACAGTAAGCGAAGAACGTTATCGTACTGACCACATCGCAAAGATAAGAGTAGGAATCCCAAATTTAGTAAACTCAATAAAGATGTTTTTGGTACATTCTGATAATCATTACAGAGAAGCAGAGCCACATCTAAACACTTACCTCAAAGTCAAAGTCGCAAAAATTCCATCTGACTACGGAAAAGTAGAATTGCAAAATCCAAGCGAAATTGACAGAAAATCCAACATGAAGGTTTTTAAATGGGCTTTCCCCTCCCACTCTATGGGAGGCATTTGGGATTTTTTAATAACGCCTGAAGTTACCACAGATATGCTAGCTGAGCATAAGAGAGCAGCAACAATAAGGTATGGTTGTGCAATTTTGGTAAACTCCAAAACGTCAGCACGTGCTAAATCTCTTACAGAAGAGATGCACGACTTAAACAAGCAAATAGGAGTAATCATATAACTCATGGTTCTAGCACAGAACATTTACAAATCAACTAAACATATAGGCGAATATGAAGAGAGAATAATCCAAATTTTGGTTGAACATTTTCAGCACAATGGGTACGAAGTGATTCCTCATTCTAGCCTTAACATCGCGTGGGGTAGTGTCTTGTCTGATGTTGATTTGCTTTTGATAAAAGACCATTTGCTCACCTATGTTGAGGTTAAGTCCTCAAGGGATAATCTTTCAAGAGCAAAACAACAGATAGACCGCGTAATGGACTACGTTGATTATGCGTATGTAGCAACTGACAAACATGTTAGGGATTGGCAAATAGCCAACGCAGGATTAATTCATGTCCAAGAGGAAACGGTTACTCTTGTAAAAAGGGCTAAGAAATTCCACAACAAGCCAAGGTTTTACTCGATAGTGACCTTAAAGAAGAAGTGTTTAGCGCGGTTTTTTGGAACTGATAATCGATGCCTCATGCTAGTTAACAAGTATGAATTAGCCCAACATGTCTACACTAAAAGAGAATGCGCTCGCCATGTCTTAAAGGAAATTGTGACTTGTGGGGAATTATGTGTCACTAATTGCCCAATAGGACAAAAGGAAAGTTAACTATTCTTTAAGGTCTCTAATGCTTGCTGAAGGTTTTCCTTTAATTCTTTGTTTTATTTTCTTCTCCCATTCATCTTGAGTTAAGATGCCTTTCTCCTCTAACAGTTCCACTAATGAAGTTAACATGTCGTCTAGTAAATCAATTTCGTCTTCTGCTTCTCTAAGTTCGCTTTTGTTTTTCTTCATTTCGATTCCCTCTATTCTGACCTGCAATACCTCTTATGCTCATTTTGCTAAAAAATCCTTGTTCTGAAAGGTATGCTATGACTATGTTGCGTACAACTTCACTATCGCTTTCACCTAACTCACCTTTTAAGCCACGAATCATGTCAAACACTCCTTCTGGAAAGCTAACCAAAATCCTCTTCATGCAACCATTACCTCTATTGGTTTTCTGTTTAATTCCTTGTGTGTTGCATCATACCTTGTCGCTTCTTTCACTAGCAAGTGCCAATCGTTCTTCATGTTTAGTCCAGAAGCTTGTGCAGGAGTCATCTTGATAGTTTGGTGTTTGCGAACATAATTGTAATGGACAACCCAACCTTCAAGAAGGGTTCTAACTGTCTCTTCACCCTTCAAACCTCTTGTTGACTTGAGCCTATCTTTTAGTGTGCCATGTAATCGTTCTACTGCATTTTGGTTGTGTACGTTTCTTATCCCTACTCTTCTGATTAGTTCGGGTCTGCCTTCTTTCTTGAGAGTTCGGAAAACCTTATTGTAACCATCTACATACGCTGGCAACCCATCACAGTAAATTGAAGTTGGTTTCCTCTTAGCAACTCTAACGCTTTTCTCAAAAAGCTGTATTGCGTCTTCGGTTGTTCTTGAGCTTGATAAGTGACCAGCGACAAGGAATTTGGTCTGTTGATCTATGATTTCCCAGAACCACTTCTGAACACCCTTACACTTGATCGCTGTCTCATCAACGTGATAGATGCCAAGCAACTGAGGCATTAGTTTCTCAACGAAAACTGAAACCAATTTTGAGTACTTCATAACCCACTTCCAAACGGTGACTTGGCTAACGCTAACGCCATATAGCTTCTCGATCTGCGTCTGAATCTTTCTTACACTTAGTCCTTCAAAGTAGAAGTCAATGCTAGAAGAGATAATGTGTGACTCTGTTCTCATTCTTGGAAAGTCTGAACCTTCGAAGAATTTCTGCCCGCAATCTTTGCAGAGGTACCTTTGCTTACCGTTTGCCTTGCCATGCTTTACGACTTTTGTTGATTGGCAATATTTACACTCCATTTCATATATCTCCTGTATATCTTATAATATATATATGGGATATAAGGTTTTTGCTTTCAATGGCGAGAAAGTTACGGGAGAATGAAATAGACAAAGAGGTAACAAACTCTTATCCATAATGCTTAAATTGGGAATATGACGATAAACCAAGTGACCAATTGTGACAAAGAAAGTCTCATTAATTAACATGAAAGGCGGTGTTGGGAAATCAACTATAGCGGTAAATTTAGCATGGCAATTTGCTAGACGAAAGGAAGGCGAACATAACCAAGTTTTGCTGGTCGACCTCGACCCTCAGTTCAACGCCAGTCAATACCTCATAGGAGTTCACAGGTATGAAGAAATTCTCTCAAAGAATATTCCAACTATTTGGGATGTATTTGAACAACTAACACATGCTCCAGGAAAAGGAACACCAAAGCCATTAGATCCCAAATCCGTTTTGTACAACGCGGTCAAATATTCTAGCGGCGGTCGTATAGATTTAATTCCTTCTCGGCTTGAACTTGCTTATTCAATGCGGAATCCTGGACAAAAGGAAAATCTATTAGCTCAGCTAATTTTGAAAGTTGAAGATGCTTATGACCTCATAATATTTGATTGCGCCCCTACTGAATCGGTTCTCACAACAGCAGCCTACTTGGCAAGCAATTTCCTACTTGTTCCAGTTAAGCCAGAATATTTGTCGACCATTGGTCTTCCACTTCTCGTTCGGTCCATGAACGAATTTAAGGCAGGACCTTACGGTAATAGTAGTCTTGAGCTTCTGGGTGTGTTCTTTAATCATACAATGAATTATTCTCCAGAAGAGGTGAAATCTAAAGAAGAAGTAAAACAAATGGCTAAGAATTATGGTTGGCATGTTTTTGACTCCGAAGTCAGCTATTCTCGATCTTATCCAAAAGGTGCACGAGAAGGGCAACCAATCTTTAGGACATCCTATGCAAGAACAGAACAAGCTATGAAATTTAGAAAATTTGCCGATGAATTTGCGAAGAGAATAGGGCTATGACCGAAAAACCAGAATTAGATTTATTGATCGATTTGGCAAAATTGCTCAAAAAATACGGCGCGGATTCTTTCAAAGACCTTGCAAAGCTTCTTTCTTCGCAGACAATTACTCAAGAATTACCCCAAATCTTGACAAAGATTGCTCAGATAGCGGGAACAATCCCTGAGAAAAAGCAGAAAAAAGGAAAAGAGAGCAGTTCCTATGCGATTCCCAAAGTATTGATTTCAATTGAGGATTCAAATCCAGAGAAATATAAGCTACTCAAGGAGTTCTATGATGAATTAATTGCAAAAGCAGTTCTTCCAACACTTAAAGACATAAAAGAATTTTTGCAAGAGTCTGGGTTTCCAGACATTCATGCGGATTCAAGGCAAAAGGCGATCATCCCGCTGGTAAGTTTTTTGGTTAAATCATCCAACAAAGAGATTATGGACAAAATTCAATCCATCAGTAAATATAAGTCGGGAAATCGAAGCCTTGAAGGATGGGGAAACATTATTCTTAATGGAAAAGACTAGGGATCTTAAGCATTCATTTTGGATTGAGCAAATAACAGCTAAAAACTTAACGACATAATTACTTGACTAACCGTAAAAATTCGTATGCCCAGTTCATGTCCCTTAAGTTAACAGTATCACCAAAACCAAATATTTTTTTAGGACTATGGAGCAGAGTAAGACAATTGTATGCTAAGAAGTGCTGCGAGAATTGATTGATGTTTATATTATGAATTTGAATTTCGGAGAGTTTCTTTCTGATTGTTTGGCTAGTTTAAAAGTTGCCGGTCTAAATCCTATTTTGCTTGATGGCCATTCTTCTGATAACTCTCTTGATGTTGCTAAACGTTTTGATGTTAAGGCTCTTGTTTTCAATGAGGATATGGCCAAGCGTGTGAATTTTGCTATTAAGAACTTCAATAGTGAATATCTCATGTTTTTTGCTTCGGATTGTGTTTTGATTCAAGGATTCATTGAAAGAGCAAGGGAGTTCTTAGATGAACATCAAGATTATGGTGTGGTTTATGGCTATTCAATACCGGTTAATAAAAAGGGAGATCGTATCGGCTCGTTTTTGCATGGCGGATTTTTCTTAAAAGATAGACTTCATTATGCCAACTTCATTGATCTAAGCAATGCCTTGATAAGGCGTAAAAGCTTAAAGGGTTTCAAAATGCCGGCTAATAATCTTCATCCAGATTGGTTAATGTGGCTCTACATATCTCAGCAATGGAAATTCAGGAATCTGTATCGGCCGAGCATTTTTTATAAGATTCATAAACGGCAAGGCTCGAAAACTAAAAAAGCGATCTTAATTAATGAAGCTAAGGCTATCTTAGAGCAGTATGGAAAAGCTCGGTTTCCTTTCTTGCATAAGGGAATCTTGTTCTCTGAAAGAAACCTAAACCGGTTGCTTAGTTTCTTTATCATCTAACATGATTTGATAAAGAGCCTTCAAAAGCATCTCTCGGTCGGCTCTTAATGGGAGATTCGTTTTGACACAATCAAGATTATGAGGATTCCGGTTCTCAGTTAATACCGGAGCGTTTTTCTTAGCATAGAGGCAAAATTGTAATTCATCAACCCATTGCTTTTGACCTTTTGAAATGACTACTGAGCATAGCCTTTTATGATCTTCCTTTTATCTCCAAACATATAGCAATGTGTTTAGACCTACACAACTGGGTATGTCGACCTCTTGAGAGAGTGTAGGAATAGCTTCAATAGTCTTCTAATCAGATATCAATCGTCTGGCTAAAGGCTCATCCAAAAAAGGATGTAAAATTCTATCCAACGAAGAAAAAGGAGGATTGTGCTGGAGACTTCGCCACTCTCAACCTTTCTATGAAGAATACGCGAGCCGAGCAAAGTCAGATTGTGGCCGTCATTTATGAAAAATTCCTCTCGCGGTTTTGTACGATCTTGTCTAGTCTGCATTCGCTTGGTTGAGAGTGCGTGACCCACGTTGCACGCGCAGTATTAGCAGATCCAAGTCGTTCTGGCTGAGAAGCTTGTGAACCTTCGTTATTGCATCAGGCATCAACTTGAACCTATCAGCCAGAGGCCAAACATACTTGCTCGAAGCCATTCCAATAGCGTTAACCAAGTTGCGATCGAAACCTAGATTCGCATCGTTCGATCTGAAGTACAGAAGGGAATAGGATTCATTCTTTAATGAAGCCAAGACTCTCATGGTATCATCTGTTGAAGCATTATCCGAAACATAGATCGGTATGCGATAGGGTTTGACTTGCGGCAACAGGGAGCGAATGCATTCTTCCAAACTCGATGCTCTATTGTAAGTCGGAATACACACGGAGAGCAATGAACCCTGAGTCATGGTCTACTTTCTCCTGTGGCGTGCTCTGATTGATCCTGTAAACGATGAGAACGCATCTATCATGCATTTGACCTGTTTCTCAGAAATTCCCGACCACAGTCCAATCCAGAGAGTAGATGTGCATATCTTGTCCGTGTTCACCAGTTCGCCTACAACTCGATGCTTTATCTCGTTCTTCGTAAACGCTGGCTGCCTCAAGATGTTACCCGCAAACAGCAACCTGGAACCGATTTGCCTCTCCTCCAAGAAGCTGACCAATTCGTTCCTGTTGAATCCTGCTCCATCTCTTATGGTCAAAGGAAAACCAAACCAGCTGACATCAGATTTCGGCAACCACCGTGGCAATATAAAGTAGCTGTCGAGACACAGTTTTTTGAAGCCCTTATAGAGCATATTGAAGTTGCGCTTTCTCTTCTTCGCGAAACCAGAGAGCTTCTTCAACTGTGACAGACCTATTGCAGCCTGAAAATCGGTGGCCTTCAGATTATAGCCCAAATGAGAGTACACGTACTTGTGATCGTAACCAAAAGGCAGGGAGCCGAAACTCCAGCCGAATCTCTTTCCGCAAGTATTGTCCTTGCCCGTCGGACACCAACAGTCTCTACCCCAGTCCCTCAGCGAGCAAACAATGCGATGAAGCTTAACATCACTTGTTGCCACTGCGCCGCCTTCGCCCATGGTCATATGATGTGCAGGATAGAAGCTAAACGTGGAAATGTCGCCGAACGTGCCAGTGTATTTGCCAGCGTATTTTGAACCTAGTCCATCACAGTTGTCTTCGATTACCCACAAGTTGTGCTTTTCCGCGATTTCCATAATTTTCTCCACATCGAATGGATTGCCCAGAGCATGCGCAACAAATATTGCCTTTGTCTTCTTCGAAATGGCTCTTGAAAGCTGTTTCACGTCAATGTTGTAACTGCCAAGTTCGACGTCCACAAAAACCGGAGTCAACCCGTTCTGAATAATTGGTGTAACAGTCGTAGGGAAGCAAGCGGCAACTGTTATCACTTCGTCGCCTAGCTTCAGTTTTCGGTCGCCAAGCTTGTAGGAAGTCAGAGCGGTGAGTGCTAGCAGATTCGCAGATGACCCCGAGTTGACTAATGCACAATGTTTTGCTCCAATCAGTCTGGGAAATTTTTCTTCAAAAGCTTCTGCAAATCTTCCCGCTGTAAGCCACATGTCTAGTGAGGCGTCTATCATATTGAACAAATCATTCTTGTCAAGAACCTTACCCGAAGCAGGAACATCGGAAGAGATCACGCGCTTGTGAAAACAGTCGTAGTAGATAGAAGCAGCATACTTGGTGAATAGCCTCAAAATCTCGTCCAATTTTTTCTTCCTGGCCACGCCGATTTTTCGACAACAGTCTTTCTTAATGCACAATATTCTGTTCAGTTCCAAAGTTCCTTCGCATTTGCCGCCTCCTTCTTGAAGATCTTTTTTACTGATCGTAGTGACATGTGCAAGGTTGACGTCAACAGTTTTCTTAGGACTTATAGGCACAGCCAATACTTCAAGATTTATTATGTCCAGAATCAAAAAAGCAGCTTTCCCAGAAACCTTAAGAGAACTATCATCCAAGTGTGCAATAACTATGTCGCCGCTATTTAGCATCATTTTCGCTGCATCCAAACTCTGCCTATTGTTTCTCTCAACATTCTAATCTCCTTGAGAGCCAACATTGAAACCGCTTTTCTCAGCATATCCACGTATTTGGTTGACAGTGTATTGATACATGTCGTTGGCGCCTCCTTTTTGATAATACTCTTTGTACCACATCACCGTTTCTTTCAGCGCCTCATCAATCGAATATGTGGGTTTCCAACCAAGAAGCTTACTTGCTTTGCCACAATCTAATCTAAGCAACTTGGCTTCGTGCAACGCGTTTTGTGAAAGCTCTACCCTGTATCGGCCGTCACCCCAAAGGGTCATTATCTTTTTGACGACCTCTTCAACTGTGACGCCTTCAATTTCTGATGGACCAAAATTCCACGCGCCAGAATATTTTTTGCCATCTCTGTGTAATCTTGCTCCCAGCAGCAGGTACCCGCTTAGCGGTTCAAGCACATGTTGCCAAGGGCGAATTGACGTAGAATTGCGAATGACGATTTCGTTCTTTGCCGAAAGAGCTCTCATACAATCAGGTACGAGACGATCTTCGCCCCAGTCACCGCCTCCAATCACGTTTCCAGCTCTAGCAGAAGCAATCGCCACTTTGCGAGAGCCGCTATGAGAATTGAAAAACGAATTTCGGTACGCAGAAACCACGAGTTCAGCGCATCCTTTACTGGCGCTATAAGGATCGTGGCCGCCCATCGGGTCGGTTTCCTTGAAAGCGTAATCTGCTTCTTTATTCTCATAGCATTTGTCGCTCGTCACTACTATCACCGTCTTAGCACACTTCGTTTGCCTCACGGCTTCCAACACATTTACTGTTCCCATGACGTTTGTTTCGAAAGTGAGACTTGGCTCTCTGTACGAGCGCCTGACAATTGGTTGTGCGGCGAGATGGAAAACTATTTCAGGCTCGTATTTTTCGAAGACAGACTGAAGATGCTGCGCATCTCTTACGTCGCCAAAAACATGGGTTATCTTCTCCTCCAAACGCGTGGTTTCGAACATGTTTGGCTTCGTTGGAGGATCAATGGAAAACCCGACCACTTCGGCACCAAGTTCAGTCAACCATATTGAAAGCCAGCTTCCTTTGAAACCCGAGTGACCTGTAACAATGATTGATTTGTCTCTGTAAATTCCCAAATTACTAGAATCCTTTCCCATCAAGACACGCTCAAATCGCTCAACATAGCTTTCTCTTCCTTTGAGAGCTTCGGATCAGGTTCATCAACAGGCTTGTCATATTCAAGTTTAGGATAAATGTATGTTGGATAATCAAAATCCACCTGAACCAGCAACGGAAGCTTTGTGTCTGTGCCAAACGCTTTTCGTATTCTCTTCCGCCAATCTGCCAACTTCCTGTCAATCCTCAAACCATTAATTCCGTAAGCCCTAGCTATCTCTATGAAATCAGCGGAGTAATACCCGCTACATTCGTCAGTATCGCAGTAACGCGATTCAAAATAGAGATCCTGAAATTGCCTTATCATACCTAGGCTCTTATTATTCAACACAAAGATCACCATTGGCAGACGGAGCTTTCCAACTGTGTTAAGCTCATGTATGTTCAGCTGCATGCCGCCGTCGCCTGCTATCACAATCACTCTTCTCTTGCTGGCAATTGCCAAGGATAATCCTGCAGGAAGACTATACCCCATGGGAGCCATGCCTCCACTGGTTATGAAACGCTGCTTTCCTCTTATCTCTAAAACTTGAGCAGCCAACATTTGATTTTGACCTATATCAACACAGACTATGTCTTCCAAGCTCAAGTTTCGAGAGATCTCCTCCATCACACTATAATGAAAACTCTCAACCTTCGCTCGCTTAGGTTCACTTAGCGGTTGGAAAACGCGCTTCAAACTATCAATTTTTCCTAACCATTCTGATCCATGTTTGAAACTCGATGTCTGAACCTCAGCAAAATCGAGGAACTGATCAATGAATTCACTGACGTTAGAAACTATACACCTTCGCTTCTTGAACCTACGATCTGTCTCATCTGGCTCTAGATCTATTTGGACTATTTTTTTGTTTACAAAAGGAGCGACAACGTTTCCAACTTGTCTTGAATCTAGCCGTGAACCAAGGACAAGCAAGAAATCACTTTTCGCCAAGGCTAGATTTCCGTAACGGTTACCATAGGCTCCTATAAAGCCGGCATATAGTCTGTGATCGTTTGGAAAACAGTCTTTCCCTAATAACGAAACAACCACGGGGATAGAAAGCTGTTCAGCCAGAGAAACCAGCTTCTCCCTAACATTAGCAACTCTGCAACCTCCACCTACGAGCATAAGAGGCCTCTTAGAGCTCACGATGTCATCACAGAGTGCCTCCAAATCCTCTTTTGCGATTTCCCGAGTTTTCTTTTCGTTGACGACATCAACTTCGTAGCTTGTGGGAGAAATCTCTCCTCGCTGAATATTCAGGGGGATGTCGACGAGCACTGGTCCAGGTCGTCCCGAAAGCGCAGTTTTTATTGCTTTTTTTAGTTCTTTCTCGACTTTGTCAGCTCTGTCAAGCAAGACACTGTACTTCGTTATAGGCTTTACAATGCTCACTATATCCGTTTCTTGAAAACCACATTGGCGGATAGGTCGCTTATATTTGAAGTCATAAGTGTTCACTTGTCCCGTAATAAAAAGCACTGGTGAAGAATCGAAGAAAGCGTCAGCGATGCCCGTGATAAGGTTTGTAGCGCCAGGACCACTTGTAGCTATCGCTACACCCAGAGTGTTTTCATATTTTGCCAATGCGGATGCGCTGAAAGCCGCCGCTTGCTCATGATAGCTGTGAATGTACCTGATGTTTTTCTCCTTGAATATCGAATCCACTAGATGGGTGACTGCCCCGCCAACACAGCCATATACATAGCGAACGCCAGCGCGTTGAAGCAAAGCCACGATATAATCCGAAACTTTCAACTTTCTTACTCTCTCAGCTGATGTTGATTTCCGTAATAGTCTTTAAACCATTCTATTGTCTTGCTTACTCCATCCGACAAAGTGGTTTTTGGGGTCCACCCAACAGCTTTGCCTATTTTGTCAACATCTGCCTCCCATGTCTTCGCCATGTCGCCGACTCTTCCTGAAGAACTGCCCCACCGCGGCTCTCTTTCATACCTTGTTAACCTCTTGATCACATCAAATACCTCCTTCACCGTGTGCTGTTTTCCGCTTCCTACGTTGAAGATTTCTCCCGGATCGATTCGATCTGCTCTTTCAACAACTTTGAGGTATGCATCCATGACATCCTCAATAAAAACGAAATCTCTCACCGCGTTAGGACTAGACAGGCCGACTTCTTTGTTTTTCAAGCAGCACAAAATAATGGTTGGAATTAACCTGCTGATCTCTTCAAAATAGCCGTAAGGAGAGAACAATCTCAGCGTAAATATTGCCATGCTGTTCCTTCTTGCAACTGACTGGCAATATAGTGTTGACGCAGCCTTTGTAACGCCATAGTCGCTTGTAGGTTCGAGAACGTCTATTTCTTTCATCCGCGAAGGTTTGATGCCATATTCAGAAGAGCTTCCTGTGTTAATGAAACAATCGAAACCAGTTCTAGTGCACGCGTCTAGCAGGTTGACTGTACTCAAGAGGTTTGTCTCAATGGTTTGAAATTGGTCTTGTTGCTGTGGGAAACTGCCATACACGGCGAGATGAAAGACCATTTGAGGAGCTATCTCAGAAATTACCTTTCTTACTTTTTCCTTATTTTTCAAATCACAGTGGTGAAGGTTTATTTTCTCTATGACGTCCTTGATCCGCCACTTGTCAGAAGTTTCTCTGAGAATTATGTGGGCTTCATGTTTTTTTGAAACAAGCGTTCGCACAAGGTTAGATCCGACAAATCCTGTCGCTCCTGTGACAAGAACATTCATTTCCAAACCTTCCAAGGAGCGTTACCAGAGTCCCACGCCTCCACAAGTTCTTCTTTGTCTCGCAATGTATCCATGCATTTCCAGAAACCATAATGTTTGTATGCCACAAGCTGTCCATCGCTGGCCAGTTTCTCCAGAGGTTCTCTTTCCCACGCAGTCTCGTCTCCATGGATATAG
>Ga0315275_10002167_pt1 | contig 17608 bp, 12 predicted proteins | sample YL17G03_0_MG_FD_205557 | JGI IMG/M metagenome (GOLD analysis project Ga0315275, IMG submission 205557) | Sediment microbial communities from Yellowstone Lake, YNP, Wyoming, USA - YL17G03_0 | ecosystem: Environmental > Aquatic > Freshwater > Lake > Sediment | place: USA: Wyoming | collected...
ACCTACATGCCTCACAACACTTACCTCCAGCCCGAGCAAGCCATTCTCCGCCGCGACCTGGAGGTAAGTGTTGTGAGGCATGTAGGTGGTAGACCTGAAGGTGCCGCTGCTGAAGTAGCGGGGAGACTCCCGCACCCACTGCCCGGTGCCCACGCCCAGCAGCGGGTGGTCCTCCACCATGCCGATGGCAACATCGTATAGGCCCATGCGGATCTGGGTCGTAGGGTCGTCCTCTGAACTGAGCTGAAGATACCGGTGGACCGGCACCTGCGGGAGCATCAGCGCGGTGCCCAGTACGGCCGCCGCCATCGCGACGGCCCCCGCGGCCAGCAACCACCGCCGCTTCCCACCATAGCCCGCCCAGAAGACGATCAGCACGATTACGAGCGCCATCATCCCGCCCCGCGAGGCGGTGCCGATCAGGTTCACAAAGAGCAGCAGAAGCAGCGCGCAGAGCCCGACCTTTGCCCAGCGGTTGGTGGTACGTAGCAGCCACGACAGCGCCAGGCTCGACGCGGTCGCCACGTAGATGGCGTGGAAGGGACCGTCGTCGAAAGTACCGTGGATGCGCCACTGCCCTCCCGACAGGAGCAGCAACGCGTCCTGGCTGCGGTACGACACGAGAGCGAGAATCGGCCTCCCGGTGATCAGCTCGTAGAGGCCGAAGAAGCCGATCGGAATGCTCGCCAGGGTCATCCAGATGAGGGCGCGGTCCCAGGAGCGCCGGTCGCGCAGCACCATCGGAATCAGCAGGGCGAGCACGACGACGTTCATGCGGCGCATCAGGAAGATCGCGGCGGGCTTGAGCTGAACGATGTTCACGAAGCTCAGGATGTTCATCCCGATGAAGGCGATCATCAGCAGTGCAACCGGATGTGTGAGGGTGACCAACGGATACTGGTCCCTGAGCACCAACGCGCGGCCCAGCCAGATCACCAGCACGAGAGCGATCAGCAGCTTCGCGACTGTGACGCTGCCATCCTGTGTAACGTGGCCGAGCAGGTCAAAGGGGATAGCGAACAAGGCGAGCGGAAGGCCCCACTCGGGCTTGATGAGCAGGAGCGCCAGCACGATGGCGACGGCGATGCCAAGGAGGGCAGGAAAGGCGACGACGCCGGCACCCACCCCTGCCGCCAGGCAAACGAGCGCCACCCCAACGGCGATGATCACCCGCCTCCACAGGGCCTTTCCCGGGCTGTCCAGGTCCAGCCTATCCATCACTCTGTTACATCTCCTTGGTTCCGACGGGCGCCGCCGCACAGGAGGCGCGGAGCGCGGCCTTGGCTAGAGAAGAGGCTTCGCCGACGCCACGGCCGCACCTCTGCCCCAGCCCACCCGATGGGGGCGGCGCATCAGATCGGCAGCCATGTCTGGAGGATCGTACCGGTCAGTCATCAACACTGTCGCCCCACGAAATCCTCCAGTTGTCGGGCGTTGCCGTCATCTCGGTCGGCACCACGCCGTTCTCCGTACGCACTACCATCTGCCGGCCTGCACGTGGCCGCGAGATGAACCCCAGGTCCTTCATCGCGCTCCACCGCGGGTCAGCCGCGAAGATCCATGCGGCGGCGGTCTCCAGTCTCCGCTCGGTGAACCGACTCACGGCATGAGACAGGAGCGCCCGCGTGATCACAGGATCATCCTCGGCGGCGGCCAGCTCGAGGATCCGCCCGCGCGGGCGCCCGTCCACAGCGACCCGCCGGAGCACGCTGAAGCCCAACACCTGGCCTTCACGCTCCATCCCATAGGCCTCGTAGCCTTCCTCGGGAGTGTCTAGATAGCGCCAGTTGAGGTAGGCGGAATCACGCCACACTGCCAGCGGATGCCTCTTCGCCTCCTCCCGCCAGAGGCGGTCGTAGCGCTCGTCAAAACGGTCCACGCGGCCAATGGTTGCGCCGGAAGGCGGTGACGTCGAACGGGGTCGTGTCACCAGCCGGAAGACGGGGTCGGCGAAGCGCGCCAGCCCCCGCCAGCGCGGCGGCACGAATGGCTGGAGCGATAGGGGTTTGACCACGCGCGGGGTGGGCCCCACTGCCACGTAGCCCATCAGCGCGGTCGAGACCTTGACGGTGACTGCTTCACCGAACGCAAAGACGAAAGCGCAGTCCCCGCTGTCCTGGCGCCTGGCGATCTCGAAGTGCACGAAGTAGCGGCGGTACTCTTCCAACACGGCTATGTCCAATGACTGGTAAGCGATCACCTGCTCGCCATAGACGCCGACCCGGATGGGAACTAGCCCATTCATGCCCACGATGCTGTCGGTCTCGGCATCCTCCGCCACCCAGGTGTTGTCGTTCCCGGCCGGATTGGCCCGGTACTTCCAACGCCAGTACTCCGGCGTCCGGGTGATGCCGAAGACGGCCGCTTGCAGGCGGCAAAGCTTCTCGGCATCTTCGGGCTGGTACGGTCGGTAGCTGAACTTCGGCACTTCCGTTCTTCGCTTCCCTCGTCCGTCGTCCGGGCGCTGCCTCGGTCAGTTGGCGCCGGTCCCCTTCAGCACCACCACCGCGGTCCGCCACAGCAGTTGCAGATCGAGGGCCAACGAGCAGCGCTCCACGTACTCGACGTCATGCTGCAGCCACCCCTCCAGCGGCAGCGAGCTCCGCCCGCTGACTTGCCACAGGCCCGTCATCCCAGGGCGCACTTGACACCGGGCCTCTCGCCAGCGGCGGAGCAGGTCGTGCCCGATCTCTCCCTCCACAGGCGCTACCTGATAGGGGTCATCCAGGTCGTCGAAGACAAGCGGCCTGGGCCCCACCAGGCTCATGTGGCCCAGAAACACGTTGAGGAGTTGGGGGACCTCATCCAGGCTGCTGCGGCGCAGCACCCTCCCAAACCTCGTGGTGCGGTGCGCGCTCCGCACCTTCCTTGTCAGCGACGCCATCGCCTGCTCATCCGCCTCCGATACCTCCCGCATGGACCGGAACTTGAAGATCCGGAACGGATTCTCCAGGCGTCCCGCGCGCGGCTGGCGGATGAAGACCGGCCCCTGAGACTCGAGCCTGATGAGGAGTGCGACCACCGGCCAGGTGGGTGCGCAGATCAGCAGCAGAAACAAGGATCCGAGCAGGTCGGCGCAGCGCTTCACGAGGCAGTTCCCCCACCGGGGCACCGACACCCAAGCCTGCGCCGCCCCCGGTGCGCCGGCGCCTTCCTTCCTCGGCCCAACGGTCATCGCATACCCCAGCGAGGCCGCCTCATGCAGGTGCCATAGGGCAGCCTTGTACGCACGCCGTCTGGGCGCACGGTACCCGTCCGCCGTCCTAGACAGGCGTCGTCCGCTCGGCCTCACCTGCTGGGCCGACGCCGGCAGGTTCCTCCTGCCAGTAATCAACGAGCAAAGCGAGCGCAAGCGACAGCACTACCGCGGCCGCCAGCCCGGCGGCCAGGTCAATCAGCGCCATCGGGCTGTCCGGCGGCTCTTCATCGGGCAGGTCGGACCGCTCGATGATGCGCACCCCCGTGCCACTCAGAGAGGTATCGGTGTGGCGGAGCGCGCTGAGTTGCTGCGCCGAGAGGCGAAGCTGGCTGGCCACATCCGTCGCCGTCCTCACGTCTGCGTCGAAGCGCTCGAACTCCGCCGACTTGGCGGCCAGCGCGTCGAGCTCACCCCGCGCCACCTCGGTGGCGGCGCTCTGAACCTGCTGCTGTGCCCGCAGCCCTTGCGCGTGGGCATCAAGCATCAACGACTCTGTCAGCAACTGCTGGTGTGTCGGGTTCGTGCTCGTTGTCTCCGTATCCACGACCCGCTCGATCTCGGACTTGAGCTTCGCCTGGTTCTGCGCCATCTGCGCGCGCAGCTCCTGAACCTCGGGATGCGCCTCCTGCTTCTGCTGCAACAGGCCGGCAAGCTCAACCTCCTGCCGGATCAAGTCGGCACGTATCTGCTTCACCACCGGGTTCGTCGCCACCACTTGGGCGGCGACCACCATCTCCTTCTCGCCTGCCAGTTGGTGGCTCGTCTTCGCCAACTGCGCCTCGGTGCCGGCCAGATCTTCTTGGGTGGCGTCGGACTTCGCCCGTAGCCGTTCCAGCCTGTCCCTCGCCGCTACCGCCTCCTGCTGGGGATCCGCGAAGTGCTGGCGCTGCCTGAACTCCTTCAGCGTCCTTTGGGCCTCTGCCAGCCGTGCCTCGGCGCGGCCCAGCTCCTGTACCCCGTACTCGTACGCCTGCTCCGCCTGCTGCCGGCTCGCCATTCTCTCCTGCTCGAGCAGTGCCTCCGCAAGCGAGTTCGCAAGGGAGTTCGCCAGCCGCGGGCTCTCGCCCCACAGACCGATGTTGACGATGTTGGTGTCCTGCTCCTGGGAGAGATCCTCCCGCTCATCGAGGAAATCGTCCACCGCCTGGTCAAAGGGCGTGAGCTTCCTCATCGGCGTCCTGGTGATCACCGAAAGCACCATGCTCGGCATGTCGCCGAGCCAGTCAGCACCACGTTGCACGCGGCCCCGAAGGCCCTTGGCGGGCGGGAGCTTGTCGAGATCGTAGCGCTTCACCAACTGGGCCGCCAGCTCCCTGCTCTGGAGCATCTCCACCAGGTCGAGCGGACCGATGGGGGCCTGAGACACCCCGATTGGCCTCCCAGCCGAGCTGAAGGGGGAAAAGTCGTGGTAAGCCCCAGGTGTCACGACGACCCGTGTCGTGCCTTCCCAACTCGGTGTCACCGCCAGAATCCCGATGACGTCTCCGACCATCACCAGGACAAAGACAAGCAGGATGAGCTTCCTGCGTTTGCGTAACGTGCGGCGCAACCTAAGCCGCGCACTGCTGCGGGATTCCCCTGTGTCCATCCGGTCTCCCTGGCCGTCGCCCCGGCCGCCAGTCACCGCCCTGGCCCAACGTGGCACTGTCTGTAAGGCTCGCCGAATCGCTCCACTCGGCGAGCCCCGTTAGTGAGCCGACGATAGCATGTGGCGGCGAGCAGTGTCAACACGGACAGCTGGCACTTATCGTCCGCCGCGGAGCAAGCGGCGCACCCCCGCGTAACAGCCGAAGGCTCCGGTCACACGCGAGTGGAAGCCGCGCGCCGTCGTGGTGCGCAGCACCATGAAGCGGCCAAGATACCAGAGTTGGTCGGGGGAACGGTTCAGTTCCGGCCGAAGGCCGCAGGCGCCCAGATAGCCGGCCGCGCGGGCCGCCTCCGTGACCTTCACGTCATAGGCGCCATAGGGGTAGCAGCACACCGGCGCGGGACGGCCCAGTTGTGCCTCCATCGCATCCCGCGACCCTCGCAACTCTCGTGCCAACTCGTCGTCGGCAAGGCGCGTGAGGTGTGTGTGACTCACGCCGTGCGGGTAGAAGCGGAAGCCCCCGTTTTCCATCTCCCGCATCTCCTCCCACGACATTACTCCCTCGCCGGAGGCCACACCCTCCTCGTCCCAGTCCGCCCGTTGGCCCGCGTAACCGGTCGGCACGAACACCGAGGCGGTCAGACCGAGCTCCTTCAGCACCGGCGAGGCCTCGGTCAGGAAAGACCGGTACCCGTCGTCGAAGGTGAGCGCCACCCAACGGCGCGGGACCGGGCCGCCGCCGGCAAGCTGTGAGATAACCTTCTCTACCCCGACGGCCCGGTAGTCCCAGCTCCTTAGGAGTTCCATCTGGTGCCGGAAGGCGCGCGGCGTGACCGTGGCGATGGATGGGTCATCGGCGATTCGATGGTAGCAGAGGATGGGGATACCTGGCTGGGCGAAGTGCCTCGCCCAGCCCTCACAGGCCAGCAGGAGGGAATCAGACAACGTACTCCGAACGCTCATGGGGCTCATGCCATCCTCAGACGCCGACAGCACCCACCTGCGGAGTGGCTGCGCCGGATTCGGCTGGCGAGAACGCTCTCACCGGCCCTCGCCGCCGGAGCGGCCCGGGCTGTCGCTGGGGCCTACTCGATGGTGATGCTGAGAGACGCGGCCCCATGCACCAGGGCGCCTTCGGCGTCCACGCCCCTGAACTCCACCAGGCCCGGCCACTCGCCCAGCGGGGTGTAGCTCGGCAGTTGCATGCTGTAGGTACAGGCCCAATAATCGCCCGGGGAAAGGAAGGTCGGCGGCTCCCCGAAGTACCAGCCGAACTCACCCACCTCGCCGTCCGGCAGCACTCCGCCCCTCGCGGTCGCCTGGTAGAGCAGCACCTCGCTGGCCGCGCGACTCGCGACGCTGATCTCGAAGAACACCGTCTCTCCGGGCCAGAAATCGGTGCGATAGAGGCCCGACTCGTCGCGAACCGCGATGGTCACCTCCAGGCCGTCCGTGGGTAGGTACGGCGAAGGTATCTCCGGCGGCGCGACGCTCAGCAGTTCCGTCATCACCTCGCCATCAACAACGTACGGCACTGGCACCCCCATCAGCCATCCCAACGTTGGCCCGATGTCCTCCAGATACCGCCTTGGCGCGCTGATCCCGACCCCCCGGCCGATCTCAGGACCCAGCGCCAGGAAGAAAACATGCTGGCACCCGGTACATCCGTCGCCGTGGTCCCTGAAGCTGTAGCTGTGCCGACCATGGTCGGTTGTGACAAAGAGCGTTGTCTGATCGGCGTAGAAGGGGTCGCTCTGGATCTTCTGCCAAAGCAGGTAGGTCAGGTTGTCGGCATTCCTAATGCGCTCGTTGTACCTGGCCCAGTTGCCCTGATGCGCCCACCTGTCGGTGCCATGGAGGTTCACCATCAGTAGCCGGGGATGGTACTCGTCCATGATGTCGGATACCTCTTGGCCGACGTCTTCGTCGTCTCCCCATTGCGGCCCCGGACGCCAGCTGGCTCCATGTTGCGCGCCGTACAAGGGATGGATGCTGAAGGTCATGGCCTCGAGCGATGGCATACCCCCGTTCGCGACCATCCATGCCTGCGTAGCCTCTGCGCCGATGGCGGAACGGAGATACTCGAAGAGAGTGGGGGTTGCTGGTCGGCACAGCTCGGCCGCCAGGTTCCCCGGCGACCTCAGCCAGGTATCGTTGCCCGTCAGCATCGTGGCATGCGCCCCTTGGGTCACGGTTCGGCCGTGGTTGTAGAACCCGGTGTGAATCGTGCCTTGGGGCCGAAGGTCATTCCAAATGTGGGGGATATTGCGATGGGTAGGGTCGCCGAAAGTCTCCGAGTAGCGGGCGCCATCTATGATCACGATGATCGCGTTTGGCGTCTCCCCGGCCGCCCAGCCCTGCGCAGGGAGCATTGCTGGCGCTAATGACAGTAACAGTGCCAACCAGACGAGCGAAGGGGACAGCCTCAGGCGCTCTCGCATCGGTGGGCCTCCATCTGCTGCCCTGCCCGATCGAGCCGCCGCGGGGCGGCTCTGGGACTCGGACACTAAGGCAGCTTGCGGTCGCGTCCATCCGCTCACGTTCGCCGAACACGCTTCGCCGCGCCTGACGGCACACCTACGTGCAGGCGCGCCCATGGCGCGGCACATCGGAGATCCGCCCACTGACCCACGCCATCCGCGACCCGACCGGATGTCTGTCACCGCGGTCACTGGCGCCTCCCAACGGAAGGACGCCAGCGCAGACACACGGAATCTTCGAGTGACACGTGACCAGAGGAAGCTCTGGAGCGGAGGCGCTGTGAGTCCCGCTCAACGCGGCAAGGGCGAGACCCAGTCGCAGACTGGAGGTAGGGGCCGGATGAGCACTTCAATGGTAGTCAAGGGGGGTCCTTGGTTGGTTGCCGCCTGTGTCATCGCGCTGCTCTCCATCTCCATCGGCGGAGAGACGGCGCGGGGCCCGGACGTCGCCGAGCAGGTCGCCATTGAGGGCTCGCCCTTCGGGGTCTTCTACGGGTTGACGCCCGCCAGGGGGCGCCCGACGCCCCAGTACCTCAAGGAGCTCGGAGCCCACTGGACCCGGCAAACCCTCGACTGGCAGGTGGTGCAGCCGAAGCGCGGAGTGTTCAAGTGGGGCCTGGTGGATGCTACCGTCCAGCTGGTGGACGCCTCCGAGCGAGCCGGTTTCCCCGTCAACATCCTCGTCACGATTCGGGCGCGCGCCCCCTGGGCGACGCGCGCCGGCCGGAGGCCAAAGGGTCAGCAAGCGACCTCACCTCCAGCAGACCTTCAGGACTACTACCAATTCGTGAACGCGGCGGTGAAGCGCGCCCGCGGTCGGATTCACTACTGGCAGATCGAGAACGAGGTGCAGTACGACGTCTTCTGGCAGGGGACCCCAGAGCAGTATCTCGAGCTGCTCCGCACCGGCTACCGGGCGGTCAAGGACGCCGACCCGACCGCGCAGGTGGTGCTCGCCGGGATCGGTGACGTCGCCTGGCTGACCCCGATGGTCAGGGATGAAGTGCTTGTCGGCAAGGGCGACCAGGCGTTGGCGCACTACAACGAATGGGCAACGGGCAACAACTCCCCTCAAGCAAAGCAACGTCCCGCCAACTCGCAGCAGCTTCTTGCCGGCGTGAGGCGATACGACAAGATGAGCAACTTTACACACCGCCTGCTCCAGGCCGACGCGGCGCGCTTCTTCGATGTGGTGGACCTCCACGCCTACCATCCCTACACCCTGGTTCCCGCTGGGGTCCGCTGGATGCAGGCGGTGATGGCGAAGCAAGGCTACTCCAAGCCCATCTGGATCACGGAGACGTCGGGGCCGAACTACCCCGAGATGTGGCCCAGCGAGAAGGAGGGGGAACGCCGGGAGGCCGAGGAGGTCGTCAAGCGCTATGTGCTGGCGATCGCTGCCGGGGTCGAGCGCGTCTTCTGGTACGTGCTCCAGACGCCGCCGCATCAGGCGCAGGGGAAGTGGTCGCGCACCGGCCTCCTCCGACCAGACGGGTCCAAAAGGCCCGCTTACTCCACCTTGGGCCTCATGGTCCGGATGCTCGACGGCGCACGCGAGGTACGCATCCTGAGTGCTGGCAGCGGCGCTCAAGTCTTCGAGTTCGTGCGGCCAGGGGGGTCGGTGTATGTCCTCTGGGCAGACCGCGGCGCCACTGCACGGATACCCACCGGACCTGGGCAGGTCGAGATCACTGACGCCCTCGGCAACCGTACCACCCGAGATACCCAAGGGGACGAACTGGAGCTGACCCTCTCATCGCTGCCCGTTTTCGTGAGGCCGGCCAGCGCAGGCCCGGGACGCACCTCGGGGGACGCTCCTGGCGTGTCGCCAAAGCCCGGCCGTCGCGCGCGCAGCACGGCCTCCACCGGTTGCGGTAGCCCCAAGAGCTACGCCCGCAGCAGCTTCGCGTTGGCGCCGTCCACAGCGATAGCAGGTCGCTGATGCTGTCGCAGACGTCACCGCGCCCGAGGCGGGTCGCGATGCTGTTCTCCCGGGGATTCTTCCCCGATGCCCGGGGGCACAAAGAGGCCCGCGACTTGGTGCGCGGCGGCTACGAGGTCACCATCCTCGCCTGGGACCGGGAGTGCCGCCTGCCCCTGCGCCAGGAACTCGACGGGTTCACCATCGAGCGCCGCCAACTGCGGGCGCTGCTCGGCAAAGGCCTGTCGCAGTTGCACCGCTGGCTCGGATTCTGGTTCTGGCTGGGAAGCACGCTTGTACGCCGGCGCTACGACATCGTCCACGCAAACGATCTAGATACACTACCCATCGGCTGGCTGGCAGCCAGGCTCACCGGCGCCAAGCTCGTCTTCGACGCGCGGGAACCGAACTACTACTCCTACTGGCCATGGCACCTGTACCGCCTATCCCAGGCGCTCGAGCGGTTCCTGGCTCGCCGCTCGGACAACGTCATCGTGTGCAATCACTACCAGATCGGCAACTACGCCGGGTGGGGTGTGCATCAGACCACGCTCATCCCGAACTACCCTCCGCTGGCGATGGCGACGAAGGCGGCGCCCGCTCTCCCCGCCAACGGCGAGGTTACGCTCGGCCGCATCGGCGCCATCTACCAGGACACCGGCATCGAGGAGATCGTGGAATCCGTGCAGCTCCTCCTCCACCGGGGTAGGAAGGTGAAGCTCTTCCTCGCCGGTCGCCTGGTGGACAGCTACCGCGGCCGGCTGATGGAGTTGCTCCGCCCATTGGGGGACGAGGTCGAGCTGAGAGGGGCCTTCACGCACGACACAATCACTGAGCTTTACCGCCACTGCCACATCACCATCCCCGCCTACCGGCCAAGCCCCTGGTTCCGGCATATCACTCCAGTGAAGTTCTTCGAGTCCATCGCCCACGGTGTGCCAGTCATCGCCACCGATATTGGTGGCATTGGTGATATGATCCGCGAGTCCGGTTGCGGCCGTGTCCTCCCCGAGCCGAGTGCGGAGGGAATCGCCGCCGCGGTGGAGGAGCTTGTGAGCCAGCCTGGGCTTCTGGCGGAAATGGGCGAACGAGGCATGGCCGCCGTACGCGAGAAGTACAACTGGGACATCCTCACACCCAGGCTGCTGGCGATGTACCGGGGGCTCGGCGCATGACAAACAGGGCTCGCCCGAACGCGGCGCAAGGGAAGGTGTGTGTCATCGGCGTTGACGGGGCCACCTTCGACCTGATCCGTCCACTGGCGGCCCAGGGGCGGTTGCCTGTCTTCTCCCGCCTGCTGCGGGAGGGAGCATCGGGCCCTCTGCTAACCGTGCCGGCGCTCAACAGCGCCGCAGCTTGGAGTTCGTTCATCACCGGCGTCAACCCCGGCAAGCACGGCATCTTCGACTTCTACTGCCCCGCACGCGACAGCTACCGCATCCGCTTCATCAATGGCGGCGATAGGCACGGCGAGAGCCTGTGGGGTTTGCTGAGCCGCGAAAACCGCAGGGTCGGTGTCATCAATGTTCCCATGACTTTCCCCGCCGAGCCGGTCAACGGCTTCATGATCGCGGGACTGGATGCGCCCGGGGTCAGCACCCCAGGCTTCACGCACCCGCCGTCACTGCTCGAGGATGTCCAGCGAGAGGTCGGAGGCTACATGCTGGCGCCCGGTATGGTGGGGTACATGCTCGCCCACAGGGAGGCCCAGGGCCTGCGCCAACTGGAACACTGCACGAAGCAGCGGCTCGCCTCCGCCCTGCACCTGATCGGCACCAGGGAGTGGGACTTCTTCATGGTGGTGTTCAGCGCTGTTGACTCGGTGCAGCACTGCTTCTGGAAGTACATGGACCCGGCCTCCAGCGGGCCGACGGATGAGGAGCGCCGCCGCTTCGGCGATGCGATCCCTAACACCTACGTGGCGATGGACGAAGCCATCGGGCAGATCCAGCAGGCGCTTCCGGAGAACACGACCCTGGTCGTGATGTCCGACCATGGGGCCGGGCCGCGCCACTTGGCGGCGCGGCAACTGAACCACTGGTTGGCGAGCATAGGGCTGCTGCGCTTCGAGCCGCCCCGCGGCGGATGGCAAAGCGCCCTCGCCGCCGCGGTGCGCGCCGCCTACACACGCCTGGAGCGGATACCCGCGCGCCGACTCAAGGAGTTCCTGGTGCGGATCGCGCCCGGCGTCAGGGATCGGGTCCGGTCGGACTTCATGGTCGCCGGCATAGACTGGGCCCATACCCAGGCCTTCGCCGATCCCGTGGGCAGCACCGTCCGGCTCAACCTGATCGGCCGCGAGCCCAGCGGCACGGTATCGCCCGGTAAGGAAAGCGAGGAGGTGCTCGCGCTGATCACCCAGCGCCTTCTCGAATGCACCGATGCGGCGACAGGCGAGCCGGCGGTGGAGGCGGTGCTGCGCAGGGAGGATGCCTACCAAGGGCCCTACCTCGCGGAGGCCCCCGAGCTGACGATCCAGTGGAATCGCCGAGTGCCCGTGGGCAGGCTCGCCCCATCAGTCACCGATATGGGAGACTTCCCGATCGAGCAGTACCGGGCGATCAGCGGCGATCACCGGCCGGAGGGCATACTGCTGATGGCAGGCCCCGGTGTTGCCCCCGGGCGCGCCATCGAGGGTGCCTCGATCATGGACGTGTTCCCTACCATCCTCGGGCTAATGGGAGTCAGCGTCCCAGCGGGCCTCGACGGACATCTCCTCGGCGCCGCCTTCGCCGGTGACATCGCTGACGCCACCACTGCCGCCGCCGGTCGGCCCGATGAGACCGCGCAGCCGGAGCAGCACCGCTATACGTCTGATGAGGAGGAGCAGATCAGAGAGCGTCTGCGCGACCTGGGCTACCTCGAGTAGCACTGTGTGCCCATTCGCGGCCCCGGCGCGACTCCCCCCAGCGCCAACTTGAGGAGAGGACCTCCATTCCATGATCTCTGTCGTCATCGTATGCACCAATGAGCGAGAGCTGCTGCGGACTTGCCTCTCCTCGATCCTCGACGCGCCCCCGCAGGAGCCGCTCGAGCTGATCGTGGTGGATAACGCTTCGACGGACGGCTCTGCACAGATGGTGAAGGAGAACTTCCCCTCCTGCCGCATCATCACCAACGAGCAGCGCCTCGGTTTCGCTCCGAACAACAACATCGGAATGCGCGAGGCCGGCGGGCGCTACCTCTTCCTTATCAATTCCGACGCCTGGGTCAAGCCCGGCGCCATTGACACACTGGTCTCGTTCATGGACGCCCACCCCAGGGTCGGCATCTGCGGGCCCCGGGTGCTGAACCCGGACGGCACCCTCCAGCTCTCCTGTAGGAGGTTCCCGACGGTCAGGTCGGTGCTCATGCGCCGCCTTCCGCTGGTCCGCCGCCTGCTGCCCAAACGCATCCTCACCGAGCACATGATGGAGGACTGGGACCACGCCTCCGATCGGCCGGTGGACTGGCTGCTATCCGCTTGCCTCTTGGTAAGGCGGCAGGCGGTTGACGAAGTGGGGCCGATGGACGACGCCTACTTCCTCTATGCGGAGGACGTGGACTGGTGCTGGCGGATGTGGAAGCAGGGCTGGGAGGTCTACTACGCGCCGGAGGCTGAGGCATTCCACCACTACCGCCGCTTCAGCGCCAGGAACCAGCTAAGCAAGAAGACCCTCATTCATATCCGGAGCCTGACGCACTTCTGGCGGAAGAACCGGGTGCCCCTGTCCAAGATGATCTGACCTACCTCACGGCGCAGCCGTGAGGGCGTCGCCAGGTAGTTCGCCGAGGTTGCGAACTACCGAGAGACCGGCTGCGCCAGCGCTTGTGGCCTCGACACTCAGCCGCATCGCTGGCACAGAATGTGCCGCGGCATCAGCCTGATACCTCGCCTCGACATTCCAAATCGCTACAGGAAGTGGCGCTGGCGAGCAGAAGCGCGCTCAGTGGCTAGGCGACAGCCCTCAAGCGGGCGAGGGAAGCCCTTCTAACGGCCGCTGGCGAGTTCAGGCGCGGGTGTGCCCCGTAACGCACACGGACCGGATGTATGCCGATGTGGCGAGGCTCTCAGTGGCCCGCGTCCTGAGCTTAGGCGGACCGGCCTGCAAGACGATGCTCATAGGAAGGGAGACTCACCGATGAAACGTGGCGTATGGCTGTTGGTGTTGGTGCTCATGCTGCTGCCGAGCGTTGTGTTCGCCCGGCCCTCTTCGGACCCGTTTGTGACGGACCTGATCGCCGGCGGCGGGAGCGCGGCCTCGGCGATGGACGTAGGTGACATGCTCGTGTGGAACGATGGGGATAACCTCTACGTCAAGTACCTCATCACCGATCCCGCCTGGTCCCTGGTTGAGCTCCATCTGGCTGTCGCGAACGACCTGGGCCTGATCCCCCAGAACAGCGGCGGCAACGTGGTGCCCGGCAAGTTCAAGTACAAGTGGAGAGGGAGCGCGGCCCAGCAGTACGTCTTCGCCGTTCCGCTGAACGGCTGGACGATGGATACGCTGCTCTACATCGCCGCTCACGCGATCGTGCGCACCCAGCTGCTCTACCCCGACGGCAGTCCGGTGCTCGACGCCTGCGGCAACCCTGTCTACCGCTGCGAGACGGCCTGGGGAGAAGGCCCTCGCTTCAACGAGCGCAAGAACTGGGCGATGTACTTCAACTACACAGTCGAGGGCTACCGGGTCATCTACTGGCCGGGCCCGGGCTCCAACAACGACACCACCATCGCCTTCGAGGATCTCCCCCGCCTGCTGCCGCTCCAGGACTTCGACTACAACGACTGGGTCGGCGATGTCCAGGTCACGGCCCTCATGTTTGGCAATGAGACCGAGGGGTTCAACTACCTCAGGCAGATAGACTTCCACTTCGTCCGGCAGGGGAAGCTGTCCGGAATGACCCATCGCTGGCAGATAGGCGCGAATGCCTTCCCAGGTGACGGCCTCTACGTGAGGAGGCTGAACGGGGCGATCGTCGGGGCGGGCATCTACAACGCCGCCACCGGCCTGGACCTGCCTCTGCTGGACACTGGGAACACCGCCCACCTGACCGCGACGGTGACCATCCTGTTCGTGCCGATATGCACGTTCACCCTACCGGAGTGGGATCACAACAGCTTCCACGGCGAGGGTCTGTTCTTCGATCCCTACCTGCACGTCAACCTGACGGGGCAGGACATTCACACGGGCGACAGCCGACTGCTGGCGATACCGACTACCTGGGACTACCCGGACAATGGTGTGCACATCTGGAATGAATATCCCAACGTCGGCCCGGCCGTTTGGACGGGCCTCTCCTGGGACCCGCCGGTCTTCCAGCCCTATTGGTGGGAGTAGACGGTAGTTCGTAGCGCGACGCCGCTTGCGGATCCGGCGGAGCCACGAGCGCAGCTCGTGGCTCCGCCTTTGTTAGCGCACATCGTCCCGGCAGGGAACGGGCTGTGGTATAAGTAGGGGGATCGGCGGAGGCGCCCACTCCGCGCGGAGCAGCAGGTCGTGGGCGCGGTTAGCTGTGTCTCCTGGGCATCCCAGGTGGAAAGGTACAGGCGTGGCTTCTTCGAAGGTGGCGATCCTCGGCGCGGGACTGGCAGGTCTCTCTGCCGCCTACCACCTCGAAACCGACTACGACCTCTATGAGGCCGAGGAGAGGCCCGGTGGCCTCTGCCGGTCGCTCCAGTTCGATGGGTTCACCTTCGACTCGGCCGTACACGTCCTCTACAGCAGAGATGATTACGCGGTCGGGCTCATTCGACACCTGCTGGGGGAAGAGCTGCTGACGATAGAGCGCAGCTCCTGGGTCTTCTCGCACGGCGTCCACACGCTCTACCCCTTCCAGGCCAACACCTATGGTCTGCCCGCGCAGGTGCGCGCGGAGTGTATCCTCGGCCTGTTCGCAGCAAAGCAAGCGGAACCGGGGCGGACGGATCCGCCGACGAGCTTCGGGGACTGGATCCAGCGGACCTTCGGCGCGGGGATAGCGGAGCATTTCATGATCCCCATGAACCGGAAGATATGGGGGGTGGACCCCGAGGAGATGGGTTGGGAGTGGGTGATCGGGCGCATACCGGTGCCGCGGCTGGAGGAGGTGGTGCAGGGAGCGCTCGAGGCGAGGAGTACGCAGCACGGCCCAAACGCGGTCTTCTGGTACCCAGCGCACGGTGGGATGGAGTCGCTGGCGCGCGCCTTTCTTCCCCTAGTGGAGCCGGTACAGCTCCAGGCGCGAGTAGTGAAGGTGCAACCGGACGAGCACGCGATCGCCTTCGCCGACGGCCGCGAGCGACGCTACGAGAAGCTTATCTCGTCCGCGCCGCTGCCACAGTTGGTGGGCATGATCGCCGGCGCGCCCGAGCCGGTGCGCCAGGCCGCGGCCGCGCTTCGGAGCAATCGGGTGTTCGCGGTCCACCTCGGGATTGACCGGCCGGGGCTGTCCGACAAGCACTGGGTGTACTACCCGGAGCCGCAGTTCGTCTTCCAGCGGATCAGCATCCCCTCGAACTTCGCCCCAGGCCTGGCGCCGCCAGGCGCCAGCTCGATAACCGCGGAGGTCACCTCCGCCCGCCACTGGCGGAGCGACGAGCTGATCGGCCGTGTGGTCTCAGACCTCCAGCTCGCCAGCGTGCTTGCGGAGACCGACAGGCTGCGCGTCGCTCACGTGCAGGAGCTCGATCCGGCCTATGTGATCTACCGGCCCGACCATCGCGAGCAGATGACCGTGCTGCGCGAGTACCTGGAGCCCCGCAGCATCTTCTCCTGCGGGCGATTCGGCGACTGGGAATACCTGAACATGGATCACGCCATCCTGAGCGGAAAGCGAGCGGCCGAGCTGGCCGCCGGCCGGCCGCTCTCGGGTCGCCACCCGCGCGGCCACTGAGATGGCTGCACTGCCTCGGTAGGGGGGGCCTCCGGCCTACGGCCAGGGGCCGGCGGCGACGAGGGTGATGGTGGCATGGATCGCGTCTCGGTAGTCGGCCTCGGGCGCCAAGCACAGGTCTTTGGCGGCGGCCAGGCAGGCAGTTGACTGCTCCGGCGAGAGACCGTGGTAGAGCCGTAGTGTTCCAGAACTCATCCGGGGATGAATTCGGCAGGTTCGCCGGCGGACCTGCGCTCTGCTATGGTTAGTTGGTGGTGTCTGGGAGGGCTCGCGCGTAGTCGACGGCTGGCACGATCAGGGCGAGGAGACCACGTCGGGCGCGCGGGAGCAGCCCCCGACGGTGTAGCGGACACGGCACTCCGTCAGGCGGCGAGGCGGCCGTAGTCGTTGATGAGGCCGCCCAGCACCGGGCGGGCAACGATGGTGCCTTCACACGGATACGCCTCCGGGGCCTCCGGCGGCAGGTGCTGCAGGGCTTGATGGGGCCGGCGTTCGTTGTAGTAGCGGATGTATTCAGCCAGCACCCAACGCAGATGGGCTTCGTTGAGGATGATGATCCGATCCAGGCACTCCTGTCGCAGGCTGCGAATCCACCGTTCCGCATAGCCGTTCAGATCTGGGGAGCGCACCGGCAGTCGGATCGCCTTGGTGCCCGCACCCTCCAGCAGGGAGTCAGCATAGTGGGTGTACTTGCTGTCCCGGTCGTGGATCAGATACCGCGGAAGGTGGTCGCTGACCACGGATAGATTCCGGAACTGCTGGGACACCCACGCCTCATCCGGGGAGGTGGAGACGTTCCAGTGGACGATCCGCCGGGTGCCGATCTCCAGGAAGAAGACGACGTAATAGGTCCGCAGCCCCGCGGTGGTCACAGTGGCGAAGTCACTGGCCCAGATGAAACGCCCGTAGTGGCACAGGAACTGCAACCAGCCCAGGCCGAGGTTCCGGCGACGTTCTGGAGTGAGTCCGTGCTGTTTCAGAATGCGAGCCACGCTGCTCCGGCCAAAGCGCACGAAGCCCAACTTGCGCATCTCCCCGGCGATCTTGCCGTAGCCCATCCACCGGTTCTCCCGGGCGATGCGCAGCACCCACTGCTCCATCTCCGGGGTGATCTCGGGAGGACGGCCTGGCTTCCTCCTGGACAGCAACCTCCAGTGCCGCCGCACGATCGCCCGATGCCATCCCACCAGCGTCTCCGGCGTCACGATCAGCAGCGCCTCTGTCAGTTTCTTCGTCCCCAGCAGGAGGCTGGACAGCACGAGAGCGAGCCGCTCGATGGGCACCAGCGTTGGTCGCTTGCCCAATTGTCGCTGCAGGATCAGCACTTGGTGGTAGAGCGCCAGCACCAGGCGGGTCTGCTCGCTGCGGAATACCAACCCGAAGAACAGGTAGAGGGGAGAGAACAGCATCAGCATGACATACCAGAACATGGCCGGGAGGATGCCGCAGCCGTGGCCAGAAGTCAACCCTCAGGCCGACCAGGAGCCCAGGCCCCTGGCTTCCTGAATGCCTCAGATTAGTTCTGGGACACTACGGGTCGCTGGCGGGTCTACTTCCAGCGCCAG
>Ga0315275_10002168_pt1 | contig 17607 bp, 12 predicted proteins | sample YL17G03_0_MG_FD_205557 | JGI IMG/M metagenome (GOLD analysis project Ga0315275, IMG submission 205557) | Sediment microbial communities from Yellowstone Lake, YNP, Wyoming, USA - YL17G03_0 | ecosystem: Environmental > Aquatic > Freshwater > Lake > Sediment | place: USA: Wyoming | collected...
GCGAGATTACCGGGCGAGGTAATCCTGCCAATTGAGCCACGTGAATACCATAAGAACGGTCTGCACTGCCGGGGATGATTTTATGGAGGAACACAACCTTTCCATCCGCTTCTGTAACTGCGACGTTGTAATTCTTAACTCCGGGTAGCAGATCTGCAAGTTGTGCGAGTTCGTGATAATGAGTAGCAAAAAGAGTTTTCGCCCGCAGGGTAGGATGATTGTGGATATATTCGACAACCGCCCATGCTATCGCAACTCCATCATAAGTGCTTGTTCCACGTCCAATCTCATCAAGGATGAGAAGTGACCGACTGGTGGCATGATGAAGGATATTTGCCGCTTCGACCATTTCGACCATGAAGGTGGACTGACCGGAATGAATTTCGTCCTGGGCGCCTATTCGAGTGAATATACGATCGACGAGGCCGATCGTCGCGGAGGAAGCAGGGACAAAGGACCCAATTTGAGCCATCAGCACAATTAAGGCAGCCTGCCTCAGATAGGTTGATTTCCCGGACATATTGGGTCCGGTGATCAACCTGATAATCTCTCCTTTTTCGATGATCAGGTCGTTGGGCACAAAACGGTCACCGTGCAGACTGTTCTCGACTACTGGATGGCGACCATCTTGAATGGAGAGAATGTCCTCTTCACTGATTTCCGGGCGAATATAATTTCCAACGGCGGCTGCTTCTGCAAGGGAGGCATACACATCCAATTCAGCCAACGCCTGCGCTGTGCCAAGCATCCGATCAGCAGACTTGATCAAAATTTCGCATAGTTCCCTGAAAAGCCGTTGTTCAATCTCGTGCAGTTGTTCTTCCGCGTTGAGGACTAGTGTTTCATATTCCTTCATTTCGGGCGTGATAAATCGCTCCCCGTTGACCAGTGTCTGCTTGCGAATATAATCTGCCGGAGCTTTTGCTGCCTGCCCCTGGGAAATTTCAATATAGTAACCGAAAACCTTATTGAAACCAACCTTAAGTGTTTTTATCCCTGTGCGTTGTCGTTCGATGTTTTCGAGATCGTTGATCCATTCCCGAGCATGGCGAGAGGATTCGAAAACCCCATCTAATTCAGAAGAGTAACCCGCACGAATAATGCCTGTATTTTGAAGGGTTGCTGGAGGCGCGTCATTGATTGCAGATAATAATAAACCGTATTCATCTCCACATGGATCCAGGGATAATTTTGCAGCCTCAGGTAATACCTTTTCAGAAGAAAACAACAGAGTGATCGCTGGAACCAAGGATAAGATTAAACGTAAGGAGACCAGGTCGCGCGGGATGGCGTGACCGGATACGATGCGATTTACCACTCGTTCCAGGTCTGTGATTTGTTTCGCAGCAGAACGAAACTCAGCTCGTAACATGGAATTGGTTACGAAGAAGTCAACGCAATCCTGCCGGATTATGATCTGATCTATGTCAAGCAAAGGTTGGCTTACCCAACGCCTTATTAATCTCTTTCCCATGGGCATGACTGTTAAGTCCAACACTTTTAACAATGATCCCTGGGTTTCACCATGAAGATTTTCAAGTAATTCCAGGTTTCGTCGAGTTGAAGCATCCAAGGTCATGAACTCGGTAATGTTATATACTCGCAGGCTTTTAAGAAGAGCAAGAGTGTTTCCCGCTGTCTCTTTGAGATAATGTACGAGACCTCCTGCCGAGCGAATGGCAAGTGACCGTGACTTAAGACCAAAACCATCCAATGTGGACGTTTCAAAATGAGCGAGTAAGGTCTCCTGGCTGTTACCTAACTCGAAATGCCAGTCCTGGCATGCAGTCAAATGACCTGGGATCCCTTCTGGAATAATGAGAGTACCCGGATAAATTACCTCTGCAGGATGAAGGCGAATCAATTCTGCACGGAGCAGATCCCAGATCTGGATCGCCCCATCGCCAATTTGCCTATCTGCGGGAATGATTTCAGTGACAGCGAATTCACCTGTTGTAATATCAACATAGGCAATTCCAGCGATTTCTTCCTCGACCACGATCGAGGCAAGATAATTGTTGGCATCCCCATGCAAGAGCCCGGGTTCAATAATCGTTCCCGGGCTAATCACACGAACGACCTGCCGAGGAAATATCCCCTTCGCGGGCTGATTTCCGAGTTGTTCACAGATTGCTACGTGATAGCCTTTGTCAATTAATCGGGAGAGATAATTTTCGATCGCATGGTAAGGTATGCCAGCCAAAGGGGCTCGCAATCCTTTGCCAATCGGACGTGATGTTAGCACGATATCAAGTTCACGGGCAACAGTCTCTGCATCGGCGTCAAAGGTCTCATAGAAATCACCAAGACGGAAGAAAAGAATGTCATTGGGGTGCTTACGTTTAATTTCGAGGTATTGTTGGCGAATTGGCGTTAGATCATTCGACATGGGACAATTTTACTGCTTCTTGGACAAATGTATACCTTGTTTTAGCAGGGTGAATTGCGTTAATACTATTTTGAAGTATTGAACAATATGAAAATAATTTTACGCTATAATAGACTCACTATACTCAAACGAAATGGAGGCTCAAATGGCTAGTGTCACGTACGATCATATTACAAAAGAATTTGGCAATGTAATAGCAGTGAATGACCTGGATTTGAAGATTGCGGATAAGGAATTCCTGGTTTTTGTTGGTCCTTCGGGATGCGGAAAGACCACTGCCTTGCGAATGCTTGCAGGTCTTGAGGAAATCACAAAAGGGCAGATCAAGATTGACGATCGTATTGTTAATGATATTCCACCAAAAGACCGTGATATTGCGATGGTATTTCAATCCTATGCACTTTACCCGCACATGTCCGTCTATGACAACCTTGCGTTCGGATTAAAACTACGAAAGAAACCAAAAGAAGAGATCAAGCGCAGGGTGCAGGAGGCTGCTGATATATTGGGGATCGGAGATCTTCTTGCCCGTAAGCCACGGCAGTTATCGGGTGGTCAGCGCCAGCGTGTGGCAGTGGGAAGAGCAATCGTCCGCGAACCGAAAGTATTCCTTTTTGATGAGCCTCTTTCCAACCTGGATGCAAAATTACGAATAGCAATGCGGTCAGAAATCACCAAGTTGCACCATCGACTTGAAACGACTTTCATCTATGTTACGCACGATCAAACCGAAGCCATGACTATGGCAACCCGGATTGCTGTGATCAATAAAGGTACTTTACAGCAACTGGACACGCCACAGACACTTTATGATCACCCGGATAATATGTTCGTGGCAGGTTTCATTGGCGCACCAGCGATGAACTTTTTCAAAGCAAAATTACGCAAGGATGGAAAAACACTTATATTAGATGCTGGATCTTTTACAATTCCACTTCCGGCTGAAAGCATTGATTCTTATCAAGGCTTTGTGGACAAGCCGGTAGTATTTGGAATCCGCCCGGAAGATATATTCAACCCGGCTTTTGTACCCCCAGGAATCCATGTGGCTGCGGTCGAGACAAAGGTGGATGTGACAGAACTGATGGGGAATGAGATCTTTCTGTATTTGCTTGCCGGAGCGAATAATATTGTCGCACGCGTGGACCCGCGGACCGATTTCCGGATCGGTGACAAGGTACAGGTTTCCTTCAACCTGGATAAATGTCACCTGTTCAATCCTGATACTGAAAAAGCGATTCATTAAGATAGAGTCATTCAAGGATCTCTGGAAGTGAAAATACCGGAGGTCTATTTGACGAGGAGATTATGGCAGAGAATTGTAGACTTGTTTTTGTGCGTCACGGTCAGAGCACATGGAACCTTGAAAACCGATTTACTGGCTGGACGGATGTTGGTCTTACTGACCAGGGTCGTCAGGAAGCCCTCAGCGGAGGTAAATATCTCAAGGAAAATAGATATCCTTTTGATATTGCTTTTACCTCTGTTTTAAAAAGAGCAATTCATACGTTGAACATCATTCAGGAAGTGATGGACCTGGATTGGATTCCTGTGGAACGGGCCTGGCAGTTGAATGAACGCCATTATGGTGCGCTGCAGGGTCTAAATAAAGCAGAAATGGCCGCGAAATTTGGAGAGGCGCAAGTAAAAATCTGGCGGCGAAGTTATGATGTCCCACCTCCTGCGCTGGAATATAACGACGAGCGACATCCAAGATTCGACCGAAGGTATGCGGGACTACTGCCAAACCAGATCCCGGCGACAGAATCCTTAAAGATTACGCTCGAACGCGTGATGCCCTATTGGTCGAATCGCCTGGCTCCTGTAATCCAATCTGGCAAGCAAGTTCTTATTGTCGCGCATGGAAATAGTATCCGGGCGATGGTGAAATACCTGGATAATATTTCAGATGCAGAAATCCCTGAATTGAATATCCCAACCGGCATTCCATTGGTTTATGAATTGACCCCTGACCTAAAACCCATCAAGCATTATTACCTGGCTGACGATGAGACGGTTCGGAAAGCCGCAGAGGCTGTGGCTGCTCAAGGTAAGGCCAAGTAAGCATGCTGAAAATCGATTCTAAATAGTAATACAGATTACCTAGGTTATATTATTTTCGCTTGCGGCTGATCAATAACAAAAGGCCGGCCAGGAGAAGCGCAGATATAATTATTACGAGCGCTGATCCTTGGGCTGTTGTAGCAGGTATAATCGCTGGTTTTGTTGGAGTGGCTGACACGACCGTAATAGTCGCTATTTGAGAAGAAGTGGGCCAGGGAGTGATGGTATATCTCTCTGTCGGCGTGGCTGTTGGCAATGTAGGCGTGGGTGTGTAGCCAGGACGAATAACTAATTGTTGATCTGGATAGATTATCGAATCCTTTGTCAGACCATTCAAGGCGTAGAGTTCATCGAGAGAGATGCCATAAGCCAGGGCAATTCCTAGAGCAGTATCGCTCGGTTGAACGATATACACTATAGAGCCATCTGCATTCGGAGTATTTGGAATTAATGGTGCGACGGGGGTGTTATAAGATGCTGGTGGTGTAAATGCTCGAGGAGTGCCGCCAGTAGACAAACCGGCATCAAGGCAATAGTAGTAGGTGTTCCCAACAACGGCAACACCTGCCCCAACATCTTGCAGGTTGGTTGAGAGCATCGTGCCGCGGTGGGGAGCATCACCCATCCATTCATCTACTGCTTCCTGGGCGGTTTTACTTGGTCCCCCGGTTACATTTTCAGAAAAGAACCCGACATTCGTATAGATATCCCCAGCGACCGCATAGCCGGCTTCAAGAGCGCGCTGGAAAGGTTTAAAACCACGCGCATCTGTGTGGATTGTAGACATGCCGATAGAGGCCATGTATTCTGCATGTTCTTGGGCAAGCCTCATCAAAATTGAATTCTGCTGGTAGGGAGGCAATCCCTGTGAAATCCGCAATGCATTTACCGACTCAACGAGTTCTGCGGAGGTGGAATTTTGAGGTCTATAAGAAGAATCAGCGCCAACGGGTAGAGGTGTAATCAATATTGTTAGAAATAGTATTATGCAAAAGGGGAAAAGGATCTTTTTCAACATACGGCAATTATATCTTCTGGTCGAATTTGGAGCAAACTTGATTATTAAATATTATTTTCTATGCCTTAGTTTTGAAAATAGAGTGAGCAGGATAATAAGTGGATCGAAGGGTGAAGGGATTATCATCCATTTGCAAAGTGACATTGCTCATGAACTGGATATCTAAGTCAGATGTAAAATACTATACAGGAGATCAATATGCCCATTCTTACTCCAGGACATCGTTGGCAGCCGGCATTTTCGCCTTTCAAACATGAGACACTCGGGAATCGTGTCCTTGTGTCGCTAGAGAAACTGATAAAAGGACCCCTGTGGGGATGTCGAATGTGCGGGAACTGCCTGTTACAGGAGACAGCATTTATCTGTCCGATGGAATGCCCGAAAGGAATGAGGAATGGTCCTTGTGGTGGATCAACCCCCGATCATTGTTATGTAGATAAAACACGACCCTGCATCTGGTATGAAATATATCGACGGTCGTTCAAGATGGGTCGACAGGAAATGCTCATGGAAGTCTTGCCTCCTCTTGACTGGGATAAAGTGGGTGGGGAGACCTGGGGAGATGTAATCAGGCAAATATCGAAAATGGATGCATGGGAGGTATTAAAGGGTTTGATAGCGACATCTAAAGAATCGCGCTCAAGAACATGGGATGGGATCTTTCGCCCTGTTCGGCAACCGTCATGGTGGCAGGGAGATAATGAATACCATACACCTCAAGCAGTCGAACCTGTATCGGAATTAGAACGACGATTGAAAGCAGGCGAATTTGTTGTGGCTTGTGAATTAACACCGCCCCTTTCATCCTCCACGCAGAAATTAATCAGTAATATCGATCTGGTTAAAAAATATGTCACAGCAATTAATTTTACTGATAACGCCTCAGCCACACCTCGAATGTCCTCCTGGGCGTGCTCCAAAATTGCCATTGAACATGGTGCTGAACCGGTCATGCAAATCGCCGCTCGAGACAGAACGCGCTCTGGTTTACAGGCAGAAATTCTCGGGGCTTCTGCGTTAGGCGTTCGAAATATGCTTTGTGTAACGGGCGACTCGGCAGTGTTGGCTCCTGACCCAAGAGGACGAATGGATATCAATGACCTGGATGCTATCCAGATGCTCTGGATTCTAAGACGCATGCGGGATGAAGGAAAATATCTTGATGGGCGTGAAATAAAATTCCCTCCAAAAATATTCCTTGGGGCTGCTGCGTCTCCTCACGCATCGGATATAAAGTTCCAAGCCTTGCGCGAACATAAAAAAGTGAATGCAGGGGCACAGTTCTTCCAAACCAACCTGGTTTATGATACTGAGCACCTTGAGAAATGGTTGAATGAACTTGCCAGGCGTAATATTCTCGATAAAGTATTCATTCTGGTAGGAATCACCCCCTTAAAAAGCTTAAAGATGGCTTTATATATGCAGAATGTTCCGGGAGTCTACATACCAGACGAGATTATGAAACGTATGGAAAGGGCAGAAGCGACCGGGAATCCCCAGGAAGAGGGAGCGCAGATCGCAATTGAAATCGCGTCCAAGGTAAAAGCATTTGAAAAACAGGGTATCCATGGTCTGCATATCATGCCCGTCGGTTGGGAGGAAATTATTGGAAGAATTGTCACAGAAGCCATCTTGTAAGAAAATGGGTGGATAGCAACCTGAGAAGTGTATAATTTCATCATGCTTACCATAGCAATCCTGGCTGGTGGAAGGTCTCAGCGTATGGGGAAAGACAAAGCCAATATGCTTTTCCATGGCAGGAATCTTGTTAGGAGAATCATCGAGCGGTTGGAAGGATTGCACGGGGAAATAATTATCATTGGTTCTGTAATACAAGAAGCTATCGATCCTGGAATCAGAATGTTGACAGACTTGTTTCCAAACCATGGACCGTTGGGTGGACTACACACAGCTCTCGTAGCAGCATCCAATCCAATAGTAGCGTGTGTAGCTTGTGATATGCCATTTGTAAATCCCGATCTCATCGCTTTTCAGCGCGCCCTGCTCTTATCAGAGGACCTGGATGTGGTTGCACCGTCCAATGAAAATGGAATCGAGCCCCTTCATGGGGTCTATCGAAAACAAACCTGCCTCCCTCCAGTATGGGAAGCCTTAAAAACTGGAGAAAGACGACTTATATCCTGGTTCCCAAATGTGAGGACAAGAATCCTTGTTCCAAAGGAAATGAGCAAATTAAAATTTAATGGTCTAACTTTTATAAATATCAACACACCGGAAGAATTGCGGCTGGCAGAAGCTTTTGAAGAAAAATCGAGTACTCTATAGTAGGATGAAAAGGAATGACCAACAGAAACAATCAGTATAAACACGTGTCTCCAGATATTGAAATGGTAGTCAAGAATCATTATAAAGGCACCACGGATATATTGATTTTATTAATTAAATTGCAGGATGAATATGGTGTACTAACCCGAAAAACCCTGGATGAAGTGGCTCGTCTGTTGGAAAAACCTGCGTCTCATGTATATGGGATTGCATCTTTTTATTCGATGCTAGAGGTAGCCAACCAGGTTCCGAGCGAAATTACACCAAGAATTCGTGTCTGTGACGGACCTGTCTGCTGGTTGTGTGGAGGAAGTCTCGAGAGTAGCAAAAGCAAGCTTATAAATAAATTTCCGAATGGGAGATATGAAAGATCCAGCTGCCTCGGGCTATGTGATCGTGCACCAGCTGCTTTAATTGAAGAGGACCAGTACGGGCCTATCGGAGGAACAGAGGAAATTACTCGAGATCACAAGACCATAGCAACACCCATAAATTACAAGATTCCTCGCCCAGGTGAACAACGCTTACTTTTGAAAAACATCGACCTGATTGATCCGGATTCGATCGAGTCAGCGCTGGAAAACGGTGCGTATCAAGGCCTTATCGCCGCATTAAAGTGCAATCCTGAAAAGGTGGTCGAGGAGGTGGAAAAAGCTAACCTGTACGGAAGAGGGGGAGCAGGGTTCCCAACTGGAAGAAAGTGGCGTTTCGTTGCGGAACAATCGTCCGCAAAGAAATATGTGATTTGTAACGCGGACGAATCGGAGCCATTGTGTTTCAAGGATAGGATCTTAATTGATACTAATCCTCATCAAATACTGGAGGGAATGGCTATTGCTGCTTTTGCAGTAGGTGCAGATCACGGATATATTTATATTAGAGGGGAATATGATGACCAGAAAAGACGCCTTAAAAAGGCGATCGAACAGGCAGTTGAAAACAGATGGCTTGGAAGAAATATTGCAAACACAGAGTTTTCATTTCATGTTGAAATACATCAGGGGGCCGGAGCATATATTTGCGGAGAGGAAACTGGTCTCATCGAATCACTTGAAGGGAAAAGGGGGGAACCACGAAAACGGCCGCCGTATCCTCCTGTTTGTGGATACCAAAACCTACCTACATTGGTAAATAATGTTGAGACTTTCGCAGCCGTCCCACATATTTTGAAAAATGGAGCCGATTGGTTCAAGAATATTAGCCCCAACCAGGCTGGCGGCACGAAACTATACACAGTGATGGGTCATATTAATCACCCCGGATTATTTGAAGCAAAAATTGGACTTACCCTCAGGGAGGTTATCAACGAATTTGGAGGAGGGATGAGACCCGGATCGAATTTTAAGTTTGCCTTATGCGGTGGTGCTGCCGGGACAATCGTGGGTGAGAGTATTCTCGATCAACCAATTGATTATGGATCCGCACAAAAAGGAATATCTCTGGGAGCAGGCGCGTTTCTAGTATGCGATACAAACGTTTCTACAGTGGCCATGTTACGGGAACTAATGAAATTCTTTTTATATGAATCTTGTGGAAAATGCACTCCTTGCCGGGCAGGAACACAAAGAGCATACGCATTGCTCGCTCGCCTGGCTGATGGTGATGGCCTGACCGGTGATATAGAAGAATTGAAGCAACTCGCTGACTTAATGGAAGCCGCTTCATTTTGCGGATTGGGCCAATCCGTAAAGATACCTATCGCATCCGCGTTACGCAACTTTCCGGGCGAGTTCAGAACTGGGATACGGAGATAGGAATGCAAGTCTCATTGCGAATCAACGACCGACCAATAACTGCAGAGAGAGATCAAACTGTCCTAGAAGTGGCCCATGCGCATGGCATAGTAATACCTACATTATGTCATCACAGGGACCTTACCCCGGTCGGATCCTGCCGGCTTTGTATAGTGGAAATTGAAAACCTACGAGGCCAGGTCACTGCGTGCAACTTACCCGTTGCTGAGGGCATGAAAATTCAAACCGAGACACCTGTTTTGGTTGAATCCCGACGGAGTATTCTCGAGCTTTTATTGCAAAATTATTATGATGAGGGATATTCTTCTCACCCGGATCAAGCAACCGAGTTTGAATATTGGGTACGATATTATGGAGCTCTGCCTTTGGATGGAAAAGTTTCGCTTCCCAGATATCCTGTTAATGGAGATCCGAACCCATTTATCTGGGTTGATATGAACAAATGTATCCTCTGCACGCGGTGTGTTCGAGCATGTGAAGAAATCCAAGGTCGGTATGTCTGGGGGGTTGCTGATCGCGGGAGCGAGACTCGGATAATTGCTGGAGCAGATTCACAATTGCTAGAAGCGCGTTGCGAATCTTGCGGGGCTTGTGCCGCTTATTGTCCAACGGGAGCATTGGATCACAAACTATCCATGGATGATGGACCTGCAGACAAAAAAGTCACTACTACTTGCACCTATTGCGGAGTGGGCTGCCAATTTGATTTAAATGTCAAGGATGACAAGGTGATTCGAGTTACCTCGAATGAGAGCGCACCTGTCAATGGAAGGCACCTGTGCGTAAAGGGACGCTATGGGTATGACTTTATCCACCATCCAGAACGACTGCTTAAACCACGGGTGCGAAGATATCTGTTGGAGGGAGAAAAAAAGACACTTCAGGGGAAACAGTGGGACTGGGTAGAGACGAGTTGGGATACTGCATTGGACATAAGTGCCAGGAAACTTGTCGAAATTCGCGGGCAATCCGAGCGATCGAAAATTGGGATACTTACTTCAGCGAAATGTCTGAATGAAGAAAACTATCTGATGAACAAACTGGCACGACAAATCCTGGGAACCAACAATATCGACCATTGTGCACGACTTTGCCATTCCTCGACAGTCGTTGGATTAGCTACGTCCTTTGGGTCAGGAGCCATGTCCAACTCCATGGATGATGTGGCTGAAAATGCGGCATCGTTTTTTGTTATTGGTTCCAACACAACCGAACAACACCCAGTGTTTGGATCGCGGCTGCGCCAGGCCGTGACGAAGCGTGGTGCAAAATTAATTGTGGCAGATCCACGACGGATTGATTTGACCGATTTCGCAAAACCTGCTTATGGTGGTATGCACCTTCGACATAAACCTGGAACAGATATCGCGTTGTTAAATGGGTTAATGAACATCATTCTTGCTAAGGGCTGGGAAGATAAGGATTTTATTTCAGCCAGGACAGAAGGATTTGATGAGTTTGCAGCAATTATCGATAGATATTCACCAAATTATGTAAGCGGGATCACAGGCATACCCACTGACCAGCTAAATCAAGCGGCTGAGATTCTCGCGAAGAATAAGCCGACGGCAGTTATTTGGGCAATGGGGATCACGCAACATATAGTTGGAGTAAGAAATGTGATGAGCCTGGCAAATTTGCAGATGATCCTCGGAAATATGGGCATTCCAGGCGGGGGAGTAAATCCTTTGCGGGGGCAAAACAATGTTCAAGGTGCCTGTGATATGGGTGGACTACCCAATGTTTATTCAGGGTATCAAAATGTGACGAACAGTGATGCCAGGTTGAAATTTGAGAGCGCTTGGGGTGTTTCCTTGCCTGATGAAGTTGGTTTGGGTCTTACCGAGATGATACCAGGGTGCGAGGATGGAAGTATACGCGCCCTTTATATTCTTGGAGAAGATCCCATCATGAGCGATCCAGACACCAGTCATATTCGAAAGTGTTTAGAAAAATGCGAGCTTTTGATCCTTCAAGAGATTTTCCCTTCAGAGACTTCGGAATATGCAGACATCCTGTTGCCGGGGGTGTCTTTCGCCGAGAAGACGGGTACTTTTACTAACACTGAAAGACGTGTACAAATGTGTAGAAAGGCAATCGAGCCACTGGGAGAAAGCAGGGAAGATTGGAAAATAATTACTGACTTGGCAAAACGGATCATTGGATTAAGTCACTTGAAGATCAGGGAGTCTAGTCATTCCCAGTGGGATTATGAGAACACTGGCGAAGTCATGGAAGAAGTCTCGCAATTGACACCATCCTATGGGGGGATATCTCATGCTAGGCTTGAAGCGGGAGAACGTCTTCAATGGCCAGTTGTAGGACCAGATCACCCTGGGACTCGGATCCTGCATATCGAAAAATTTACCCGTGGAAAGGGAAAATTTGTACCAGTCGAACACATCCCTCCTGCAGAGTTACCTGATAAATTATTTCCGATGCTGCTATCAACTGGCAGGGTTCTTTATCACTGGCATGGAGGGGAAATGACCCGCCGATCCAAAGGTCTGTTGGCTGTTTATGACCGCGCACTAGTGGAGGTCAATCCTGAAGATGCGGCTTCGATACATATATCTAATGGTTCGAAAATACATGTTACCTCACGACGAGGCAGTATTGAGGCTGAATCATGGATCACAGATCGCGTTCCCCCGGGGATGGTATATGCAAATTTCCATTTTCCAGAAACATCAGCCAATATATTAACCCATGACATTCTTGATCCGGAGGCAAAAATTCCAGAATACAAAATTGTAGCGGTTCGCGTAGAAGCAAGTTAAGGTTATCTTATTCGTATTCGGAAATATTATTTAATTAGAAATTTTATTAGGAAAGAACGGTGAATATCCTAAATATTACCTATTTGCTAAATGGATTGTTGATGATTGCCATGCCTGTTGGGTTAACGATCTATTTAACTCGGAAGCATGCCCTTAGTTGGCACTTTTTTTGGATAGGCGCTGGGACAATGATATTTTCACAGGTGCTGCATATTCCCTTTAACATCATCTTGAATCCTATTTTTAGTAGACCATTTATTATTTCATTACCAATTATTTGGCAAACCATAGCTTTCGCAACTTTCCTGGGATTGAGTGCCGGAATATTTGAAGAACTTTCAAGATATATAATGTATCGGTGGTGGGCGAAGGACGCCCGCACATGGGGTGCAGGATTAGTGGCGGGGGCTGGGCATGGAGGCATTGAAGCAATCATCCTTGGAATATTGGTTTTATATGGTTATGTACAGATGATGATATTGCGAGGGGTGGATATTGCATCGATAACCTCTCCCGATAAAGTTGAAATGGTCAAAGTCCAGGTTCAGACTTATTGGTCTGCGCCGTGGCCTATGACACTGCTTGGAGCAGTGGAACGCTTATTCACAATTCCATTACACTTAGCCTGCTCGGTTCTCGTTCTGCAAACTTTCCTGAGAAAGAACTCATTGTGGATAATCCTCGCAATTATTTTTCATGCACTTGTGGATGGGTTATCAATTTATATGATCAGGATAGGATTTTCAGTGTTTTCAAGTGAATTGATTATTGGTATATTTGCAGTTTTCAGTGTTGGGATTGTTTTAGTGCTGAGGGAACGTGGACAAACGACAGATCTTGGAACAGCAATAATATATAAGACCGAAGCTAAAATAAAACCACTAGAGGACACACCTGAAAACCTGGATAAAACGCGATTTCAGTAGCGAGGCAAAATGATCCATTCGGAAAATCTAACGAAAGAATTTGGAAAAATTATAGCGGTTGAAGGATTAGATCTTGATGTCGCCGAAGGGGAGGTGTTTGGCTTTCTTGGTCCAAATGGTGCAGGAAAGACGACCACAGTTCGTATGTTAACCTCTTTGATCGGACCTACTCGAGGAAAGGCATCGGTAGCCGGTTTTCAAGTTGGTCAGCAAGATATCGAAATTCGGCGAAGGGTTGGCGTCCTGACTGAAACACCCGGAATGTACGATAACCTGTCTGCAGAAAAAAACCTGCAGATATATGCAAAATTATACGAAGTAAAGGATATAAAAGGACAGGTTGATAAATACCTGAAAATGTTGGGACTTTATGAAAGACGACTTGATGCCGCAGGAACTTTCTCAAAGGGCATGAAGCAGAAATTGGCAATCGCACGGACCTTATTGCACGAACCTAGGGTTCTTTTCCTTGATGAGCCGACCGCAGGATTAGATCCTGAAGCCTCACACTTGGTGAGAGAGTTTATTGAAGAATTAAAAAAGGAAGGGCGAACCATTTTCCTTTGTACGCATAATTTAGACGAAGCCGATCGATTATGCGACCGCATAGGGGTGTTCAAATCCCGGTTACTCGTTGTTGATACTCCTGCAAAATTGCGCGCTTCCACATTTGGAAGAAAAGTAGTATTCCATCTGGCAAGGACGTATGATAGTTTATTAACAACAGTGCAAAAGTTCGAATTTGTACGCGATGTTAAGCTTGTGGAAAATAAATTACTTGTTACTCTGGACAATCCTGAAACCCAGAATCCAGAAATCATCCGGGCATTAGTTCAGTCAGGAGCAGAAATTCAGTTTGTTGGAGAATTGCGTCACTCTTTAGAAGAGGTTTACCTGCAATTAGTCAAACAAGAATAATAAGATCGGAGTGCATGGATTATGGATAAGATAAGAACAATTATTTCGAAAGAATGGGCGGAAGTATTCAAGAATCGAATGGTAATTTTCACAGTTGCATTCCTGCCGCTGATAATGACAGCAATCCCGTTGGGAATAATTTATGGTACGCGGGATATTGCAAAATCATCCTCGGGAAAAAATACTACAGGTGGTTTGCCAACCGAAATGACACAATCGATGTGTCCTAGCGGGCTTTCTGGTCAGGATTGCTTTCAAGTGTTTATGGTGAGCGAATTCATGATGCTTTTCATGATCGTTCCTGTGGCAATCCCAGTGACCATCGCAGCATATTCGATTGTCGGTGAAAAAACTACGCACAGCCTTGAGCCATTATTGGCTACACCGATTACCACGGTGGAGTTATTGATTGGAAAGTGTCTGGCAGCCGTAATACCGGCAATCGTGGCAACCTACGCTGCTTTTGGTATTTTTGCTTTAGGTTCCTGGATCATCGTGGAAAACAAAGCATTATTGATGGCTTTGCTGGATGCTCGCTGGTTAATTGCGATATTCCTGGTTGGACCATTATTGGCGATCATGTCCGTATCGTTTGCAGTGATGATATCTTCACGAGTAAACGACCCTCGGGTAGCAGAACAGGTATCAATGGTCGTGATCGTACCAGTATTGGGAGGATTTTTTGGTCAAATTGCGGGCTTATTTGTATTAAATAAACAAATAATTACGATAGTTGCCTTCGTTATGATCTTAATGGATGCAATACTGTTATTTCTCGCAACGCGCGTATTTCAACGTGAACAAATCCTAACAAGGTGGAAATGAAACAATGAAGAAAATACTCACTGCATTAATATTAATGGTGATCCTTAGCCTGGGAATAGCCCATTCTGTCGAGGCTCAGAATGAAGATTTAATATTAAGACTATCGCGCGATTTTGGCTACGGAGGCCTTAACAACGATATTCAGGGTCTGTTTTCGATGAAAGTCAGCGGACCCGACGATTTGGAGAGAGTGGTTTTCTATATCGATACCAATATCATCGGAGAGGTCGCTAAATCCCCATTTTATTTGCAGTTCACAACAGATGACTACCCCTTAGGACAACACAACCTTCACGCAATTGGATTTTCTTCGAATGGCAAAGAATATACATCCAACGTGATCAACTGCAATTTTGTTACCGCCTCTGAAGGTACAAAAGCAGGCTTGAAAATTGCCATTCCGATGCTGGCTATCGTCTTCGGTGCAATACTGATTTCATTTGTTGTACCGATGCTTATGGGGCGTGGAAAGAACAAGGATTTTCCACTTGGGGGAGAACGAAATTACCGTTTTGGTGGCGGAATCTGTCCAAAATGCAAGCGACCATTCGCTCTTCCGTTATTTAGCATGAATTTGGGCTTAGCAAAACTCGGTATTTGCCCGTATTGCGGAAAATGGAGCGTGGTAAGAATCCAACCCATTCAAAAACTTCGAGCAGCAGAGCGAGCCGAACTGGAGTGGGGAAGAACGGAGATTCCAGAACAAACAAAGGAAGAAAAATTAAAAAAGGAATTGGAAAATTCAAAATTTCAAGATTCATGAAGCGTGGTAGAACAAGTATGAGGAATAGCATTGGCTAAATGTAATGCGCATAGCCATTAACTCAAAATTATCAATAATTATTATTACTATTAATAAATATTCGGATTTGAATAATTGATCTTATATTTTCCTATGTAGATTTTTAGCAGCAATAAATGCTAAGCCATTCTCTGTCAGGGACCAGGCGGTCCTATTGCAAGCTTCCACTTTATCCATAAAATTTATTTGAAGATTCTCCCAATCGCCTGATTCGATTACTTCCTTTTTTTCTCTAAAATAATCCAATATATCCGATGGGTGAGCTCGAGCTGCATCAATCTCCGGATCACCACCTTCGTGTTTGGCTGATATATTTGCGACATGGTCAGCTATCTTAATTAATTCATCACGGCGATTATAGGGTTGTCGGACGATTGATTTCTGCGTTTCTGTGATGTGATGCTCAAACCGCACAACATCTTCAAAACCCAGGGCCTTTCGAAATTGCGCACTAAGTTCCATTGTTTCATTGTTTATGGAATTAGACCAGTTAAAACCTATCAATGAGCTGGAACCATCGTCACGACTGAATAATTTTGCTGCCAGCATAATCCATAACGCGTGATAAGGATTATCTGAGCCAAAGAAGACGGATATCTTAAATTGGATATCTACTCCAATGCGATAGAGAAGGAATCCAAGCAGAATGGTACCGGCATTGAAATTCAACACATGCTGAACCCCATAATTGGTATAGTAGTATAGGAATTCATCCATCCATTTAAGTGCGTATTCATTCGGCTGACCAATTCCTCCAAAGTATCCGGTTATTGTCTCAGGTCCATTTAAGTGGATATTAGATCCATCTGCACCCTTTGTATCGAGCGTTTCGACAAAGGAGGCTCCGATAATATCGAGTGCAGCAACTATGGCGGGTAAGTCACCATCGTTTTCCGATTCTTTCATCTTCCGAACTGCTATAAAGCGCCCTGGGATCAAACTTCGATCGTTGATCGCGCGTTCAATCATAGGACGTATCCAGGAGAAATATTGAAGAGCGGAAACTTCAAGAGTGACTGCGGATCCCTCTGAAAATTTCATAATCTTCGCTCGCTCACCCAGCACCCGGGAGCGATAGTCGTTGATTGTCACGAAATTTCCTTTTTCTCGCATACCGATCAGCCATTCGATATCTTTTAGGTGTTCAGGCGCGTTTTCACCAATTTTCTTAAGCAAATGGTTGAGTTGTCGGGATTCGCGGTGCTTTTTATTTATTTCTTCGGGAGAACCATATTTAGCTACCACAGATAAGAAGTCGTTGATAACTTTTTCATCGTAGTCCTGAAAGACAGCATTGATTGAACTAAGCCTATCAACTGGAATGACAAGTTTAGAGCGCAAATCTTTATTCATTCATTCTCCTCGAAGCCGATAAATATTCGCCAGATATTTAACGAATTATTTCAGCATCTTTTTTAATTCGTTATATTCGTCATCTTGCATTCCAAACCAATTATCAGAAGATGGGAATTTTCGGGAAATAACTTCATCGTGATAGGCTTTCAATCCGGTAAGTATTACTTCACCGGCGTTCGCATAGACTTTGGCCATCTTTGGTTTGAATTTGGGATAAAGCCCAAACATATCATGATAGATCAGTAATTGCCCGTGGGCATCCGGCCCTGATCCAAGTGACATAATAATGCAATTTTTCGAACGCTCAGTAATCAACTGACACAACCTATCGGGAACCATTTCCAGGAGAATACAGAAAGCACCTGCTTTTTCAAGTGCTTTTGCGTCGTCAAGGATTTTCTTCGCCAATACAGCAGACTTACCCTGAACTCGAAACCCACCGAGAGAGCTTACAGATTGAGGGGTAAGCCCAAGATGCCCGATAGCAGG
>Ga0315275_10002169_pt1 | contig 17604 bp, 10 predicted proteins | sample YL17G03_0_MG_FD_205557 | JGI IMG/M metagenome (GOLD analysis project Ga0315275, IMG submission 205557) | Sediment microbial communities from Yellowstone Lake, YNP, Wyoming, USA - YL17G03_0 | ecosystem: Environmental > Aquatic > Freshwater > Lake > Sediment | place: USA: Wyoming | collected...
TCCCGATTGATATGCTGGATTTGACTCCATACAATATATTTGATAATTACAGGAATATGTACTGGCCTAACGGGCAGAATATCATTGCTGCCTCCCAGCATGTGGCAAAAACTGAAGGATTATATGCGGTTTATTTAAGCAACTTCAGGTGTGGACCAGATTCATTCATCTGGCATTATGTCACTGAAGAACTGAAAGGCAAACCATTCCTTCACCTGGAGGTTGACGAACATTCTGCCGATGCAGGTATGGTCACGAGAATTGAGGCTTTCCTTGATAGCCTGAGAGGCTCTGAACAAAATGAGAAAAAAGAGGTGACCATCTTCAGACCGCGACCCAGTCCGGCATCTCCTCCAAAAGACAGGATATTATATTTTCCTTATATGAACGACGGGGGTTATATGCTTGCAGCAGCTGCACGGAGCATAGGCGTTCGGTCAGAGAGTCTGCCAAAGCAGACTGAAGAAGATCTGGCAATTGGCAGAAAATATACTTCATCAAAAGAGTGCTTCCCTATGATCTGCACCACCGGAAGCTTTATAAAAAAATTACAGGAACCCGGGGCGGATCCTTCAAAAATTAGCTTCTTCATGCCTGATCATAACGGACCCTGCCGGTTTGGACAGTATAACCATTTTCACAGGATCCTGTTTGATCGTCTGGGCTTTGCCGATGCAGAACTAATAACACCCTCAAATGACACATCTTATGAAGATGTCGCCGGAGAACATGGCCAGAAATTCAGGATCAATGCATGGAAGGGGTTTGTTGTTGCTGATTATTTAAGGAAGATTTACAGGGAAACCAGACCATACGAAATCAATAAGGGTGATACGGACCGGCTCTATGAAGATTCACTTCACAGGCTGGAACGATGCATTGAAAAAGGAGCCAGGGGTCTTCATAAAGTCCTGACCGAAATCGCTTCAGATTTTATGGCAATTAAAGTTGACAAGAGTGTAAGAAAACCAGTTGTGGCTATTATCGGGGAAATATTCATGCGTGATAATGCCGGCTGCAACGGGAATATTGCCAATCGCTTAGAAGATCTTGGAGTTGAAGTAGTTATTGGGCCATTCTCTGAATGGATCTATTATTCAACACATCGTTTCACCCGTGACAGCCGTTGGAAAAATGATACTAAAGGCATCATAAAATCCAAAATCCAGGGAATCGGACAGGATGTGATTGCAAATTCGTTACTGAAGGGGATTAAGAAACTTACCGATCACGAAAAAGATGTATCACTTCATGATATGCTGAAGTTATGCAACACATATATCAATGAATTCTATGACGGAGATCCTCCGATAGCCATGGGGACATCAGTGGCCCTTACAAAAAGAGGTGTTTCAGGTCTGGCTGCAATCCTGCCATTCACCTGTATGCCGGGGACAGTTGTAGCTTCCGTGAGCGATTCATTCCGCAAGGATCATAATAATATCCCGTTCATCAATATAGCATATGACGGACAGGATTCTGTCTCGCTCGATACAAGGCTTCAGGCATTTGTATTCCAGGTTAAGGAATATTCATCAGCCGCTAAACTGGTTCATGCATAATAATTAGTTCTGCCTGCTGCCTGACATCTTCAGTCCGTTGCCTTATTTAGCAACTTTAAACCCTAAAGATTTAAGGAGTTTTGTAATTTCTTCATTACCGTCCTTCAGATCAATTGTGAAGCACGGGAATTCGCGCCTGACGGGGTAGTTTTCTCTCTCTTTTTCGAAACGGGAAGGATCGAATCTCAGTCTGACATCGTCTTCAACAATATTGTAAGTGTGAAAAACCGCCCTTCTCAATATTTCCTCGCTGCTTTTCCCGTTACAGTCAATAGTCAGCACAGGTTCAGGCGGAGCAGGAATTTCTGTCGGATACCAGTCACCAAGTGGAATATCAAATGATTCACAAAGATCATTCACGATCATTGAAGTGCCGTTTGCTTTGCCATCAGCTGAATATCCAGCTATATGAGGAGTTGCCAGGAACGTCATGTGCATAAGCGGTATATCAATTTCAGGTTCCCTCTCCCATACATCTATCACCCCACCTGCCAGCCTTTCTCCTCCAAGGGCATCTTTCAGCGCTTCAGTCTCTACAACCTCTCCCCTTGAGGAATTTATAAACCAGCAGCCTTTTTTAATCTTACTGAAGGTTTCACTATTGAAAAGATGAAATGTTTTATCCTGACCATCCATATTAAGCGGCACATGGATGGTAATTATATCTGATTCATTTAGAAGGTGTTCAAGACTGGCAAAGATCTTTTTTCTTTCCTTCCTCGCCCTCGGCGGGTCATTCAGGATCACATTCATCCCAAGGGCATTGGCCAGATTCTGAACCTTTGAGCCCACATTTCCGACTCCGATAATGCCAAGAGTCTTATCCTTCAGGCTGAATCCTGGCTCTGCCGAAATCCTCAGCAGTGCAGCAGCTAAATATTGCTGAACTGAAGATGAATTACAACCAGGTGCATTGGTCCACTTTATATCATTTTTTTCACAAAAGTCCGTATCAATATGTTCGAAGCCTATTGTGGCAGTACCTATAAATTTCACCGTTGAACCTGAAAGAAGTTCGGGGTCACACCTGGTCCTGGTTCTGATAAGCAAAGCATCAGTTCCTGATATTGAATTTCTTTTAATCTGATTACCAGGCAAATAAGTGATATTGGAGTAAGGCTCAAGAACACCTTTCAAAAAAGGAATTTTATCATCTGCAATTATCCTGATCATATGTTCAGATTATCTGCTGAAAGGTAATAAAATTTGATACTATTTAGAATGAAAAAAAGGTTTTTATATAATTTTAGTCATTTCATGACATCCTCCAAAATAACCTTGTAAAACAATCTAATCTTATCGGTACTATTTTTGATATTTAGTATCTTTGTTATAACGATATCTGTTAATCTGATTATTTGTATTTTTAGACAGATCTGACGAAATTTGAATAATAAATTTGATATTATGAAAACAAAGTTTACGCTTATTATTTTGGTTATAATCCCTTTTCTTGGAATCAATGCTCAGAAACCTATCATTGTTTCTGAAGACACTCTTCAAATCGGTAAGAGCCTGGTACCAGGTCTGTCGGTTACGATACCGGAAGTTGACTTTGAAAAAGCACTGAAGACATGGACCAGGGATCTGCAGACAGGTACAAAATCGAAAGTTGTCACCGAGAACGGTGAAATGTCGATATTCGGGGCGAAAATAAAAGCAATCAGCCCTAATCAGATAAATGTATACAGCAAGCTTATCAAACTCGATTCAATGCTTCAGCTTATTGCATCATTTGAGACAAAAAAGGATCAGTATATAGAAAGGTCATCCGGAGAACCTGAATTCGCAAAGGCTCAGGATTATCTTAAGGAATTTGCCAAAAGTCAGTATATTGATGTAGCCAAAGGGCAGGCTGATGCCGAAGAGAAAAAACTCCGGGATCTACAGAAGGAATTATCATCGCTTGAGAATGAAAAATCAAAAATGCAGAAAGGAATTCAGACTGACAACAGCACCATTGCAAGTGAAAAAGAGAATATTACGATCCAGAACAATGAACTGAATACCGTGAGCGCTGCACTTATTGAGCAGAATAGTCAGCTTACCGCAATGGAAGAGGGACCTGCCAAGAAAGAAAAAGCTGAACAGATCAAGGAGCTTGAAAAGAGAAAAAAGAAAGCTCAGAATTCCATAGAGTCATCGGAGAAAAAGATCAACAGATCGGACAGTGATATAAATCAGGCAACAGGCGATATTCCCAGGAATGAAAGAATGCAGGAAAAGGTCAGAGAGCAGATTTTCCAACAGGAAGCTGTTTACCAGAGGTTTGCCGATAAGCTTAAAAAGATCAAATCATATTAGTTACTCTACAATTGTCATCTCATTAAGCAGATATCCCGCCCCTGCGAACTTGTCGATAATAAAAAGGGCATATCTGATATCAAGACTTATATTACGACTCTGATCAGGATTAAATGCCATATCGCTGGCAACTCCTTCCCATGCCCTGTCAAAGTTGATACCGATCAGATAGCCCTCGGCATTTATAACCGGACTGCCGGAATTTCCTCCTGTCGTATGATTATTTGCTATAAAACATACAGGTATCTCACCATCCTGGGCATAACGCCCGTAATCGCGTTTTGCATATAATTCCTTCAATTTGCCGGGAACATCATAATCATAAATTTCGGGATTATCTTTCTCAATTATGCCTTTAAGTGTTGAGACAGGCTTAAAGTAAACTGCATCTTTTGAATTGTATCCCTGAATTGTCCCGAAAGCAATCCGCAGAGTCGAATTGGCATCAGGATAAAAGACTTTCTCACTTTGATACTCCATCTGGGCTTTCATGTATCTTTTATTAAGCCTTTGCAGTTCGCTGTTCAGCCTGGCAAGTTCGGGCCTTACATTTTCTGACAGAAACTTGCCTGCATCCATTGAAAGAGTGTAGAAGAAATCCTTATTTAACTTTTTAACAGACGATTTGTTGAAACCTTTAATGAATGCCTCGTATTTTTGCTCATCAGCAAAAACCGACTTGCCATAAATTTTCGCGGCAATCTCTGAAAAATCACCTTTACACAAAGCTTTCATTTTAATATATCCCGGAGCCAGCCATTTTGTGTCAACCGACCCGCCGTACATCTTCATAAGTTCAGCAAACAAGTTTTGATCAGTCCCTTTGTTGTAATCCTTGAAAAACTGTCGGGATGCTTCAATCAAACGGTCTTTAGCCTTCTGAACAGTTTCATTGCCGGCCGTTTTGTCAATATCAAACAGACCAGCCAGTTCAGTTGTACTCCTTGCTATGCTGCAGCCATCTACCCCGTTAAAGACTTCATTTGTAAAGTTGTTTACCAGCGTATACTCTTTAAGCCTGCTGTATATTTCCTTATAAGCAGGAAGTATATCCCCGTATTTTGAGTTCCTTTCTTCATCAGTTTTAATCCATCTGGTCAGTTCTTCTTCAAATGCCTGTTTTTTTCCTATTGTATTCATTCTTTCAAGCCCCTGTATCTCCCCAATCCATTTCTTCCAGGAGTTTGAGATGCCGGCTTTCTTTGCGGAATATTGTATCCTGATCAGCGGATCAGAATCCATAGCTTTGTCAATGATTTCTATTTTTTTGGTTCTTATACTTATCATTTTCGGGTCTATATAGTTTTTAACCATATCGATATGATAAGAAGGAACATATTCTGAAGTTGAGCCTGGATAACCGAATACCATTGTAAAGTCACCCTCCTTAACTCCTTTTAATGAGACAGGGAAGTAATAGGCAGGCTTGTATGGCACATTATCAGGGGAATAGTCAACCGGTTTATTATTCCTGTCAGCATAAACCCTGAACAGAGAGAAGTCGCCTGTATGGCGGGGCCATATCCAGTTATCGGTGTCGCCGCCAAATTTTCCTATGGCTGAAGGAGGCGCTCCTACCAGCCGTATATCCCTGAAAGTCTCATTCACAAAAAGAAAATACTGATTTCCCATGAAAAACGGACGCACCATTGCCCTGTAACCGGTCGCTTCCACTGCTTTCTTCTGGATGCTTTCAATATTCGATGAGATAAGCTTTTCGCGATCGGCTGATACCATTTCATCAGTTACTCCCGACAAAACCTTATCGGTTACGTCTTCCATCCATTTAAGAAATGTAACGGTAACGTCAGAATTGGGGAGCTCCTCCTTCCCGGACATTGCCCAGAAGCCGTTTGTAAGATAATCATGTTCAAGGCTGGAGTGCTCCTGGATCATACTATAACCGCAATGGTGATTTGTTATCAGCAATCCTTCAGCTGAAATCAGTTCCGCAGTGCAACCTCCGTTAAAGCTCACAACGGCATCTTTCATACAGGCACGGTTGACACTGTAAATATCCTCAGATGAAAGCCTGAATCCTTTTTCCTGCATCAGCTTGATATTGTATTTCTCTATCAAAAGAGGGATCCAGATGCCCTCGTCGGGAGGAGTTGAAAATCCGGGCAAAATTATCGATAGAAGAAAGGAGGTCAGTACTATTTTTTTCATTATGAATTTTTTTTGTTACACAAAGAGTATTACCCTCCCCCTAAAGGGGACTGAATTCTATATTGATTTAAGCCCCCTATAGGGGGTTGGGGGCAATGAATTTCTGCAATTCGTGATAAACTTGTTCTACCGGTAAGCCCATAACGTTGAAATATGAACCTTCTATATGGCTGCAGGCAGCGATTCCGATCCATTCCTGTATCCCATAGGCTCCTGCCTTGTCATAAGGACTGAAATTACAAATATAGTATTCAATCTCATCGTCAGAAAGTTCCGCAAAAGTCACTTTTGTTGAAGAAAAGAATGATTTATGCTTTGTTGATGAAAGAAGACAGACTCCTGAAATTACTTCATGCGTATTACCCGATAACTCGCCAAGTATTCTCCTCGCATCCACTTTGTCCTTTGGCTTACCGAGAACCTTATTATCACACCAGACAATTGTATCGGCGGTGATAACAATCTCATTTTCTTTAATCTCCGATCGGAAAATTGCGGCCTTTTGCGTTGCGACATAAAGGGCGATCTCTTCACCCTTCAGATGACCGGGGTATTTTTCTGACCAGTCTCTGACCACAACCTCAAAATTGAGTCCAAGCTCCTTTAAAAGCTCCTGCCTCCTGGGTGATCGTGAGGCAAGGATTATCCGGTGCTTATTAAGCTCATCGATTACCATATCAGATAAGATTGTAGTCGAGAATCACTTTTACCACAACCGAATAGAGAACGCCGGCAAACTGGATGATTTTCATCAGCCTGCTTGCACTGTGAAGCTGTCGCTTATTTGAGCTGGTAATCAGTTGATATATGACATAAAGCAGAGGGAGTACAACAGTAATGGAAATATATATAAGGGTTATTTTGTCATTCAGGAAGAAGAAATGCCAGACGAAATAGAGCAGAGCCACAGTGATCACAATAAAGATTATCGAAATAATTTTAGTTATCATGATACCGGTCACTACGGGAATGGTGTTCCGCCCGTAAGCCATATCGCCCTCAAAGTCTTCAATATCTTTAATGATCTCCCTGGTCAGCGTCGTCAGAAAGGCAAAAAGGGCAAATCCACCCACCCAGTAAAAGATAATGCTTAGCTGGGGAGGTGTCACGGCGTTCACAGCATAATATCTGTAAAGCGCAGGCCATTCATAAAAGACAACAAGCATGGGCACCAATGCAGTAAGTGCAGCTACAACCAGGTTTCCGATAAGAAACTGCCTTTTATAACTTGCCGAATAGAAATAGAGCAATCCGGAGACGATCAGGAACAGAATTCCCAACCAGAAGTATCCCGCTTTCCAGGAGATATAAAATCCTGCCACTACACCTGCAATGTTTAAAATATTATGCCACTTCATTGCCTGGCGTCTTGGAATTCTTGTCCCGACAATCACTTCCCCCCTGTTAATCAGGTCAGTCTTAATATCAAAATAATCGTTAATGACATATCCTCCGGCAGTGATAAACAGGGTTGCAATAACAAGAATTAAAAAATCGTACCAGGGAAATTTAAGTACCAGCGGAGTCACTTCACCCGTTCCTCCGTTAAGGACAACGCTTATCTTACTGATCACCGGTTCAATAACAGCATATCTCATCAGGATCATTGTTATAGCAACAATGAGAAGATTGGGCCAGCGGATAAGCTTAAGAAATGTTTTCATCCTTTACCATGTAAAAGCATCATTATCCATCCAGTTGTTATGCAGCCTTAAAACCTGTTCAATCACATCCCTTACGCATCCTTCACCTCCCCTTTTGTCGGAGATATATAAAGCAACCTGTCGGATTTCGCTATCGGCATCTGCCGGGCAAACAGGTATTCCGGCCAGTTTCATTACTCCATAATCAGGTATATCATCACCCATAAACAATACATCAGATTTCTGAATATTATATTTTTTTAAAAAGCTGTTAAAATGTTCCACCTTGGAACGGCTGTTCAGATAGACATCCTTAACACCAAGAAGCTTTAGCCTTTTCAGGTATTCTTTTGCATTGCTTCCTGAGATGATGGCCACATGATACCCTTTTTTTATAGCAAGCTGAATTGCATACCCGTCATGAAGATTTACAGTCCGGTTAGGCACCCCGAATGCGTTAAGGCTGATTGTTTGCAACGACATCACTCCGTCAATATCAAAGACAAAAGCCTTAACCTTCGTGAGATCTTCCTTAAAATTGGTCATCAGATGCGGTTTTTGTAGAATTTCATTATCGACTGTGTCACTTCCTTATAAATGCCCTGCAATTCAGGTGAGAAAGATAACAATTCAATATGTCTTTTAATAGTCCCTTTATCAGATCTGAATGCCGGGCCTGTCTGCGAATGTTCAGGACCAGCTTCCAGCGCTTTCATAACAGTCTCATTTATCAAAGGCTCAAGAACTTCAAAAGAGATTCCTGCCTTTTCGGTTATCTGTTTCCCGGCTGTAAGCATATGATTTGTAAAATTACATGCAAAAACCGCTGCAACATGCAGTAATCTTCTGTGTTCGGTATCGAGGAAGTGCACCTTGCTACCGATTGATTCAGCTATATCCTTCATGATTCCTGAAGAAAAAGGATCTGATGCCTCGAGGAAAAATGGCAGGTCCCTGAATGAAATTTTACGATTTTCCGAGAAGGTCTGTAAAGGATAGAAAACACCTGTGTGTTTCACAAAAGCTGGGAAAACATCAAGGCCCAGACTTCCGGCCGTATGTGCAACCACAGTATTATCCGGGCATTTTATGCTGGCAAGTATCTGGAATAATTTATCATCGGGAACCGCCACAATAATAAGATCTTCTGAGTCTGAAAAATCATACTCTGATGACCATGATGCATTGCAGGACCGCGCAAGAGCACAACCGCTTATCCCGGTCCTTGAAACTATCTTCTGGATCTTGCAACCCGACATGTGCATCTTCCGGCACAAAGCACCTGATACTTTTCCTGCACCTATAAAAGATATTCTGTATTCCTTCACAGAACAATGAATATATTCTTCTTCAGGCTTGCGCTGTCGGTCCCCCGAACGTCATCGGCAAGACAGGTGTGGAGCCTTTGACTTCCTTTATAACTCCATGAACAGATTCAAATTTTGCTATATTATCCTGTAATGCCGCCACAAGCCGTTTGGCATGTTCAGGCGTAAGGATAATCCTCGATTTCACCTGTGCTTTTGGTATTCCCGGCATTATGCGAACAAAGTCGATCACAAATTCTGAAGCTGAATGTGTAATAACGGCCAGGTTTGAGTAGGTTCCCTGTGCCACTTCTTCATTCAGTTCAATACTGATCTGATTAGGATTTTTTGGATCTGACATGTCTTGCACTGTTAAAAATATTATCTTCTGGTTTCCGATTCAGCTTCAACAGTGGCATCGGTAAGGTTTTCAAACTCTTCAAGCGATCCGACGATTATACTGTTGTACTGACGCTGTCCGGTTCCTGCAGGAATAAGGTGACCAACGATCACGTTCTCCTTCAGTCCTTCAAGCTTGTCAATCTTGCCAAGTATGGCAGCTTCATTAAGCACCTTGGTAGTCTCCTGGAAGGAGGCTGCTGAGAAGAAGCTACTGGTTTGAAGTGCTGCTCTTGTTATACCCTGGAGCACCTGGTTTGAGGTGGCCGGAACAGCATCTCTTGCCTCAACGACTTTCAGGTCGCGGCGCTTAAGTACAGAATTCTCATCCCTGAGTTTACGGGCTGTGACTATCATACCAGGACGGAGCGTCTGGGAATTACCGGAATCGACAATGTATTTCTTTCCATAGATCCAGTCGTTTTCATCCATGAACTCAAGCTTATCAACAACCTGACGTTCAAGGAATTTAGTATCACCCGGGTCAATAATTTCAACTTTCCTCATCATCTGGCGGACAATGATCTCAAAGTGCTTGTCGTTTATTTTAACACCCTGTAACCGGTATACTTCCTGGATCTCGTTTACAATATATTCCTGAACTTTTGTCGGACCTTTGATTGCAAGAATGTCGGAGGGAGTAATGGCTCCGTCAGAAAGAGGAACACCAGCTTTTACGTAATCATTCTCCTGTACAAGTATCTGTTTTGATAACGGCACAAGGTATTTCTTAACCTCGTCGGTTTTGGACTTGATCGAGATTTCCCTGTTCCCTCTTTTTATTTTGCCAAATGTAACCTCACCATCAATTTCGGAGACAATTGCCGGATTTGAAGGGTTACGGGCTTCAAATAATTCTGTAACTCTGGGCAGACCACCGGTGATGTCGCCTGACTTACCGACAGCCCTTGGTATCTTTGACAGAACATCACCGGCTTCGACCATCTTGCCAGATTCGACAACGAGATGAGCTCCGACCGGAAGGTTGTATAATCTGAGCTCCTCGCCCTTGGGTCCCATAATTTTTATTGCCGGGTTTTTGGTCTTATCCCTGCTTTCTATAATAACCTTTTCCTTGAAGCCTGTCTGTTCGTCTGATTCCTCCCTGAAAGTAATACCTTCGATAAGATAATCGTAGGCCACCTTACCGCCAATTTCGGCAATAATCACCGCGTTGAACGGATCCCATTCACAGATAAGCTTGCCCTTTTCGACATCCTGTCCGGGTTTCACATATAATTTGGAACCATAAGGGATTGTGTGTGTTGTAAGAGCTATCCCGGTCTTCTTGTCAATTATCCTGAGCTCGGCAAGACGTCCGATAACGATATCAATATCACCTTTTTCCGGATCTTTCTTCGGAACCGATCTGATCTCTTCAATCTCAGCTATTCCGCTGTATCGTGCAACCAGCCTGGATTCAGTCGTGATATTCGAAGCGGTACCTCCAACATGGAAAGTACGGAGTGTAAGCTGTGTACCGGGCTCACCGATACTCTGTGCAGCTATAACTCCAACTGCTTCGCCCTTTTGGACCATACGGCCGTTTGCCAGGTTACGCCCGTAGCATTTTGCACAGACACCTTTTTTAGATTCACAGGTAAGAACCGAACGGATCTCAACCTGCTCTATCGGTGAATCTTCAATTTTATTGGCCAGCTCTTCGGTCAGTTCCTGTCCGGCTTCTACTATAAGTTCCCCTGTAAGAGGATGGAACACGTCATGAACAGTTGTACGACCAAGGATTCTTTCATAGAGCGATTCTACGACTTCCTCATTTTTCTTGATTGCCGTGGCAACCAGTCCTCTCAATGTCCCGCAGTCCTCCTCATTAATTATGACATCTTGCGATACGTCAACCAGACGACGTGTCAGGTAACCTGCATCAGCTGTCTTGAGAGCAGTATCGGCAAGCCCTTTGCGTGCACCGTGTGTTGAAATAAAGTATTCCAGAACTGAAAGTCCTTCCTTAAAGTTTGAAAGGATAGGGTTTTCAATGATGTCTGATCCTGTCGAACCTGATTTCTGCGGTTTTGCCATAAGGCCCCTCATCCCTGAAAGCTGGCGGATCTGTTCCTTCGATCCTCTTGCTCCTGAATCGAGCATCATATATACTGAATTGAAACCCTGCTTGTCATTTGACAGCTGTTTCATCAACGACTGGGTCAGCCTGGCATTTACATGTGTCCAGATATCAATTATCTGGTTGTAGCGTTCGTTATTGGTTATGAATCCCATGCTGTAGTTATTCAGCACTTCTTCAACCTGTTCATAACCCTCGGTTACAAATTTTGTTTTTTCCTCAGGTATAATAACATCATCAAGGTTAAATGACAACCCTCCCTTAAATGCTGAATAGAATCCAAGATTCTTGATGGCATCGAGAAAATTAGCAGTTTTTGCCGTTCCTGCAAGTTTCAATACGCGACCGATAATATCCCTTAGCGATTTCTTGGTAAGGATCTCATTAATGTATCCAACCTCTTCAGGTACAAACTCATTGAATATTACGCGGCCGACTGAAGTTTCAACAATGTGATTTACAAACTCACCATCGACCCTGTCGTTGACTTTTACTTTAATGATAGCATGAAGATCAACTTTACCTTCATTGTATGCGATATTAACTTCCTCGGGGGAATAAAAGACAAGACCTTCGCCTGTTACTTTTTCAGTAGCAGTGCCCTTTCTTCCTTTAGTGATATAGTAAAGGCCAAGTACCATGTCCTGCGAAGGAACAGTAATTGGTGCACCGTTAGCGGGATTAAGAATATTGTGTGACGCCAGCATAAGCATTTGTGCTTCAAGAACGGCGCCATTTCCAAGAGGAAGATGGACCGCCATCTGGTCACCGTCGAAGTCAGCGTTGAAAGCTGTACAGCAAAGCGGATGCAACTGGATTGCTTTTCCTTCAATAAGTTTTGGCTGGAAAGCCTGAATGCCAAGCCTGTGAAGTGTAGGAGCACGGTTAAGGAGAACAGGGTGACCTTTAAGAACGTTTTCAAGAATATCCCATACCACAGGATCTTTCCTGTCGACGATTTTCTTCGCCGATTTAACGGTCTTAACAATACCGCGTTCAATAAGTTTCCTGATAATGAATGGTTTGTATAGTTCAGCTGCCATATCTTTTGGCAAGCCGCATTCATGAAGTCCAAGTTCCGGACCAACAACAATTACTGAACGGGCCGAATAGTCAACCCTCTTACCAAGAAGGTTCTGGCGGAATCGTCCCTGCTTGCCTTTAAGGCTGTCGCTCAGCGACTTAAGAGGACGGTTAGCATCGGTCTTGACAGCATTTGCTTTCCTTGAATTGTCGAATAATGAATCGACAGCTTCCTGAAGCATACGTTTTTCATTCCTTAGAATTACCTCGGGAGCTTTGATCTCGATGAGGCGCTTCAGACGGTTATTCCGTATAATCACCCTTCTGTACAGGTCATTCAGGTCACTCGTGGCAAAACGTCCACCATCAAGTGGGACCAAAGGTCTGAGCTCAGGGGGGATAACCGGAACAACTTTGATTATCATCCATTCAGGCTTGTTGACATTTTTAGAGTCCCTGAATGCTTCAACAACCTGAAGACGCTTAAGAGCTTCATTTTTGCGCTGTTGTGAAGTTTCAGTATTTGCCCTGTGGCGGAGCGAATAAGAAAGTTCATCAAGATCGATGCGGCTGAGAAGCTTGTAAAGCGCTTCAGCACCCATATCTGCGACAAACTTATCGGGATGATTATCTTCAAGGTACTGGTTTTCTTTCGGAAGCGAGTCTGCGATTTCAAGATATTCTTCTTCAGTAAGGAAATCAAGGTATTTGACTCCATCCACTGCTTTAATACCCGGATTTATCACCACGTATCTTTCGTAGTAGATTATAGAATCGAGCTTCTTGGTCGGAAGTCCGAGCAGATAACCAATCTTATTCGGCAATGAGCGGAAATACCATATATGTGCAATAGGAACTACAAGTGAAATATGGCCCATTCTTTCGCGGCGGACCTTTTTTTCAGTAACCTCAACACCGCAGCGGTCACACACTATTCCCTTGTAACGGATCCTTTTATATTTTCCGCAATGACATTCGTAATCCTTTACGGGTCCGAAGATCCTTTCGCAGAATAATCCGTCACGTTCAGGCTTATAGGTCCTGTAGTTTATTGTTTCAGGCTTCAGCACTTCACCGCTTGAACGATCGAGGATCTCCTCCGGTGAAGCAAGACCTATTGAGATCTTTGAGTAACTTGTTTTTGCTTTGTTATCTCTTCTGAATGACATATACTGAAATTTATTTATTCAATTATTTAATAACTAAAATAGAGGCTGGTTAGTCAAGAATGACACTCAATCCCAGTCCTCTCAACTCATGCAACAATACGTTCAGTGATTCCGGGATACCAGGCTGTGGCATTGGTTCTCCCTTTACAATTGACTCGTAAGCTTTTGCACGGCCTATAACATCGTCAGATTTGATTGTGAGTATTTCCTGGAGGATATGTGCTGCGCCGAAAGCTTCAAGCGCCCAGACTTCCATTTCACCAAATCTCTGACCACCAAACTGTGCCTTACCACCCAGCGGCTGCTGTGTAATAAGAGAGTAAGGTCCTATTGAACGGGCATGCATTTTATCGTCAACCATATGACCCAGTTTAAGCATGTATATCACGCCTACAGTTGCAGGCTGGTCAAATCTTTCACCGGTACCTCCATCATAAAGGTAGGTTTTGCCGTATTTCGGCAATTTTGCCCTTTCGGTATATTCGGTGATCTGATCAATGGTTGCTCCGTCGAAGATAGGAGTTGAGAACTGGAGACCCAGCTTTTTCCCGGCCCATCCAAGAACAGTTTCGTAAATCTGTCCAAGGTTCATCCTCGAAGGAACGCCAAGCGGATTAAGAACGATATCCACAGGTGTTCCGTCTTCAAGGAAAGGCATATCTTCCTGACGTACAATTCTTGCCACAATTCCCTTGTTACCATGCCGCCCGGCCATCTTATCACCAACTTTTACCTTGCGCTTCTTGGCAATGTAGACTTTGGCCAGACGCACTATACCTGCCGGCAGTTCATCACCGATCGTAATATTGTATTTCTTGCGCTTAAATACGCCATCGATCTCCTTATATTTAATAATGTAGTTATGAAGGAGCTGTTTGATGCTGTCGTTTTTCTTTTTATCGGTGGTCCATTTATTGGGATTGATATTAAGAAAATCTATCTCCTGTAGCTGTTTAAGAGTGAACTTGCTGCCTTTCGGGATGACGTCAACATTGAGATAATCTTTAACTCCCTGTGATGTTTTGCCGTTCACCAGGATAAAGAGTTTATCGACAAGACGAGCCTTCAGTTCATCAGTGCTCTTGTTGAAATCGTTTTCGATCTTGTCGAGGAGAGGTTTTTCAACTGCTTTTGCCTTCCTGTCTTTAATCGCTCTTGTAAAGAGTTTTTTATCAATTACCACACCTTCGAGGGATGGTCCTGCCTTCAGGGAGGCATCTTTAACATCACCTGCTTTATCACCAAAAATAGCGCGAAGAAGTTTTTCCTCCGGAGAGGGATCTGATTCACCTTTCGGAGTGATCTTTCCAATCAGGATATCACCCGGCATAATATGAGCCCCGACTCTTATAAGACCGTTCTCATCAAGGTGTTTTGTAGCCTCTTCGCTGACGTTCGGAATATCCGAAGTCAGTTCCTCAAGACCTCTCTTTGTATCACGGACTTCAAGAAGATATTCATCAATATGTACCGAGGTGAACATATCCTCCTGAACAACTTTCTCGGAAATAACTATGGCATCCTCAAAATTGTATCCTTTCCATGGCATGAATGCCACTTTCAGGTTACGTCCAAGTGCCAGTTCACCGTTTTTGGTGCCGTATCCTTCTGTAAGAACCTGTCCCTTCGTGACTTTCTCTCCCTTTTTGACTACCGGGGTAAGGTTGATGCAAGTATTCTGGTTAGTCTTCTTATATTTTGGAAGAGTATATAGCCTGATATCGTCATCAAAGCTTACGAATTTCTCTTCATCAGTCCGGGTATACCTTATTACAATTTCATTTGAATCAACAAATTCGACTATGCCGTCACCTTCAGCTACATAGAGGATCCTGCTGTCTCTGATTACCTGTCCTTCGAGGCCGGTGCCTACAATGGGTGATTCAGGATTAATGAGCGGAACAGCCTGACGCATCATGTTCGATCCCATAAGTGCCCTGTTGGCGTCGTCGTGCTCAAGGAATGGGATCAGTGATGCTGCTATTGAAGCTATCTGGTTTGGAGCAACGTCCATGAGGTCCACTTTAGCAACTTCCTCGAACGGGTAATCTGCCTCATATCTGCATTTTGCCCTTGCATTTTCAAAATGTCCGTCCTTCAGGAGCGGGGCATTAGCCTGAGCGATCATTTTTTCTTCTTCTTCCTCAGCGCTGAGCCATACTATGCCCTCGCGGCTGAAATCTACCTTTGCATCAGCGACTTTAAGGTAAGGTGTTTCGATGAAACCCAGGTCGTTAATTTTTGCGTAAATACAGAGTGATGAAATAAGTCCGATATTAGGTCCTTCAGGCGTTTCAATAGGACAAAGCCTTCCATAATGGGTGTAATGAACGTCCCTGACCTCAAATCCTGCTCTTTCGCGCGACAGACCGCCAGGTCCGAGGGCTGACATACGACGTTTGTGTGTCATTTCAGCCAGCGGATTGGTCTGATCCATAAACTGCGAAAGCTGATTTGTTCCGAAGAATGAATTTATTACTGATGAAAGTGTTTTTGAATTGATAAGATCGACCGGGGTGAAAACCTCGTTATCCCTTACGTTCATCCTTTCACGAATTGTACGTGCCATACGTGCAAGGCCAACGCCAAACTGGGCATAAAGCTGTTCTCCTACCGTCCTGACCCTTCTGTTGCTAAGGTGGTCTATATCATCGATGTCGGTTTTGGAGTTAATAAGCTCGATAAGATAACCGATGATCTTAATTATATCTTCTTTTGTAAGGACCTTAACGTTCATCTCGGTATTGAGACCAAGCTTTTTATTGATCCTGTAGCGTCCTACTTCGCCAAGGTCATATCTTTTATCTGAGAAGAAGAGTTTGTCGATAACGTCCCTGGCTGTTGCCTCATCGGGCGGCTCAGCATTGCGAAGCTGGCGGTAAATATATATAACTGCTTCTTTTTCAGAGTTACACGGGTCTTTCTGAAGAGTATTGTATATAATGGCGAAATCCGAGAGGGTCGAGTCTTCCCTGTGAAGGAGTATTGCTTTTGCACCTGAATCGACAATCATGTCGACATGTTCCGCTTCGATAACTGTTTCCCTGTCGAGGATAACCTCATTTCTTTCAATTGATACTACTTCTCCGGTATCCTCGTCGACAAAATCCTCCACCCAGGTCTTCAGAACCCTGGCTGCAAGCTTACGGCCAATAAGTTTTTTGACATTGGTTTTTGAAACTTTATGCTCCTCAGCTAGGTTGAAGATTTCAAGGATTTCTTTATCGCTCTCAAAACCGATAGCTCTGAGAAGTGTTGTTACCGGCAGTTTTTTCTTTCTGTCGATGTAAGCATACATCACATTATTGATGTCTGTAGCAAATTCTATCCATGAACCTTTAAACGGGATTATCCTTGCCGAGTACAGCTTTGTCCCGTTTGCATGGATACTCTGGCCGAAGAACACTCCGGGAGATCTATGCAATTGTGAAACAACGACCCTTTCTGCACCGTTAATGACGAAAGTACCTCTTTCTGTCATGTATGGAACTGTGCCAAGATAAACATCCTGGATCACGGTATCAAAATCCTCGTGTTCAGGATCAGTGCAATAGAGTTTGAGCTTTGCTTTAAGCGGAACGCTGAATGTCAGTCCGCGTTCGATGCATTCTTCGATGGTATATCGCGGAGGGTCGATGTAATAATCGAGAAATTCGAGAACAAAGTTGTTTCTAGTATCGGTAATAGGAAAGTTTTCTGTAAAGACCTTAAAGAGTCCTTCTTTCTTCCTGTTTTCGGGAGTTGTCCCAAGCTGGAAAAACTCTCCAAATGATTTCAACTGAACTTCCAGAAAATCGGGATAATCAAGCTGATTTTTCCTGGAGGCAAAACTAATTCTTTCAGTATTTTTTGAAGACATTTATAAAAGGATTAAGTGAACTTATAATTAAAAGAACGAAAAGGCTTAGTTCCGTCATCTGGCGGAACTAAACCTACAACCCAAAA
>Ga0315275_10002170_pt1 | contig 17602 bp, 31 predicted proteins | sample YL17G03_0_MG_FD_205557 | JGI IMG/M metagenome (GOLD analysis project Ga0315275, IMG submission 205557) | Sediment microbial communities from Yellowstone Lake, YNP, Wyoming, USA - YL17G03_0 | ecosystem: Environmental > Aquatic > Freshwater > Lake > Sediment | place: USA: Wyoming | collected...
CTCCAGTTATGCATTATACTGTTGAAAAAATCCTTCTGTTTAATTTCTTGAATAATATTCAAAAATACAATGTTCCTTGTGACATTGATAAAATATTGTTCAATTGTAATAAAGAAGGATATTATAAAGAACATTATACATTTAAAAAATAATCTTCTCTCTTTATCAGAAGTTGGTTCAATCCGTAAGAGAAGAATCCGGCAAATCCGGAAGGTGAATTAAAGATGGTAAAAATGAAAGATAAAAAATCTGGTAGTGTTATTGAAATAATCAGTAACAAAGGTGTATGGACAGGGGGTTCTATAAATGTAATTATTACTACTTCTGAAGGAACAATTGTAGACCTCTCAATATGGCCTGATGGAAGTACCTTAATGCATCATGCAAAGGATGTAACAATTTCACAGTATGAAATTGCGCACCATGAAATTCAACATGGACAACACACTACTGTGTTCAAATAATCTTCTCTCATTTTAAGGTGTATGGTTCAATCCTAAGAGAAGAATCCCTGTAAAGGGAATAATTGGAAGTTTCTTGTGTGAAAAAACCAGGTTCTCAAGCAATCGTCCGTAGAATTAAGGCCGAAACTGGTTCCTTTCAGAAGAGTTTGAGCCAATAAAAAGGGTACTAGAGGTTTTATAACCCATGTGCGAAAATCCCTTCTCTTCTAAACAATTTCCTTTTACAGGTGAAAATCAAAACAAGGTAGGTAATACAAAAATGGCAGAAAAGAAAGAATCAGTAAGTCTGGTTAAAGTTCTCCCATTCATTGAGAAACTTCAGCCGCTCGTGTCAGAAATGAGAACCATCGTTGAATCAATGCCCGAATGCACCAGGAAAAAGTACCTCCTCACGTCAGTTGTTGGTCTCGAGAAGAAAGTCAATGTCACCCAGGCCAAGAAAGAACTTTCAGAAGAGCAGGTCACTGCATATATTGGCACTCACCCGGAGATTCTTGCCAAATTCGCTGCATCAGATGTCGGCGCCAAAGAAGTAGCAATGGAAGCCACAAATGATGAAGAGAAAGAGGCAGCACACAAGTCCGGTTCTTCTAAAGGAAAGAAGAATCGGCTCTAAATTTTTCCATTTTCCAAGGTGAATAACCATGGGTGGAAAACAAAATGGTAAAAAGGGTGAAAAGTACCAACCTCTTGATTCAAACAAAATGCAAAGAGAAGTTAATCCAGGTGCTCAAATCCCTCCGACTCCAGTCGCTCCAGCAGTTATTCCTACTTCTCAAGGTAATGGAATGACCATAACTATGGTAGCAACTTCTGTAGAAAGACCCTCAAATCCATTCCGGATTGTAGGTCAGGCTCGAGTCTCAAAATCAGGCATGTCTCTCAGCATTCGCCTTATGGACGGTTTAAACTTCAGGTTTATAACAGTTCTAAGGTCAGATATAGTGAAATTATTCACTGATAATAACAACCTTTCAGTCTGTGATGTGAGAGAATATGACAACTCAAACACAAACAGGTGATTCAAAAATGGCAAAACCAACTTCACAAAATACAATTGACACCGTAGAGTTTGACACTCTCGGCATTGGTCAAGTACAAGAAGTCGATCGATTTCAGCTCGCCGCCCGCGGTGCGATGACGATAACGAGGATACGGTTTGATTACCGGACTAAGTACTGGAACGAAAAGACGAAAGAAGGCACCCCCGTTGTGAAAATTGACGGCATCGACGGGACGACACAGGAACCGGTCAAATACTGGACATTGTCCTCTGTTATCTACAAGACGTGTGCGGATATTCTCACAGCGGTCGGAGCAGTCCCACAGAAGGATTCTGAAACTGGTGATGAATGGATGGTCTTGAAGAAGGCTGTGAATGTCGGAGGATTTGAAGAGATTTCTACCGGCGTGAGGGGGCAGAATCCATATCTGAAGGTTGTTTTCAACCGGAAGTAAGTTTTGACTCCTAAAAGGGAGGCAAAATATTTGGCTCCTAAAAGGAGGTAAAATATTGCATGTTTACCCTCAATATTATTTTTTTCAACAGATAGTGTAGTGAAGGGGATTCACCTTTCTCATTCTCTTAATCCTTCATTATACCTGGAATTGATGAAAGTAATATGAGAAAGGCACTTCGTGCTTTATGAAATCTTACTCTTTATCGTAGAAAAAGAATTGCATTGTTCATCTCCTAAATGCATTTCTTCTATAAAGATTGTGGAGGATTGGAAGATTATGCTTTTTGATTTTAATAATGAAGAATTAGAACTTATTTCTCATAGCTTATATATGCAAAATAATAAATTAGGATATACTAATCATATTCGAAATGAAGTTAAAGAATTAAGTAGTAGTATTCAGCGGCGAATTAATTTTTATTTATCTCATAGGAATGATTCATGACAGGCCAAAAAATTATTTTTATTTGTAGTGTTTGTAAAAAACCTAAATCTATGAAACAATTATCTGAAAAGGCAGATTATTGTGGGCGCGCACAATGTAAAAAATGTGCTCGCACTGGAGGAAGTTGTGGTGTATTTTTCAGTGGTATGTTATGAAGTTACTAATATTCATGGAAAAACATTTCATTTTGAAGTTAGTAGTTTTGTTATAATTTATTCAATTTATCATATTTTACGATATCAATCAAGACCTATGTTAAAAGAAATTTGGATTTGGGAGGGTTTATGAATTATTTTTGGAGAGTTGCTTGTATTTTAACGGGAACTTTTTTAATAGGATTTTTCTTATATGCTATGATATATTGGGCACTAACTTAAGGAGAAATTATGGCAAATATTATTGAAAAATGTCATTATTGGAAACACCTTAATAAATATGCAGATGGTGAAATTACTATCACATTTGAAGATGTTATAGCGGTTGAGAATTTTCTTCGTAATATTTCTGAAGAATGTGAAATTTTTAGAGATAAAAAGGAATAATTATGTCAAAAATGGCGGAGATTTCAGCACGAAAAGAAGAAAATATGCTTATAGGAACTTGTAAATCTGAATTTAAAAATCGAAATAATCAATGTTTAGAAGATTGTTTAAAATGTAACTATTTTAAAATTGGAGAAAATTAAATGATTTCATCTGAAGAATTAGGATTTATTTCATTTCTTATGGGAGTGAATATTCTTGCTAGTTGTTTTATTTCATTGCCTTATTCTTTAGGGACAAGTTTATTAATTGGTGGTCTTTGTATAGGGTGGATAAAATGATGCAGCCTACTTTAAAAGAATTATCTTTGAGATTTGAGAAAATAGTACGAAATTATGAAAATCATGAATTTTTATGTTCTAATTATAAACTTATTTATCGTTGTCTTGACCGCGCCAGGTGTCATTGCGAAGCATATGATATAGAATTTATGAATTTTATACCTTATAATGTCCCAGCAACTCTTGTTATTTTTATTGAATGATAACTTATCGGGGCTATCTTGAAAAAGATTTAATTGCTAATAAATTAATAATTCCGGATGCATTAATGAAGTTAATCCGGGACAATTTACGAAATAAAATGCGAATCCGGGATTATATTACTAAAAAAATCTTTAAACCTGAAGGAGAAATTGATTATGAGGATTTATTTTTAGATTTAAATTATTATGAGGAATTATCTAAGATTTTAATTGAATGTAATGAGATTGAAGAAAAACGGAGAAAGAAACTTGAACCGAAAACAAATGAAAGATGAACATAAAAGGTTAAATGAGATTGAACCTTTTAATAAAACTGAGATGAAACAATTTAATGCTAAAGACAGAAGTATGATTCGTAATATTCAAATTCTTAATAATTTTTCTAAAAAAGAAGCAATTGAAACTATCAAATCCTATAAAGATTCTCCTAAAGCAAATCTTAAACGATTAGCAAAAGATTATCGAGAAAGGATGAAAAAATATTATCCTCAGACTACTCCTGAAATACGTGGAACGGCACCTACATCCAGGAAAAAAATACCAAAAAGAACAAAAAAAGTCTTTGAAGAAAATCGGCGTAAAATAAATGAATATATTAAAAATCCTAAGAATAAATCCCAAAAAGGATATAAAAGAATTGTTAAAGCATCTAAAAAATATCTTGATGCTTCCAGGTATGAATTACATGAAGGAGTTAATTCAAAAAAGTCTAAGGCATATCGTGAAAGAATTGGATTAAGCGCTCAGTATGAAGGAAGAATTATAGGTAGTAGGGCCTCGCCGGTGCAGGGTAAGAAAAAGGTGAAGAAATGAATTTACAAAATAGATTATTAGTATATGCTCCAATATCAATAGGATTTGGGATATGTATTGGAAATCTTACTAATATATTTTTGGAGTAATTTGTGAAATTTTATTTATATTGTTTATTATTCTTATAATTGAGGTAGAAAAATGAGTCGAAGAAGTTCTTATCCTGATGAAAGAAAATATAAACATAATCAAATGAAATTTTTAATTAATATTATTGAAAATAATTTAGGGGAATTAGAATATAATTATCGGAAAAAATGTTTCAGTTTTGAAGAAGAACATCAAAAGATACTTACTATTAAAGAAATGTTTGCAGAAATAGCATTAAGACTGGATTAATTTATGATTACATTATATTCCTTATTTCAGGGGGTATGGATTACTGCAGGAATATGGATGAATATTAAATTATTACATATGGTTATTATTCAAATAAAATATGGTGGTGAGTCTGGAGAATTATATTTGAGGGGTAAATGGAAATATCGGAAATAATATTAATCTTTATAAGTATGTATATTAGTATTGAATTTATCTTTAAAATAATTCAGGTGATACAGTATTATGGCATCAGATAATAATGAAAGAGAAATGACAGAATCAATAAATGGTTGTTTATTTGGATTCTGACTTTATATGACATTACTTTTAACTTTCTTATTTATTCTTAAGATTGGGGGAATGATATTCAAATGTTAGAAGCACTTATCAGGCAAGATATTGCTATTGCGCGGAAAATTGATATCAGGGATATAAAATATTTTAAAAATCCTGGAGTTAAATCTATGCTAGATATTTCTCCAGTATTACCGCAATCTACGCACCATTTTGCAAAAACTTTACATAAAAGAAATGGAAGAATTTCTAAATATCATTTAGTTCATAATGAAACTAAAAGAGCGATTTGTTCCAAAGCAGTAACTACTGAAGGAATATATGATTTAAATGATATTGATGAGACTCTTATCTGTCAAAAGTGTATGCAAATTTATAATATTATGAGGGAAAAATGACTTTATATGAAGATATTTTTATCCAAGGAATATTAGTAGGAATAACATTTTTATTAATAAGTTATTGTCTTTTTAAAAGTATTCAAATTGAATTTAAAAAATATATTAAAAATAAATGCCCTAAAAATCATTTATCTGTTAAAAGATTTGAAAATTATTATATTATTAAAGGAGGTCATAATCGATATGCTGCTTATAAAATAGATGATATTATCCCTCTTAATAAAAAAGATATTAAAAAATTAAAAGGAGAATTATAATGTTATCAGATAAACAAATTGAATGGAATAAACAAATATTTATTGAAACTATAATCAATAATCCAATTTTATCTATGATGAAAAATACAAATGAACTATTAAGTTATTTAGATTCTTCTGATTTTTATATTGCACCTGCTTCTACTAATTATCATGGTAATTATAAAGGTGGATTATGTGAACATTCTCTTAATGTTTTTAATAATTTATTAGAAATTGAGAAAATATATTTTAAAAATATACCTATTGAATCGCGATATTCTAAGAAAACATTGATTTTAATTGCATTATTCCATGATATTTGTAAAGTAGGAATTTATAAAGAAAGTTATCGAAATAAAAAGAAGACTGATTCTGCAGGGAAAGATATTCTTGAGCATGGTCGATTAATCTGGTATCAAGAACCTTATTATTCAATTGAGGATTCTTATCCACTAGGTCATGGTGAGAAGTCTGTTATTATTCTTCAAGAATATTATACTTTATCTATTAATGAGATAATGGCTATCCGTTGGCATATGGGTGGGTATGATGGTCTCACTAAGGATTTTATTGGAAATATGACTATTAATAAAGCATTTCAAAACTACCCTATTATCACATTATTACATCTTGCAGATTTAGCTAGTATATTTATTAAGATACCTACTAAAGTATGTCTTGGAAGCATTGATGTATGTCCATGAATGTAATACTGTGGAATTATGTCGCGATACTATCACTCTTCAAGAGAAATAAAATTACGAAAACGAAGTATTAAAGCAGCACAAGATAATAACCAAAATATTTTATCTCTTGAAGGTGAATCTGGTGGCCAAAAAAGTTCCATTCAACCTACTTACCATCGCCCATCAGAAAAGATTCAAAAATAAAGGATTTGTTATGAAAGAAAACACTGGGATTGATACTGAAACCTATCATGGTTATGTAAAATTAATTTGTGATGATGCTGGTAGGTCAAAAGATATTGATAATTTTGATGATATTATTAAATTTTTAACTCATCAAAGATTCCGACATACCTTTAATTGGTTTTTTAATATTAAATTTGATTTTGAGAGTATTATTAAATATCTTTCTTATTCAGATTTAATTGAATTATATCAAAATAAAGTTATTGAATATCACGGTTGCACTATTAATTATTTAGATAAAAAATTCTTTTCAATTTTATCACAAGGAAATTATTATTATTTTTATGATTTGTATAATTTTTTAGATACTTCTTTAAATAAAGCATCAAAAAAATTTTTGCATGATGAAAAACTATCTACAGTAGATTCATCTCGATTAAATTTAGATTTAGATTATTGGTCTGAAAATTATTCTGATATTGTAAAATATTGTATTAAAGATGCATTATTAACTAAACAACTCGCAGATTATTTTTGGAATATTGTATATACTAATATGAAATATTATCCGAAACGACCCTTCTCTAAAGGAAAAATTTCTGAAGAATATTTTTTAGACAGATGCTATATTCCTACTATCAATAATTTACCATTGAACGTTTTAAAATTTGCATATAATTCTTATTTTGGAGGGAGGTTTGAATTACTTAAAAAAGGATATTTTGACCATATTTATTCTTACGATATAAAATCTGCTTATCCTGCATCAATTGCAGAATTAATTGACTATTCAAAAGGAGGATGGATTGAAATGAAAGGAAAAGTCAATGATTCTGCTTATACAGGATTTTATGATTGTAAAATTGATTGTAATGAGACATTCTTTTCACCATTTATTCAAAAAGCAGGTGAATTAAGTCTTTTTCCAAATGGGGTCTTTAAACAGTTTTTGACTAAATGGGAATTAGACTTTATTGAGTCCCGATTTGAAAACGTGACGATTAAAGTACTTAAAGGCTATGAGTTTTTTCCATCGGATCTCAATTATCCTTTTAAATCCGAAATGGAGCGATTATACGCCTGGAAAGAAAGTGAGAAAGATGAAGATATTCGCCTTTGTGTAAAAATTTTTATGAATGCATTATATGGGAAAACTATTCAAAAATCTGGTGATGAAAATCGAACTGGAAAATTATTTAATCCGCTGTATGCTTCTGAAATAACTTCTAAAACCAGGATTAAATTATATGATATGGCACTACAAAGTCCTGATGATATTATTATGTTTTCAACAGATTCAGTTCATTCTCGTAAACCTTTAAATATTCCTAAAGTTCCTGGATTGGGGGATTTTGCCCGAGATTTTGAAGGAGAAGGAGTATATATTATGTCAGATGTTTATAATTTATGGAATTTAACTACTAATAAAACAAAAAATAAAATTCGTGGATTTGCTTTGGCAGTTGAAAAAGATATTGATTCTGATATAATTTTACTTAAAGATATTCTTTCTAATATGGATACTCCAGAATATACTTATGAAACTTATCGCCCATATCATTTAGGAGAATGTTTACTACATAAAAAAGCACGGAAAATTGAAGATTTAAATGTATTTGGTAAAATGGAAAAACATATTAATGTTAATGGTGATAAAAAACGATTTTGGATATCAGATTTTAAATCCGGTCGCGAATGCTTAAAGAAACAGATTAATAGTTTGCCATTAAAAGTTGGAGTTTAAAATGATAATACCAATGTTTGCTGAGCGCTGGGATAGATTCGAGAAAAAAATTATGCATATTAATAAAAAATATCGTGATATAATTGCTATTAATGTTCAATTTTATGAAAGATTTATTCAATTTCCTGATGATACCCCACAAAACATTATTGATATTATTAATTATTGTGTTGGAGTTGAAGGATATAAACCTTTTAGTGAAATTCAAACATTAAAAGGAAATGGAATGACATTAAAAATGACACAAGAACTTGCTTTAGAAATTTCTGATAAAGAAAAACGAAAAAACCCTAGTAAAATGCCACAATATGAAAGAGGGGATTAATGATGGAAGATTCATTCAATGAAAGAGCGTGCATTATTGCAGATATTTTAAAAGAACATGAACGTGCAGTAAAACTTCATCCTAAATTTAATTCAAGACATGAAGGATATGCAGTATTATTAGAAGAACTTGATGAATTATGGGATTTAATTAAATTGAATCATACTAAACACCCAGATTGTAGGCCAGAAATGAAAAAAGAAGCAATCCAGGTGGCGGCAATGGCAATTCGATTTATTGAAGATTGCTGTGGAGATTTAAAAGAAAACTGGTAATGGTGTTTTATGGATTGGAATAAAATTTTTATATTTATTGAAGGATTTATATTTGGAATGATAACTGAAATTGTAATATTTATTCTATGGAAAAAAACATGAACGATAGTATGTTTATACAAGATCAAATTAAACTTGCACTATCATTATGAGATGATGATAATATTGCATCAAAAAGAATTATTGAAAATCTTATAAAAACTTTAGTAATAATAGAAACTTTAAAAGGAGAGTTAAAATTATGAGAACTATTGAAAGAGATACTATTGCAGAAGCACATGAAAATGTTATTCGATTAATTTTATTAGATGGAGTAATGGTAACTACAAAACATGGAGACACTATAGAATATCCAGAAGCAATTGCTATTAAAATCAATCACCCGATGAAAGAACCCCGTATATCGTCTTGTTCTGTATTTAATAAAGAAATGAGTGATATTTATGCTGCACAGTTATTATCAATAATACCAAAAACGGGAACTAATAAAGATTTCGATTATAATTGCGGTAATCGTTGGATGGATTATCCTCAAATGATTAATGGAAGTATTATTGGTGATGGGGATATGTCTGGATTTAATCAAGTTGAAAATATGATTATAAAAGAATTACATAAAGACCCTTCTTCACGCAGAGCAGTTATTTGTTCAATAAATCCTATAATAGATTATACTAAAACCCATATTCCTTGTATATCATTTTTACAATTTATGATTCGTAATGAAAAATTAAATTGTGAAGTATATATTCGATCAAATGATATGCTTAGCGCATGGGGGGCGGATGCTTATTCCCTTTCTACAGTGCACCAGGTAATTGCTGAAAACCTTAATATTGAACAAGGATTTATAGAAATTATTTCTAATTCAGCACATATATATTTCAAAAGAGATGCCCCGGAACTAATGAAATTCAGGCGTAAAATTAACTTTTAACTTATTCTTTTTTGATACCTTCATCTCCACTAGAACTTGTTTTAAAGCATTATATTATGATTCTATCCATTCTGCGTGGTAACTATAGGGGCACTCTATTATTGACCAGCAGAATCAATCTTTCCTTAGAAGAATTTTGAGTTTTTTGCGCATTATTTTTTACTTTATCTTCAAAAACTATCAAAGGTACATCTCCACTGGAAAGGTATATCTCCACTCGAAAAATTAAATTTATTGATTTTTATTTATGGCATAAAATGATAATGCCACGCGACTGAAAGAATTATATAAGAAATAAAAATAACATTTGTAACTTCTGGTTCTCCAAATAATTTCCTGAATTTTCCTCTCATATTCTTAATCTCCATTGCGAACTACCAAAGGCATAAAATTGCGCTAGCACTAATAAATCTTCTGGAGTATCTGTTTTTGGAATTTCGAAAATTAAATAACCATCAATTGCATTTGAAACTCCACCACGTAAATAATAAATTTCATCATTATATTCTCCCGCAGATGAAGTATAATCTGTTGAAGAAGAATATTCACGAAATGATTTAAAGGCTTGGACTTTATATTCTCCATTAAATGTTTTTGTATTTTCTAGTTCTTTAAATCTTAATTGATAAGGATATTCATTAGGGCGATATGTTTCATTACCATCATAAATAGCAAAGAATGAGCGATTAAATGCCCACATACGAGTATCATCTGCTATTTGATCATCCATAAATACATAAATAAAAATTAAACAAAACTGATTATTTTCTGAATCTTCAGGGAGAACTTCTTGATATTTATATATTGCAGGATTAAACCAGTGCATTTTTTCAAAAAATTTATAGTCATAAACTATTGTCGTGACCTTCATATCCATAGTTCCCAATGCATTATTGCGAATCCATGAAAATGGGCGCTGAAGTAATCGGGTTCCATTTTGATATTCTGATGCAAAATATATATGACCATCGGGAGTCGGAGTTACTGTTTGGATAATTGTTTTATAAATTATTGTAATATTTTCAGAAGTATTTTCTATTATTGGTTTTGGATGTGGAAATAAATATGGAGTTCCATAAACAGTTCCAAATACTATAATAAATAAAAATATTAATGCATAAATTCGTGGATTAAGTTCAACCATTTGATATTCCCCTTAATCTATCCCATTCATAAGACCACAGCATAAAAGCACAAATTTTATCAACTACACAAGGATTACATTTACCACCTTTTATTCGTATTTTTTGATATGCACGTTCAATACAAACTCGTTCTTTTAATTCAATTTCTATTAAATTAGAAATAAATTCATTTACAAAATTATCTTTATTTTTATTAAATTTTATTGTTATATTATATATATTTGGTAAATTAATAGTTATTATACCGATAGATTTATTTATATTCCATCTTCCTTCAGTATCCATATTATTTAATGAATATTTATATTCAACTTCTAAAACCATTATTCTACAATCCCTCCTTTAAGTTTTTTAGGTATTATTAATTTATCTTTACAAAACTCATGTGTATCATAATGTTTTCCTACTATAATTGAATTAAAACATTTTGCTGGGATTGGTTCTCCATATTTATTATGCCGGGGTTCTGGTTTATGTGAATATACATAAATTTTATGTGGTTTCATACATGCTGGGAGCAAACAGGGTTTATCATCCATATGAGTTTTATATGGTAATAAAATAACATTTGTATGGATTCTTAAACGTTTATGAATTGAATTAAATCTTTGAGTATCATAATATAATGCACATTGCAATTTTCTTATCTGCTCTACAAAATCGTCTATAAATAAAACCTGTTCTGTACTTGACCCTACTGCATCAATAATTTTTCGCATTTCTGTTACACAAAGAATTAATTTTGGATTAATAGTTTTATTATCTACACTTTCTTTAACTTTATTTATCATCTGCTGAAATCCAATAACTTCTGTAGCAAAATCTGTTTGATAATTAGACCAAATTTCACGCCCTTTAAGATAATCAAGATATGAATATCCTGTCATTGCCGCAGTTTTTCCATTTCCAGTAATTGGGAGCGCGGATTCATCTTCATCAATTGTTCCTACAAATGCTACTATCATTTTATTACTCTCCCTATCATAGCAGCTGCTACAAAACATATTATCATAAATAAATTAATCGATAAATAGTCCCGATTATTTATCCAATGATAAAATAATGGGTGATGCTTCATTTTATCTCCTTCTTAGTAAATTTTGACCTAATGAAGGTGCTACTTCTGCTTGCTGGAATGATGCCTGAATTGATTGTATTAATTCAATTAATTTATCAACCCCATACCCATTTCTGGACATAACTAATTTCATTTTTGAATCGATTAATGTATCAAGAACGGTATACCGAATCCCATATCGCTCTTGCATATAATCATTAAGAGTATTACAACGTATAATTCCTTGAATATTTTCATCTGTCAAATTACTAGTTTTTTCATCATATTTTAAAAATAAAGCTTCTCCTAATTCACGAATTGCTAGAGGAAATGTATCAAGTCTTTCTTCAGTTTCTTCTTGTTCTGCATCAATAGGAACTTCTACAGATTCATTTACTGCATTATCACCCATTATTTATCACTCCTATAAATTAATTCTTTTTCTCTTTGTTTATCGGCAAGTAAATTTTTTAAAAATTTTTCTTGTTCCGGAGTTATTGTTCTTATTGTAGATTCATATAACTCTTCATTGGGGTCTTTTAATCGCTCTTTTACATTGTTTTGAATTAATTTTCTTTCAGTTAAAATTTTATCAATATCTATTGTATTGATATGAAAATTCCACCATTTTGAATATTTAGTATATGGAGATATTAACCATTTTTCAAATCTGATAAATGATTTTTTAATATAAAACCAATTTAAATCAAATTTTGTTGTTTGATGTATTATATACTCAATTTCTGGTGCTGGTACCTCAGGTTCTTTTTTATATTCAGGTTTTTTAGGTGCAAGATTTACTGCATCTTTTTCAATCTTTTTTATTGGGGATTTTTTCTTTATTGGAGATTTTTTAGGAATATTATTAGGGTCTAAATTAATTTCTTTGGGCATTTTATGCTGCCCCCAAGCCATGATTTAAAACTCCAGATTGTAATACTAGGAATATAGCTACTACTACAAGTGCTGCAACCCCAATTATTGCCCATTTCTTTTCTGCCCAAGCATTTGGAGGTTCTGCCATAACTTGTTTTACCATAAATGCTTTTGTTTTTTCAAATAATAATGTTGGAGGAAAATATACTTCAACAAATTTTTTTGCCTTACCTGATTTTTCAACACCTCCGACTTGTAATGGTGCTTTTGTTAATCTTTTAATTGATATTTCTCTGATAAAAATATCACCTTGTGTTATAATTTTTATATCTTCTACTAAAGGAACTGCATTTTCAATATCTACAGTCATTAAAAATACATTTCCTTTTCTGAAACAAACCTCGGGCATTAACCACCATGCCATTTTTAAAGAGGTATCTATAATCGCAATATCTCTTCCACGCTCCGTGGCATCAACTCTCTGAACTATTGTTTTTATAATTTCCATATCTTTTACTATTGTTACTTTATAATATGGTTTATTAAAAATCCACCAATATATTTGTAGAAACTTATCAAAAATTCCCATTATTAAAACCTCCCAGTTAATATTCTTTCGACTTTTATTTTACAATCCTTTCCGAAATAAATTTCTATTACTGTAAAAATCATTAATTCAATTGCAAAATTACCATGAAATTCTCTTTTAAGTGGTTCATGAGTCTCACCAACAATTTTGAGATAGATATGCATTTTTCAAATACCTCCTTTAAAAATTTATTTAGATAAACCTACTATTAAGCCTGCAATGAAGCATAAACAAAATATTACGCCTAATGCAAATGAATGATTAAAAGACCCTACAATCCCAATAACACATGCCACGGCTCCTGCTATTGCAACAATTGGGATTGAAATTCCAACTACAATTAATATTATTGCTACTATTAATAAAAACCATAAATTAATTGATGCAAAAAATGTTTCTGTCTCTGATGGTGGTGAAGATAAAATTCTTGAAGTATTACATCCTGAATTTATTTCATTAAATATTCTTACTGTATGTAATCCTGCATTTCTACCATCAGCAGAGCCATATTGGATAATTCCAGATTGATTGTCGATATTTTCTAGATTTATTCCATCAATACTTGCACCAATAATATTATCTGTTGTATTATATGCCCAAATTATTCCATTTATACTTTCATTGTTCGGAGAGATTATTAAATCCCCGCATTGTGGAATTGCATTAGATGGAGAGATTATTAAAATTGTTATTAATACAAATCCTAAGGTTAAAATTAATAAATTATTTAATGTTTTATCCATTTTATCCTACCCCCCTAATAATTATTACTACAACACAAATTACAATTCCTGCTTCTGGTAAATTAACAAATATTATTACAAATGGTAATGGAAGAATATCTGCAGGAAATGACCAGACTGAGATTTTAAGAATCATTGTTAAAATTCCCGTTAATGAATTTAATGAATCCCCGATATTAGAGGATAATCCTGAAATAATTGCCCCTTGCGTCTGGAAATCTTCTAAGATAAATCCAGGAGTAAATGATGCTACTCCCCCATAAAATCTACCAAATAAATTTACAATATTTTTATCTGAATTTAATTGTGTTGTAGTAAAAATTTTATTATCATTGAAATAAAAATCTACTAATGGAGTATTATCATTATAAATTGTTTTAATATGTACTGCTGTAATTTGATTTGCATTTGGATATGGATAAAAGTAAGAATCACCTGTCCATATTGTAGTTGTTAAAAAATATTGTGGGATATGAAATCCATCAGATTTAACTTGAATTTCATTTTGGTCGCCTCCACCAGTATATCTGAGAATAATTACATAATCTCCATGAGTTCCTAGAATATTTGTCGCTGTATTATTTATCCAATATTCATTTTGATAAAGACTTGTTGAATCTTTTTGAACATTATCCACTAAGAGATATGAAAATGCCCCATGACCTGCTACAAAGCGCATTCCTAATCCACAGATATATTCCCATGTCCCTGCAGTCTGACGCACAAATGTAGATTTATTTGCTGTACAATCAATAAAACTTTGTTCTGAAGAATATGTTTTTACATCTTTTTGTGTAGGTAGTTCTATCCCTGGAACTGATGAACCATAGGCTTGAGATAACAGAAATGATACTGTTATTGATAATAAAACTATATATCCTATTAAAAGAAGTAGGATATGAACTGCCCCTACCCCCTCATCATTTTTATTTTTCATTGTTAATTACCCCCCGCCTGAGCGCGCCGCAAGAAGAACCATAATACCAATTATTATAATTACTATTACTAGGACTATCCAAAAGGCAATTAATCCTAATGCCATTGAAGCTACAGTTCCAACCCCGGCTCCAATAGCAAATCCAATCCCTTTTGCTTTAGATGCTGCAATCATACCACATAATAAAATAATTCCTACTGCTAATCCCAAATTTTGAGAAACAATATCTTTTAAACCATTACAAGCGAGTTGATTTCTTAATTGATCAACTAATGTAGCATTTACTGGTAATTGATTACAAACTGCTGCAGCTCCATTTTGCTGACCATATCCACCAATTAAAGTTGGTGTAGTTGTTGGAGTTCCGTTTGCCCCTGGAATTTGGGTATGAGTCGGAACTGGGCCCGAACACGAGCCGTATTTAATATACATATCTACATACATATAATCTTTATTAGTAGTATTTTTCGACTCAGAAACATCACAATAACCCTCTTTATGTGCAGTTACTACAAATAATGTATCTTGTGGTAAGATAAATGAAACACTACCCCCATCTTGTGATGTGAATTTCGGGTCTAAAATATTAGACATTGAGATTTGAACATTTGGAACTGGGTAGTATGTTTCCTGGTCTGAAACATGAACTGCTACTGTAGTATTTCCTGCAGAAATTGTTCCTGGTGGGAATAAATTAACATATACTGAAGCACCAAATGAACCTTTTACTATTGAAGGGTCGATCGGAACATTGAAATTTATACTTCCTGAGATGTAGTCTGTTTTACTACCTGCTAAGGTAAATGGAGACCCGCGCGGAAGATTAATATTAATATCATAATCTACATTATAGGTCACAACCTGGTTTGTGATTCTATCTGTTAATGTTAATGTATAATTTTGTAGATGTGCACCACTAGAACCGTCTCGCGCTGCAAGATTCATTGTTAATGTTCCTGAGATGCCAGGGCCACTTATAAGTAGATTTGTCTGGGCAGAACCTAATGTAGTTCCAGTTGTATATGGCCAATTACCTGCCCCAATTGCAGTTGCAGAGTATGTATATGATCCTGTTGTCCCCGGTGTCACTGATAATGATAATGGGGTATATCCTACAGTAGTATAATCCCAAGTTCCATTTTTAAACTGGAAATTCCATTTTGTTGCTGAAACATTATAGTGATAGGCACCAACTAAAGTAGGTTGTGTATATGCCCCGAGATTAGTATTTTCATAGAATAATACAGTTTGAAGTGTTGGATATGATTGTTTTGTTGCATTAGAACACGCTAAAAGTAATGACGAAGAACTCCCTAATATAATTGCATTCGGAGTCGCTCCTAATGTCCAGGTATCATATTGTGCTGGCGGAATTGTTGTAGGAATTGTTACTATATTTGATGGAGTTAAATATCTTTCAAGATAAACATTTGCCTCTGATGATAAACCATCTGAAAACCAATGATACTGAAGATAATTTGATTTAGAGATTATACCATCTATATATGCAGTATTTGGGAAATTGGGGAAATATACATATCCCGTTGAATTAGTTGTTTGTGAACGCTCTGAGATTCCTACAATTGTATCTCTTGCTGAGACATAAGCACCAGAAATCGGGGTATTTCCATTTACATCTTTAACCCTCATCGTAATATTTATTGTTGCTGGAGTTGAAGGATTACCACCTGGAACATCTGTATACATTGGAACAATTTTGAACATCTCAGATTGACCAGTAGGTGTGAATGTATCTGCTGCATGTTGATACCCAGTTTTATAAACATCTACTTTTTGATTATTGGCGATATCCACTAATTGAAATGTGATTGCACCATTTGCATCAGTATATCCTTGAGTTGAAGGATTACCTGATAATGCCGGGTTATAATGATAATCTACATAGGCATTTGCAATATTTGTATTATTTACTGCATTTTTTACATAAAAGGTCATATTCATAGACCCCGTATAATAGGGATTTTGTGTAGGTATAGGAGTTGGTACTCCTACTGTAAATAAAGTGGATGTATTATGCCAACCACCTGTAGAATCTTGTACAGAAATAAAAATACTTTGTGCTGTTGTTGAAAAATTAAATGTATTTGTATTAACAGTGTTATCAGAAGTTAAAACTATATTAGATGTTGCATTACTAACATAAACTCTTGATGTATAATTCATACCACCATTATTTTTAATAATACTACCAGTTATTCCAATTCCTGATGGTTTTATTGCTGAATATGTATTAATAAAATTAATTGATGTTGTTTCTAAAAATTGACCCGCAGTAGCACCTAAAAGTATCCCATCAGGACTATTATATAAATATCCTGTTGGTGGTGAACCTGTTATTGCAGAATTATACCAATTATAAGAAATATTATGTAAATTATTTATATTCATAGTAATATTAATTAATTTATCACCACTAAATGCATAAGGATCCCATGAATCAAATACATAAAATTGATATCCTGCTATTTCTGTTGCTGGAAAACCAACAAAATTACGCATATATCCAAATGTCCCTGCTCCTAAAGTTGCTGCCCCAATGCTTGCAGTAAAAGTAGTGGTTTCACCAGAACCTAACCAACCCACATCAAATGTTGCTGGGTGCCCAGGATCGTCAAAAT
>Ga0315275_10002171_pt1 | contig 17598 bp, 13 predicted proteins | sample YL17G03_0_MG_FD_205557 | JGI IMG/M metagenome (GOLD analysis project Ga0315275, IMG submission 205557) | Sediment microbial communities from Yellowstone Lake, YNP, Wyoming, USA - YL17G03_0 | ecosystem: Environmental > Aquatic > Freshwater > Lake > Sediment | place: USA: Wyoming | collected...
TCACGGTGTCATAGCACCGCTCCGCAAAGGCATCGGCCAGTCGGTTGAGGGTATCGATCCTGTCTGAAAGATTGATTCCCTGTTCGATCTCCAAACAGGGCAGCCCGTGCAGGGCCCGCCCGCCTCTCGTCTGACAGCCGACGAGACCAATCAACAGGCCCATGATTAAGGCGATCACACAGCGAGAGTCGTGTCGGATCATCAGACCTCACACCTCCGACGCATTAGAACGTCACTGCGCCTTATGCATGCGACGACAGGAGAGCAGCACACAGGATGCTCAAAAATGCTGTCCAGCAAGGCCGCAGCGAGCGAAGAGGCGAGGCGTACGCTTCGGTACGTTGAGCCTCTGAGTGACGCGAGAACGCCGCTGGCGGCCTTTTTCAGCATCCTGCCAGGATTTATCGGCGGGGGACAGCAGAATAGATCTCCTCAATCTCACTACTTGTCAAATCCCGCCATTGGCCGGGCTGGAGGTCGCCCAGCACAACCGGCCCGATCGAAACCCGAATAAGTCGCAGTGTCGGATGCCCCACTGCGGCGGTCATGCGTCGGACCTGTCGGTTCAGCCCCTCGCGCAGCGAGATCTCCACCCAGGCAGTCGACACGTTTTTGCGGAAGCGGATGGGCACGGGGCGATCAGGCAACTGCGGATCGTCCGGCAGCAGACGTACTTCAGCAGGCCTGGTCTTCTTGTCGTTCAGCACCACTCCCTTTCGCAGCTGCTCCAAGGCCTCCTCATCCGGGATGCGTTCGACCTGCGCGAGATACACTTTCGGCAGTTTATGCTGCGGGTCCGTGATGTGATGTGCCAACGTACCGTCCGACGTTAGCAATAGTAGCCCCTCGCTATCCAGATCGAGACGCCCTGCCGCATAGACGCCAGGAATCGCCACGTAGTCAGCCAGCGTAGGCCGTCCCTCTGGGTCGGTAAAGCAGGGCAGGACCCCGTAGGGTTTGTTGAAGGCAATCGTGCGAAGTATCGGCGTCACCATGAGGCTGTGTCGTTCAACTCGTTCGAGGCAGGCTCACCCCGCCCACATGATTCATGAGTGTTCGTGGAGAAATCGCGCAGTTGCAAGCGAAACGCGCGCTTCGGAAATCCCGACTCCTGATATGAACAGTTGAGGAGGAACAGCGGCTCTGTCCTGCACCGATACCTTCTCCCACGTCAACCGTGCAGAGTGTATGGCTATATTAAATACCCTACAGAACTGACTCGCATGTCCACAGTACGCCGCGTATCCAGCATCGCCCCGATTCATCCTGCAAGCTGGCCATACTACTAGAAATTCAAGGTTTCTCTCCACTCTATATCCCGGCATGGTGCATTTCACGCGGTCGATGGTAGCGGCACCACACTTGCTCTGTACCCCCTGCAGGTGCCTCGATTATTTCCATACCAACCAAGGAGGTTTCAGCATGACTCGTTTTGCACACATGGTGGTGTTAGCCGCATTTCTCGCCGTTGGATTCGGCGTGCCCATGGCCTTCGCCAGTGAACCAGCCCCTGCCGAGCAGAAGGACAAGAAGGACCTGAAGGAAAAGAAGGATACAACCAGCGGCAAGGCGGATGACGGAAAGAAGAAGGACGAGAAGAAGGACATGGGCGGCAAGTAAGCCTCTGCTTCGGGGCGTAGCCACTGCTGCGCCCCGCCTGCTCAGTTACAATACATTGGTCAGACAACCAGTCTCCTCTTCTCCTTGCACCAGACGGCGGGCTTCACGGTCGATCACAGCGATAGCGCGCAGAATCTGTAGGGCAGGCCCTACAGTGATTGTGGCACCATGCTCCAGGCCCCTCCCTTACCAAACACACCAGGCGACAATTCCCCCTCCAACTCCATGAGAACTGATCCGTTCTCTCCACGCGCGCTTCCGATTCATTAGGCATTGAGCTTGCTCCCCTTCGCAATAGTCTGTTCGCCATCATTTAAAGGAGGAGACGATGCGACGAATTTCGTTTGATCGAACCATGCCACTCCGGGCCCCCGCATTAGCCATGCTGTGCGCGATGGCCGTGGGAGGATGTGTCAGCACGGAAACCCATACGAAAACGCTCACCGAACTTGAGGCCGCGAAAAAAACATCCGCCCAGCTGCAACAGCAATTGGCCGGGCTACAACAAAATCTGGACCAGGAAGCCACTCAGCGAAAAGCTGCCGAACAGCAGGCGGCCTCGTTGGCCCAAGAACGTGAAGCGCTCGCGGCACGCTCAAGCGAGTTGCAGTCCCGCCTGGACGGCCTGGAGAAGGAGAAAGGGCAACTGAACAGCGAACTCGGCGATGTGCGCGGTCACATCACTGATCTCGAACAGAAGCTCGCGAGCGGAAGTGCCTCGGCGCAGGAAGAAATCACCAAACTACAGAAGCAGGCTTCTGAGCTTGAGGCCAACGCCGCCCGCATTGCAAAGGAGCGCGAGCAACTTCGGCAGGAACAATCACGACTTGCAGCGACGTTAGAGCAAGAACGGCTGGCAAAAGAAGACGAGATCATACGCCTGACTCGCACACAGGAAGAACTGTCCAAATCGCTGCAAGACGAAATTTCCAAGGGCAATATCACCATACAGCAAGTACGGGACCGACTGACGATCAACATGGTGGATCGCGTCCTGTTTGATTCCGGGCAGGCCCAAGTGAAACCGGCCGGCGTGAAAGTGCTACAGCAAGTCGGCGACGTGTTGAAAACGGTTACGGACAAACAGATCCGGATCGAAGGCCACACCGACAACGTGCCTATCAGCTCGAAGTTACAAGATCGCTTCAAAACAAACTGGGAACTCTCGACGGCTCGGGCCACAACCGTGGTACGCTACCTGATCGATCAGGGCGGTGTAGACCGCCAGTACCTCTCTGCAGTCGGCTACGCGGACACGCATCCCATCGCCTCGAACGACTCCGACGAGGGGCGATCATCCAACCGTCGAATTGAAATCGTGCTGTACCCGAAGGACCTCAAAGAAATTGCCGGCCAAGTCGAGACCAGCACGGCTGCATCGAAATAGCGGCACAGACCAAGAGGAGGTGTGTACCTATTGGCACGTGCCTCCTCTCCGGCTACCCCCAGATGGACGCCCGCAAGACCAACACCCTAACCCACATTATTCATGAGCACTTCTGCTGCAATCGCGGATTCGCTGCTGCGAGGAGCCTTCGGCGGGCAGGCCCGCCACTCGTTCCCTCGACGTACTGCTGGGGACTGGCATCCTTCTTTTTGGCGCCTGTCCCCGTCTGAGGAGCAACGGGACTGGCATCGCCGAAGACGGCGAGCCAGTCCCCTGGCCTCCGCGCGCTGGTCTCGCACGCGACTGCGCAATTTCTCGACGAACCGTCATATATAATGAGGGCTAACAGCTTACACTGCATCGAAGGATGTGGTTCCAGCTGTACGGTTTCTTTACCGGAAGTAACGGTGAGGGTATGCGCTGGGAAGGACAACGAGAAAGCGGCAATGTCGAAGATCGTCGAGGTATGGGCCCGGCCAGGGTCGGAGGGCTGGGACTGGGTGGCATCATCCTTGTACTCGTCGTCAGCTATTTCACTGGCATCAATCCCTTGACCCTCATCAACATGCTCAGTGGTGTCCAGAGCATGACGGAATCACCTGCGCCCTCCGAGCCCGCACCGGCCGGATCGCCCAACGACCAACTGGGGAAATTCGCCGCGGTTGTCCTCGCCGACACGGAAACCACCTGGAGGCAACTCCTTGGTCCGCGGTATGAAGACCCGCGGCTCGTCCTCTTCACCGGAGCCGTACGATCGGCCTGCGGCACCACCTCGTCCGCAGTCGGTCCCTTCTACTGCCCCGTGGATCACAAAGTGTATCTCGACCTGTCCTTTTTCAAAGAAATGGCTCAACGGTTGGGTGCGCCCGGCGAATTTGCGCAAGCCTATGTGATCGCCCATGAGGTGGGCCATCACGTGCAATACATAATGGGCATTGCAGAGAAGGTGACGCTCCTCCAGCACCAGGCCTCTAAACGAGAGGGGAATGCCTTATCAGTGCGAATGGAACTGCAGGCCGATTGTTTCGCCGGCGTCTGGGGCCACCACGCCAAGCGTGAGCGGAACCTGATTGAGCCAGGCGACTTCGAAGAAGGCTTGAAAGCCGCTGCCGCTATCGGAGACGACCGGCTCCAAAAGATAGGACAAGGCTATGTCCAGCCGGAAAGCTGGACTCACGGCTCCTCCGAACAGCGCATGACCTGGCTCCGAAAAGGCTTGGAGACCGGCGACCCGAAAGTCTGCGACACCTTCGCGAGCAATCAGCGCTAGAAGCTAACGTCTTATCCGCCACCCTTTCGAAAACATCCCCGTCTGATTATACTGTGCTGATACTTGGGCTTCTCTCGAAAGGATCATCCATGCGTATCCATCATATGGTCTCTTCACATCTCTCACGACTATTCATGTTCACGGCGTGGGCCGGCGTGACGATGCTCGCGGCTCCACTCAGCGCAGAACCGACGCCACTCAGCCAGGACACGTTTCTGCGTGCGAAACAAGCCACGGTCGGCATCCTGGAGGACACCCAAGATCAGCGCACGCCGGAGAAACCCGGGAAAATCGTCGTCCGAGGAACCGGGTTTCACCTGCGAGATGGCTACGTGATTACGGCAAGACATGCCGCAGAGAAACACGACCCCTCGACGGGGACCATCATCCAGAAGCACGTTCGCATTCTCACCAATGATCTCAATGAACTCCCTGCTGACATCGTCGGTGACAGCGCGTTCATGGATGTCGTGATCTACCGTGTCGCCGAAGAGCATCGATCCAAACTGCAGGCAGGGACGGTGTTCGCCGCCGGAGATGTCGCCCCTGGGATGGAGGTCTTCACCGTGGGCTATCCACTCGGCTGGGGCCCTACCATGGCCTTCGGCCGGCTCGGAAATACGAATACCTTCCTCCAAACCGTCGAGACGCGCCTCATCCAAGCCGACCTCTCGGCCTGCAGCGGCAACTCTGGAGGTGGGTTATTCAATGCCCAAGGGGAGATCGTCGGGATCATGCATGCCATTATCCAAACGGAAAAAGACGAGACGCAGGCCCATTGCAGCCGCATGACCTTCGCCATTCCGGGGATTCTCGCCGAGCGGATCGTGAACGCGGCCCTCGCGGGCAAGCCTCTCACGTTCTCCAAACTGGGGATTCACATGACCTCGGTGAAAGACGGCACCAAGTGGCGCATGGCCGTGAAGGAAGTGGCCGACCCGGCGAAAGAAGCCGGCATTCAGAAACACGACATCTTGCTGGCGATCGAGGACACGGAGATTCTCGATGCGGCCCAGTTGAAGAACTATCTGATCGAACGCACCACTCCGGGCCAAGAGGTCTCAGTCAAAGTACGCCGAATCGATGCAGACCTGACGTTTCATGTTGTGTTGGGCGGAGGATGACGAGGTCAGTGCGGTGTGCTGTGTCCGGGGAGCGCTTGATACCACCCATTGGCTTGCGCCAATGCCACCGGGCAGTCGAACAACGCACTGAGGTTGGCTTCTGTGAGGACAGCGCGTTTCTCTCCATCCTGAAGAATCTTTCCTTGCTTCAAGAGCACGACACGCTTTACCTCCGGCGGAATCTCGTGAATGTGGTGCGTCACCAGCAACAGCGTTTTCCCTTTCCGTATATGGGCGCGAACGAGATCCAGATAGTGAAACGTCGCCGTTAGATCGAGTCCGCTCGTCGGTTCGTCGAGCACGAGCGCCGCCGGCTCATGCACTAACGCGCGGCCGAGGAGGCACCGCCGCTGCTCGCCCGTAGACATCTCCCCAAACCGTCGATCCTTCAACGAAGCAGCACCCATCTCCCCCAACATATCGTCTGCCCGGGCGAGTTGCGCGTAACTAAAATCTTGATGGCCATAGATGCCGATGCTGGCATAGAAACCGGACAGAATTACTTTCAGTCCGGTCACTTGGTCCATATACTGATGTTGAAGATCATGGGACACCATCCCTAAACGCTTGCGCACATCCCACACGTTCCACTGCTCTTCGCCGAAGAGCCGGATATGCGTCTCATCATGCGGGACCGGATGGACCTCGCCGGCCAGCAATTTCAGGAAGGTAGATTTCCCGGCGCCATTGGGACCGAGGATGGCGACATGCTCACCCTCTTGGAGGGACAACGAGAAGTCGTTGAAGACACAGGTATCCCCCCGATAGACCGTCGCTCGTTCGATCTCGATGAATGGGTTGCCCACATTATTCATGACGGTTCGTCGCGAAATCGCGCAGTCGCCACGCGAGACAGGCGCGCGGAGCCGCGAGGGAGGGAAGCATACTTGACACAGTATGTTGACCGACTGAGTGGCGAGCCCGCCTGCCTGGATGCAGTGCCAACCGCGTCCAGGCTTGTCGGAGCGGCGAATCCGCGATTGCAGCAGAAGCGTTCATGAAATAATGCGGGCTAAGCTTCATCCGGATCGGGATTGAGCTTGGCAGGACCGGAAGGCTTGGAAGAACGAGAGGTTTTCTTGGCCGAGGCACGAATCTTCGGCGTGGACGTCTTCACATCGGCGTTCTGTGCGCGGTGGAGCAAGGCATGGTCCATGAGCACTAGCGCCATCATGGCTTCAGCAATCGGCGTCGCCCGGATACCGACGCAGGGATCGTGACGCCCGTGCGTTTCAACTGTCACCGGCCTTCCCTGCTTGTCGATGGACCGGCGAGCCACACGAATACTCGATGTCGGCTTAATCCCGATCGTGACGACAATATCCTGCCCGGTTGAGATCCCGCCCAGAATGCCTCCGGCATGATTGGTCACAAAACCATCCGGGGTCAGCTCGTCGCCATGCTCTGATCCGCGCTGCGTGACTGAGCCAAACCCCGCGCCAATTTCCACAGCCTTCACGGCATTGATGCTCATCATGGCACCAGCCAATTCTGAATCCAGCTTGGCATAGACCGGTGCGCCCCAGCCGACGGGGACATGCTCGGCAACCGTGGTGATCTTGGCCCCCACTGAGTCACCTGCTTTGCGCAGCTCATCCATGAACGATTCAAGTTTCGCCACGACGGCAGGATCAGCCACGAAAAACGGATTGGCACCCACGCTATCCCAGGACTTGAACGGGACTTTATGCGGCCCGAGTTGGCTGAGATAGCCTCGAATCACGACGCCGTATTTTTCGTTGAGCCATTTCTTCGCAATCGCCGCTGCCGCCACTCGCACGGCGGTTTCACGCGCAGACGCGCGCCCTCCGCCGCGATGATCGCGAATCCCGTACTTCTGCCAATAGGTGTAGTCTGCGTGACCGGGACGAAAGGTATCGATCAGATTGCCGTAGTCCTTGCTGCGGGCGTCTTCGTTTCGAATGAGTAACGCAATCGGGGTGCCGGTGGTCTTGCCTTCAAAAACACCGGAGAGAATTTCGACGGTATCGGATTCCTGCCGTTGCGTCACGTGACGCGACATGCCTGGCTTGCGCCGATCGAGATCCTGTTGGATGTCATCGACAGAAAGAGCCAGCCCTGGCGGACAGCCATCCACGACACAGCCAATCGCAGGCCCATGGCTCTCGCCAAACGATGTGACGGTGAAGACTCGACCAAACGTATTGCCTGCCATGGGGCGGATGACTCCTCCCTACTCGACGAGATCGAGCTTGATACGCAATTCCTTTAACTGCTCGGCACTGACAGAAGACGGCGCATCAGTCAACGGACATTGTGCCCGTTGCGTTTTGGGGAATGCAATCACGTCGCGGATCGAGTCCGTCTCCCCCAATAACATGATGAGCCGGTCGAGGCCGAAGGCAATGCCCCCGTGTGGCGGGGCGCCATAGTCGAGCGCATCGAGCAAGAAACCGAACTTCGCCTGCGCTTGCTCCTTGTTGATGCCAAGCAAGTCGAGAATGCGCAACTGGATATCGCTCCGATGGTTCCGGATACTCCCGCCGCCGATTTCGCTTCCGTTGAGCACCATGTCATAGGCCTTCGCCCGCACTTTGAGTGGTTCCGAGTCCAGGAACGCCACATCCTCGTCCATCGGCGCGGCAAAAGGATTGTGCATGAAGATGTACCGCTTCTCTTCCGGCGAATAGTCCAGCAAGGGAAACTCGACGACCCACAGCGGCTTCCAGGCAGTGGTATCGATGAGCTTCAGCTCTTCGCCCAGCAACAGCCTGATGCGGCCCAGCACGTCGTGAACAATGGTGCCCTTGTCGGCACCGAAGAGAACTAGATCGCCCGGCTTGGCGTCGGGAAGGGCCGCCGCGAAGGCCTTGGCATCCAGAAACTTGGCGATCACGGACTCAAGCTGCCCCTCTGCGGTAATCTTCAACCAGGCGAGCCCCTTCGCACCAAAACTCTTGGCGATCTCACCGAGCGCGTCGATCCTGCTTCGCGGCGTGGCTGCTCCGCCTTTGACGATCAACGCCTTCACGATCCCGCCCTTGGTCGCCGCTTCCTTGAACACCTTGAACTCGCTGGCCGCCGCAAAGGCGGTGACGTCATGCAGCGGCATGTCAAAACGCAGGTCCGGCTTGTCCGATCCGTAGCGGCCCATCGCCTCGGCATAAGTCATGCGCGGAAACGGAGTCGGCAGTTGGACGCCGCCTGCGTCACGAAACACCGTGACGATCATCTGCTCCATCAAGCTCATGACATCCAGCCGATCGACGAACGACATCTCGAGATCGATCTGCGTAAATTCAGGCTGCCGGTCATTGCGCAGATCCTCGTCGCGGAAGCAGCGCGCAATCTGATAGTAGCGATCGACCCCACTGACCATGAGCACCTGTTTGAATAGCTGCGGCGACTGCGGAAGCGCGTAGAATTGACCGGGGTTCACTCGGCTGGGCACCAAATAATCACGCGCGCCTTCCGGCGTACTCTTGGTCAAAATCGGCGTTTCCACTTCAAGGAAGCGTTCTGCGTTCAGGAATCCACGAACGGCTTGCATGACGTTATGCCGGAGGCTCAAGAGCCGCTGCATCTTTGGACGACGAAGATCCAGATAGCGGTACTTCAGCCGGATCGACTCCGTCACTTCGGCATCGTCTTCGATCACGAATGGCGGCGTCTTCGACTCATTCAGAATCTCGACGGCATCCACGAAGATTTCGATCTCACCCGTGGGCAGATTGGGATTCTTAGATTCATCCGGGCGGGCCATCACTTGCCCCGTCACCGACACGACACACTCGCTCCGCAACGCGTGGGAGGCTTGGTGCACCGATGCATTACGCTCGGCGTTAAACACCACTTGCGTGAGCCCGGTTCGATCCCGCAGATCGATGAACATGACTATGCCATGGTCGCGCCGCCGCTGGACCCAGCCGTTCAAGACGACGGTCTGCCCGACAGCGGCTTTCGTGAGTTCGCCGCACCGATGAGTTCTGCTCTTCATACCACCTTCGCTTTCTTGGAACGGGCCCATCCGACCCGACTGACCGGCCTCTTCGGCCGTGGAGCCTGCTTCTCTGTGTCCTCTGCTGAGGCCAGCTTCTGTTCCGCAAGCTCGCGCAACGCGTTCGCTTCACGGTCGGTCAGATACCTGAACTCACCGGACGCCAGATCACCCAACGCCAGCGGACCCATCTTAATCCGCGTCAGTTTCAAGACCGGATGACCGACCGCTTCCAACATACGCTTCACTTGATGCTGACGCCCTTCGCGGATCGTAATCTCCAGCCAGGAGTTTTGCTTGGCCTTTTTGACCTTCTTGACGATAGCCGGACTGGTCATGCCGTCTTCCAGCTGCACACCCTGTTCTAACTGCCGGATATGTTCATCCGTCACCACCTGCTTGACCTTGATGAGATAGGTCTTCGGCACATGGTAGCGGGGATGGAGCAACGTCTGAGCCAAGTCGCCGTGATTGGTCAGCAGCATCAACCCTTCGCTGTCGAAGTCTAATCGACCTACGGGAAACACACGCACCGATATCCCACGGAGGTAGTCCTTCACCGTCGGCCTGCCTCCCGGATCGTTCAACGTCGACATCACGTTCTTCGGCTTATTCAGCAGCAGATAGACATACGGCTGGGTAGAACTCAGGTGCTTACCATCCACCTTGATGTGGGCGCGGTCCGGATCAACCTTGGTGCCGAGTTCCGTCACGACTTTGCCGTTGACGGTCACGCGCCCGGCGGCAATCCACTCCTCGGCTTTTCGCCGCGAAGCCAATCCGGTCCCGGCAATGACTTTTTGCAATCTAATTTCCATGACACCAGAGGGTCATCGGTCACTAGTCAACGGTAAAGAGCAAAATACTTTGAGAGAGCCCTATTGACCAATGACCCATGACCATTGACCGTTTCACTCCCATTCAATCGTGGCCGGCGGTTTCGAGCTGATATCGTACACCACCCGGTTCACACCCTTTACTTCGTTGATGATCCGATTTGAGATCTTGCCCAGCACGTCATTCGGAATCTTGGCCCAATCGGCCGTCATCCCGTCCAGACTCGTCACGGCACGAAGCGCAATGACATGCTCATAGGTCCGTTGATCGCCCATGACGCCCACGGTCCTAATCGGCAACAGCACGGCGAGCGATTGCCAAATCTCTCGATACAAACCGGCACCGCGAATCTCCTCATCGAGAATGGACTCAGCCGCTCGCAGGATGGCCAGTCGCTCCTTGGTGACCGCTCCCAGCACCCGGATGGCCAGGCCAGGCCCTGGGAAGGGCTGCCGCCAGACAATCTCGTCCGGCAGGCCCAATTCCTTACCCAGTACCCGCACTTCATCTTTGAACAGTTCCCGCAATGGCTCGATCAATTTCAGCTTCATGCGAGCCGGTAAACCGCCCACATTGTGGTGGGTCTTAATGGTGGCCGATGGGCCCTTAAAGCTCACACTCTCAATCACGTCGGGATAGAGCGTGCCCTGGACCAGAAATTTCGAGCGACCCGACTTCATGTCGGCTTCGGCCTCGAACTGCTTGATGAACAGCTGCCCGATAATTTTCCGTTTACGCTCCGGATCGATCACCCCTTTGAGCTTGGCAAGAAATGAATCGGACGCATCAAGGAGGCGCAAGTTCAGATGGAGCTGTTGGGCGAATGTCTGTTTGACCTGTTCTTTCTCTCCCTTCCGAAGCAACCCGTTGTCGACGAAAATACAGGTGAGTTGATTGCCGATGGCTCGGTGGGTGAGGGCCGCCGCGACCGACGAGTCCACTCCGCCGCTCAAGGCACAGATCACTCGCTCCTTACCGACTTGCTCACGAATCTGCTGCACCGCCGTATCCACATAGGACTGCATCGTCCAGGTCGGCTTGCAGCCACAAATGTCGTAGACGAAATTTCGAAGGATCAGGGTTCCTTCCACCGTATGGGCCACTTCGGGATGAAACTGGAGGCAATAGATCCGGCGCTTGTGATCGTCGCGCTTCATGGCCGCGATCGGCGAATTGGCCGTATGCGCGATCGACCGGAAGCCTGGCGGCATCCGCTCGATACGGTCTCCGTGCGACATCCAGACGACCGTCGATCCGTCTTCGCCGATGCCCTTGAAGAGGTTGCTACGGTCGTCGATGGTCAGGTCGGCCCGGCCATACTCCCGATGCTTGGATTTGGCCACCTCCCCGCCCGACAGATGCGTCACGAGCTGCATCCCGTAACAAATACCGAGAATGGGGATCCCTAGGTCGAAGAGTTCCTTGGGAACACTCGGCGCCTTCTTCTCATACACGCTGGAGGGGCCACCCGACAGCACGATGCCTTGCGGACGATAGGCGAGAATGGTCGCCAAGGGAACGGTGCAGGGCAGAATTTGCGAGTAGACTTGGGCTTCGCGAATGCGGCGTGCAATCAGTTGTGTGTATTGCGACCCGAAGTCGAGGACCAGGATTCTATTGTGCCAGAGTTCCATGCGTTGCGAAGAGCGTATAGCTGATGGCTAATAGCAGTAGAAAGAAAATGGGCAAGCTAAGAAGGACATGCGCGACCGGCGTTCTTGCTATCGGCCATAAGCCATACGCCATTCGCTCTTGGCTCTATTCCCAATCCATCCGATAATTCGGCGCTTCCTTCGTGATGATCACATCGTGCACGTGACTTTCGCGGAGACCTGCGACCGTCTGCCGAATAAACGTGGCCTTCTGCTGTAAGTCCGAGATCGTCTTGCATCCGCAATAGCCCATGCCGGACTTCACTCCGCCGATTAATTGGTAGATGACGGCCGAGAGCTTCCCCTTATAGGGCACACGCCCTTCGATGCCCTCCGGGACCAGCTTCTGCACCGGACGCCCGCCTTGCCCGTAACGATCTCCGCCGCCGCGCTCCATCGCGCCGATCGAGCCCATGCCGCGGTACACCTTATACGTCCTGGCTTGGTACAGTTCGGTTTCCCCCGGCGATTCTTCCGTGCCCGCCAAGAGTCCGCCGAGCATGACTGAGGAGGCACCTGCTGCCAACGCCTTCGTGATATCACCTGAATACTTGATCCCGCCGTCTGCAATGATCGGGACCCCGTTGCCCGCGAGGACTTTTGCGCAATCGGCAATCGCCGTCAGTTGCGGCATCCCGGCTCCAGACACGATGCGGGTGGTGCAAATCGAGCCAGGCCCCACACCCACCTTCACGGCATCGACGCCGGCCCGGAGGAGATCCTTCGCCGCCTCGGCGGTGCCAATGTTCCCGGCTATCAGTTCAAGCTCCGGATGACGTTTCTTGATCATCTTGACCGTATCCAGCACCGCTTGAGAATGCCCGTGGGCGGTATCGACCACGATCAGGTCCACCCCGGCCTTCTTGAGCCGCGCTACGCGATCTTCCGTCTCCGGCCCCACACCAACCGCCGCACCCACGCAGAGTCGGCCATGTCCGTCCTTGCATGCGTTGGGATACATGATGCGTTTTTCGATGTCCTTGATGGTAATGAGCCCCTTGAGCTCGAAATGCTTGTTGACGACCGGGAGCTTCTCGATCCGATGCTCGTGCAACACTTCGCGAGCCTTCTCCAAGCTCGTCCCTTCGGGCGCCGTGATCAGCTTGTCCCGCTTCATGATTTGCGAGACCTTCAAATCCATCCGGGTTTCGAACCGCAAATCGCGATTCGTGATAATACCGACCAATTTATTTTCTTTCGTGACGGGAATCCCGGAGATCCGGTATTTCGCCATCAACGCGTGGGCATCGCGAATCGTTTGATCGGGGGAGATCGTGATCGGGTCGAGAATCATTCCGCTCTCGGATTTCTTCACCCGGTCCACTTCGATCGCTTGATCCACTGGCGACAACACTCGATGAATGATCCCGAGGCCGCCTTCGCGGGCTATGGCGATGGCCAAACGGGACTCGGTGACGGTATCCATGGCCGAGCTGATAATGGGAATGTTGATCTTGATGTGGCGAGTGAGCATCGTACGCATGTCGACGTCACTCGGCAAGATCTGAGACTTGGCCGGAACCAACACGACGTCGTCGTAGGTCAGTCCCAAGCGTGGTTCTTTATCCAACATGATCGCTCCGTAATCGCTCCGTCATAATGTCTGAAAGTCTTAAAGTCATAAAGTCGATCTCACCTAAAAGTTTTCTGACCTTAAGGACTTGACGACTTTATGACTTGAGACTGTCAGACTCCTGCCCCAGCTCTGCTGTTGCCTCGGCATCTTCCTGGAGCCGTTCGCCCCCCTCGTCCGCCGGCATGAACTGTTCGACCCGGGTGTTTCCGCTATCGACGACAAACACGCTTCCTCTGACATCGACCGCGATGCCGTAGGGGAAGTTGAATTGCCCTTTGCCGTTCCCAAATCCACCCCACTGGGTGATGAAATTACCTTCTTTATCGAACTTCTCGATACGGTGATTGCCGGTGTCCGATACGTAGACATCGCCGGTTCCATCGACCGTAATGCCCCAGGGAGACCGCAACTGACCTGCCTCCTGTGCGAGCGGGCTGCTTGCGTGGCCCGGTTCGGCACTGCCTCCCCACTTGGTCAGCAACTGTGGAAGCACGTTGGTGCTGGTGTCGAACTTCTGAATCCGGTGATTACCCATGTCGACGACGTACACAAACCCGTCCGCCTGGTCCACGGCCACGCCGCGCGGGAAGTAGAACTGGCCGTCTCCGTTCCCGAAGCTGCCCCAGGACATGATGAACTCCCCGTTCATATCGAATTTCTGCACGCGGAAGTTGGCGCTGTCGACCACATAGACATACCCACGCACCCGATCGACCGCGATGCCCCAGGGTGAGTTGAACTGCCCTTCGCCGTTTCCGCGCGACCCGAACTTCATGAGATAGCCGCCGAGCTTCCCGTCGAATTTCTGGACGCGGTGATTGTTCGTATCGACCACCCAGACGTCACCCTTGCCATCGCACGCAATCCCGGTGGGGTTATGGAAGTTCGAATTGGCCGAACCGAAGTTGCCCCAGAGAATGATGAAGTTCCCGGCATTGTCGAATTTCTGAACCCGGTTGTTGCCGTTGTCGACCGCGAACAGCGATCCTTGCTGATCGACGCAAAGACCGTACACCGGGGCCATGAACTCGCCGCCATGCAGCAATGAGGCGCCGCGGCCCGTACGGCCCCATTGGGTCACGCACAGATACCCCGACGTGTTGACCAAAATCGTGGTGCTCGCAGGGGTGGAGACGTTCCCTCCCACATCCTTAAACCAGACATAGATCGACTTCTGCCCGTCTCCCGGCGACAAAATAAACTGAATCGTCGCGCCGAACTTGGTGGCCGGCGTCACATCGACCCATCCCGGCGTCCCCGCCATGGGGGTCATAGGCGCCTCGGAGATAAAGTAGGCCGCCACTCCGGTATCGACATCGTTCGCTGAAATCGTGACGATGACTTCCGGCGTATTCGTCATGAACGCGCCATGATTGATCACGGCATACGGATTTTGCGGCGCCGTGATATCGATGAGCACCGGCGTGGCCGTCACCTCACTCGACAACTCGCTTTCGGCGCCGGTCTCGAACACAGCGGTCACGGCATAGTGGTACGGGGTATCGTTCGAGAGACCGGTATGCGCATAGGGATTCGTCACGCCTTCAATTTTCGTCGCTGTCTGGGTTGTGAGCTTCGGGACGGTATTGAAATACAGGTTATAGGACTGGGCGCCAGGGACCTCGATCCAACTGAGGAAGGCTTCCGTATCTCCGGCTTTGACCGCTACGCTGCGGGGCGGCGGAGTCTCACTCGGCACCTGACTGGTTGAAGCCTCATCCTTCCCGCGATTGAGTTCTTCTTCCGTCGGCACGTACTTGAGAACACGGCCATTGCCGCTGTCGACCACATACACCGAGCCTTCTTTGTCGACCGCGATCCCATAGGGATAATTTAACTGCGCTTCTGTTCGTCCGCGGTTCCCCCAGGCACAGAGGAACGTCCCGTTGCCGTCGAACTTTTGAATGCGGTGGTTTCCGGTATCGACCACATAGACGTTACCGAGCGCATCGCAGGCAATCCCCCAGGGGGACTTGAATTGGCCAGGGCCCGCCCCCTCTCGACCCCACTTGGCAAGGAAGCTCCCACGGGCATCGAACTTCTGAATGCGATTATTGCTCTCATCGGCCACGAAGATATTGCCGACAAAATCGACCGCCACGCCACGGGGGAAAAAGAAGGCGCCGTCGAAGCTCCCGTCACGACCCCACTTGAGCAGGGCTTGCCCGTCGGAAGTAAACTTCTGAATCCGCGCGTTGCTCGTGTCGGAGACGTAGAGATTCCCTTCGGCGTCCGTCGCCAGCCCCCAGGGCACATCGAATCGGCCCAGATCGGCCCCGCGCCACGCAAACCCGAACTTGCCCCAGGCCTGCATCACATTGCCGTCGAGATCGAATTTCTGAATGCGGTTATTGCCGCTGTCTGCGATGTACAGCACGTCGTTCGGCCCGACTGCCAATCCACGCGGATAGTAGAAGCTCCCTTCCTGCGCAGAGGGATCGCCGCCCCACCGCGCGACAAACTTCCCGGACTTGTCGAGCTTCTGAATCGAATGGTTATCGGTATCGGCAACGTAGATGTTCCCATCCCTGTCGAGCGTGATCCCCGTGGGCGAGCTGAACTCCCCGTCGTCCACGCCTTCCCGACCGATACTCATGGCCAACAGATAGGGCGAGGGAATCGCCATGACCTCTTGAGACTCGAGACTCTCCCCCTTCTGCGTCACCACGGTCACGACATAGTGGTAGCAGGTCCCATTGGCCAGATCGTCATGGACAAACGGACTCTGGATCCCTTCCAAACAGGTGCCTTTATCTTTTTTCACCCCGATGACGGCTTTGAAGTCGTCGTCGCCGGCAATCGGACGCGTGAGATCGGAGAACTTGATCATCACGCCCTTGGTGGTTTGGAAATAGAGATTGTAGTACATGGCATCGGGAACGGGATCCCAGGTAATGGTGACCCGGCCATTCCCCGGCTTCGCGGCCACGTTCGGCGGCGGTGGCGGAAGCTCTTCTTCCTCGACAATCGAATCGCCGGCACCCCATTCTCCCTGGGTTCCATCGATGGTCAGCGACGTTCGATCAAACCGAAACGTCTCGTCGAGCAGCCAGGCTTTGATCATTGGTGGTGTCTCGTGTGACGGGACCGGGTGATACCGAAGAACTTCGCCTCTTTCAACAACTTAGATTGAGAACGGCAAGTCTAACAAAGCGGCTTGAAGGGAGTCAACGGGAGCCTGAGCGCCCTTGGCGCTCGCGCAACGCGCCCGGGTTCGTCTGTCTGGTTGGCTGGTCTTTCCGGTCTGTCTGGTTCTTCTGGATGAATTTCCGGTCCGACCAACCAGATAGACGAGATAGACCAGATGAACCAGCCTTCGTTGGACGCGCGCAATAGAAGATCAATCAGCCCCCATCCCCTTGAAGAGAAAATGAACGAGCTTGGAGGGATCTCTTTGAGATGTGGCATCGCTCGATGCGCACAGTGAAGAACAATCTGCCTACTCCTTCTGGGGAAGTCGAGGAATCAGAAGGCCCTCGTTGAACGCGCGCAATTCAAGGAGCGACTCAGGCCACCATTTTTGGAAGGGTGTGTGGGAAAGAGGTGGCGATCAGCTAGCCCTGATGAAAGAGATGGGGTCAGTGTGAGGTGGCCACGTTTCCGTGCCCAGGATGCTCAAAAAGGCTGTCCTCTTCGTACGTCGTTCGTGAAGCAATTCCGGAATCTGTTGACCTGTTGATCTGTTGAATGTTCGGAATTCATCAGATCGACAGATCGTCAGATATCTTCCACTTCAGGTTTCACTGGTGTCGAGGATGCCGCTGGCGGACTTTTCCAGCAGCCTGCTAGGACTGTTCGACTGGTTCTTCGATGAGCGCCTCGTTGGTCTCTATATCGAAGGCCACCAAGGCCTCACCTTCCGCAAGATCACTCGATACGGAGAGTTCCTCAGAGTAGAGCGTCTCGGAGGTCTCGACCGCCACCAGTAACTCCTCTTCGATCGGCAGAAGCGCCTGCTCGGACTCGCCGAGTTCTTTGAATTCACGCAACGGCGGGAGCTGGCTCAAATCTTGTAACCCGAAATGCTCGAGGAAGAACTTGGTCGTCCCATACATGATCGGCCGACCCGGCACGTCTTTTCGCCCGACGATCCGCACCAGCTTGCGCTCACACAACGTACGCAGGACACCGGACGTTTCGACGCCACGAATCTCTTCGATCTCAGACCGCACGA
>Ga0315275_10002172_pt1 | contig 17596 bp, 15 predicted proteins | sample YL17G03_0_MG_FD_205557 | JGI IMG/M metagenome (GOLD analysis project Ga0315275, IMG submission 205557) | Sediment microbial communities from Yellowstone Lake, YNP, Wyoming, USA - YL17G03_0 | ecosystem: Environmental > Aquatic > Freshwater > Lake > Sediment | place: USA: Wyoming | collected...
TCTGCACCCCCTTGCGGCTGACTTATCCCGTGCAGATCGAGACCGGGACGCAAATCATCCAATCGGTAACCCTGGTCATTCGTGACAAACGTACAACTACAGCTAAAGGCGCAGCGCTAGAAATCCCGGATAGAACCCAGCCGGTGACTTTCAGCCTGCAATCCGCTAAAACCTATCCGCTGCCACACATCGGCCTGGGAGTTGCCAGCCACGGACAGCCTTTGAATGCAATAGAAATCGCTCGTTTAAAAGCGCTCCACCTGCATCACCTGCGGGTAGACTTGCTGCTCTCCAGCGCTGATTTCCCAGGTTTACTCGACCTCGCCGCAGCCCAGGCAAAAGCGCTTGGGGTGTCACTGGAAGTTGCTCTGGTGCTGGACGACCATCCCAAAGAAGGCTTGGCCCGTCTCAGGCAAGCCGTAGAACGGATCATGCCGCCGGTCACGACCTGGCTGGTTTACCCGGTAAAAGAGATCTTTAAAGGCGGTTCCCCCACCCACCAGGTTGTCGAAGCTGCCCGCAAGCACCTGTCCGGGTTGATACCGGGAGCGCGTTTCGGCGCGGGTACAAACACCGACTTAATTTTCATGCAGCGTACGCCGCCGCCGTTAGATCTCCTGGATTTCGTGACCTTTGCCATCAACCCGCAGGTACATGCCTTCGACGACGCTTCGATCGTCGAGGCTTTGGAAGCGCAAGCGGCAGCAGTCCGCACCGCTCGTCACATCTCTTCAGGCAAACGGCGATGGGTACATCGCGGATGTACCCCGAGGTACTCATCGGCATCGCCTGTCATTGTCAGCCCGGTGACGCTCAAGCCACCTCACAACCCCTATGCAACAGGCCCGGCGCCAGCCCTGTTGCCCGGAGAGCTGCCGCCTCAAGTCGATCCCAGGCAGATGAGCCTGCTGGGCGCCGGCTGGACCGCCGGCAGCCTGAAATACCTGGCCGAAAGCGGTGTCCAGAGTATCACTTACTATGAAACGACCGGCTGGCGAGGGGTGATGGAAACCGAGTACGGCTGCCCTATGCCAGAGGTTTTCCATTCCACGCCCGGCAGTGTCTTTCCGCTCTATCATGTCCTGGCCGATTTTGGCGAGTTCTCAGGTGGAGAAGTGATCCACAGCTGTTCCAGCAACGCCCTGGTGGTCGATGGCCTTAGCCTGCGCAAGGGTGAAAAGACAAGGGTCATCTTAGCCAATTTCACGGAAGAATCGCAGCCCGTTTCCATCCAGGGCTTGGGGGCGCATGCCTGGGTGCGATTGCTCGACGAGACCAATGCAGAAGAAGCCCTCCTTGCCCCTGAAAAGTTCCGCTTATCGGCAGGTGTTCAGTATCCAATCGCAGGCGGCTCCTTACAGCTTACCCTCCTGCCCTATGCCGTAGCCCGCATCGATGGGTGAAGCCATGAACGGCCGGCTGGTGCTGATCCATACGGTTCCACCTCTGATCGAGATATTTAACCGGCTGGGTGCCAGGCTTCAGGCGCATGTCGATGCCGCCCAACGCATCCACGCCAGCGCCGTTTTGGTCACCTGCTCGACGCTCTCCCCGGCATTGGACCTGGTCCAGGCGACAATACCGCTCTTCAAGAGCGACCAGGCCATGATCGAGCAGGCTGTTCAGTGCGGCACGCACGATGTAACCGATGTACCCATCGGCACCATCGCCATTGGCCTCCTCGCCACCAACCAGACCACGCTCGAGCCGACCCGCTCGGCCTTGCAGGCAGAGGCCAAACGAGCCGGCAAGATCGTAGAGATTACCCAAGTGTTTGTAGAAGGAGCGCTGCCAGCGCTGTTAAACGGAGATGGGGTAAAACATGATGAGCTGGTGCAAAAGGCCGTGGTCGCGGGCCCCGCGAGCAGCTTGCCGAGAATGTAGAGATCATTGTGCTGGCACAGGCCTCCACGGCGCGGGTGGTCGAGGTCATACCGGAAGGCACCTTCAAGGTTCCCATCCTCACCAGCCCCCACACCGCCTTGGAACAAGTTGGTAAGATTCTATAGAGCAGGTTGTGATTTCGATGGGTACATCAATATTCTTGAGAAACTGGAGGAGCTTATGAAAAAGGGCGTGGTCATTTGTGGGCCAGATGTAAGGCGTGGACCGCTGGCGCTGATCAGCGGCACATTCGAGGAAAAAGCGCATAAAGCCGCTTTACTGGGTTTTGATGGGATTGAATTGATGGTGCGCGACCCCGCCGGGCTGGATTGGCCGCACGTGCAGGCCACGCTCCAGGCTGCCGGTCTGGAAGTACCCCAGATCGTCACCGGGGAATTGTACGGAGCAGATGGTCTCTGCCTGGTGACTGCCGACAACGATCTATACCGCCGGGCAGAAGCACGCCTGCACAGCGTGATCGACCTGGCAGCTTACCTGGGGGCAATGATCAACCTGGGGCGCACGCGGGGACGGCTGGATCTCATCGGAAAAATGCCTGAAGCCTGGGAGATTGCCGTCGAACGCCTGCGCAAACTGGGTGAGTATGCTTTCGAGAAGCAGGTCAAAATTACTTTGGAGCCGCTCAACCGTTATGAAAGCGATTTTATCCTTTCGGCTGAGGAGGGGCTGCGCTTCATCCAGGCAGTGAACCTGGACAACCTGGGGTTGATGCTCGACCTGTTCCATATGAACATCGAGGAGCCTGTCATCGAAGATGGCTTGCGCACCGCCGGCGACCGGTTATGGCACGTGCACATCGCCGACTCGAACCGGCGCTACCCAGGCAGCGGGCATATCCAGTACGATGGTATCTTTGCCACGTTGAGAGACATGGGTTACCAGGGATATATCTCAGCGGAGCTTTTCTCACTGCCAGACCCCGATACCGCCGCACAGAAAACGATTGAGTTTCTTTTAAGGAAAGAAAATGGCTGAATTGAATGGTCGAGTAGCTGTCGTTACCGGTGCAGGACGGGGAATCGGCAAAACAACCGCCCGCCACTTAGCCCTCCAAGGCATGCGGGTTGGCATCAATGATATCAATCCGGCGCTGGTGAGCAGTGTGGTGGCTGAATTTCGCCTCGAGGGCTTAACTGTGCTGGCTTTGCCGGGAGATGTCTCCAAGAAAGAGGAAGTCACCGCCATGTTCGACAGAGTCGAGGCTGAGCTGGGTCCGCTTTGGCTGCTGGTGAACAATGCCGGGGTCTTAAATACTGGGCCGACTGCCGATCTCAGCGAAGAGGCCTGGGACCTGGCTTTTGCGGTGGACGCCAAGGGGGTCTTTTTGTGTTCGCAGGCTGCGATACGCAAGATGATCCCACGCCAGCAGGGGCGCATCGTGAACTTTGCTTCAATCGCCGGGATGATCGTGCGCACAGCGCAGATCGCTTACTGCTCCGCCAAGGCTGCTGTGATCCATTTCTCGCGCTGCCTGGCGGTGGAGATGGCCCCCCACGGTATCACTGTCAACTGCCTGTGCCCGGGCATGACCCGCACCGCCATGCTGACCGTCTCCGCCAAAGAACGCGGTTTAGATCTGGACGCCATGCTAGAGCTGATCCCGGCGGGGAAAATGGCCGTTGAAGAAGACCACGCCTACCTGGTGTCTTATTTTGCCTCCGACGAGGCCGCCCACGTCACCGGGCAGGTGGTGGCTGTGGATGGGGGGCAGAGTTTGTATCACCCGCTGGTGATGAAGCGGTGATCTTTTTGCCAAAGAACAAGACTGCTGCAGCACTTAAGCCGACCACAACAATATCCAGTCTGAAAGGATAAAGAATGTTCCGGTCAGCCAGGTAGCCAACGCCGGGACACAGGAGCATGCGGGATTAATCACCTCCGCCAGTCGAGTTGATCACCTGACCGGTGATCCACTGCGCTTCATCTGTCGCCAGCCAGGCGATCAGGCGGGCAGCATCTTCGGGTTGGCCCCAGCGTCCCTGCGGGTTGGCTTTCAGAACCTCTTGGTAGAGCTCTGGCGGGGCCCAGCCGCTATCCGTCGCGCCGGGGTTGACCGTGTTCACCGTGATCCCGCGCCGCACCAGGTGCGCTGACAGACTCTGGGTGAGTTGGTGCAGCGCCCCCTTGGAGGCGATGTAAGCCAGCTCTCCGGGCATCGGCCCCAGGTGCTGCCCGGAGGTGAGCAGGATCACTCGCCCGCCCGGACGCCCATCGTGCTGGATCGCATAAGCCTTGGTCAGCAGCAGAGAAGCACGCACGTTGATCAACAGGTGCATATCGATGTGCTCGGCGGTCAGTTCCTCCAGCCAGCCATTGGTGCTGTAGGCATGGTTAAGCACCAGGATATCTACATGCCCCATAGACTGGACGGCTGCCCGCATCACGTGCATGGGCGCCTCCGGGTCGAGGAAATCCGCCTCCAGGGTTTCCACCCGCCGCCCCAGCGTTCGCAGCTCTTCTGCCATCGAGGGAATCCCATCCGGATCTGCCCCCCAGGGTTGGGAGGCATCGTAGGGGGTGAAAGAATGCAAGAACAGATTAGCGCCGAGTTCAGCCATCCGCTTGGCGGTGGCAAACCCAATGCCGCCTCGCCGGGAACAGCCGGTGATCAGGGCAACCCGCCCGGCGAGAGGAAGTTGAACAGTTGTCATGATTTTTCGCTCCTATTTCTCCAAATTCTACATCAATATCCCTGCCCGTAGGGAAAGTTGGCAACCTGTCTCACTTACTGTATAATCCCCTCCATGACCCTGACCTTAGATGAAGTTGAACACATCGCTGAGCTGGCCCGGCTGCGCTTGACCCCGGAGGAAAAAGAACGCTACCGTGAGCAGCTCTCTGCCATCCTGGATTATGCCGCCCGGCTGCAAGAACTGGACACCTCCGGCATACCGCCGACCGCCAGTATCCTGCCTCCACGCAGCGTGCTGCGGCCCGACCAGACAAAACCTGGGCTTACATTGGAAGAGCTGCTGAGGAATGCGCCGGAGATCGAGGCTGACCAGTTCCGCGTCCCACCTGTGCTTGAGTGAGCACCTCTCATGCCCGATCTCACCGATCTCACCCTCACCCAATCCATCCATGCCTTGCGAAAGGGCGATATCTCCAGCCAGGAATTGACCCAGGCTTGCCTGGAGCGCATCCACCGGCTCGAACCCGCCCTGCATGCCTTCCTGACCCTGGTGCCCGAGAAAGCCCTGGCCCAGGCGCAGGCCGCTGACCGGCGTCTGAAGCAATGGCGCACAGCACCAGATACCCCGCTGCCACCGCTCCTGGGATTGCCCATCGCCGTAAAGGATGTGCTGTGTGTAGAAGATATCCGCTGTACCTGCGGCTCGCGCATCCTGGAAAACTTCGTGCCGCCCTACAGTGCTACGACGGTCGAGCGGCTGCTGGAGGCAGGCGTGGTCATCCTGGGGAAGACCAACACCGACGAATATGCCATGGGGTCTTCGACCGAAAATTCAGCTTACGGTGTAACCCACAATCCCTGGAACCTGGAGCATGTACCGGGCGGCTCGAGTGGAGGCAGCGCCGTGGCCGTCGCAGCCAGTCTGGTACCGGCTGCCCTGGGTACCGATACGGGCGGCTCGGTACGCCAGCCCGCTTCATACTGCGGTATAACCGGCCTCAAGCCCACCTACGGGCGCGTCTCACGCTACGGCCTGGTGGCTTATGGCTCATCGTTAGATACGGTCGGAGCCTTCGGGCGCACGGCCGAGGATGTGGCGACGGTGTTCTCTATAATGGCCGGTTACGACCCGCGTGATGCCACAACAATGGACCTGCCCCTCCCCAAAATTGATCTTGGCCAATCGGCCAGCCTGAAAGGCCTTCGCATCGGGGTGCCCGCCGAATATTTCATCGCCGGCATCCAACCCGAGGTAGAGACAGCCGTGCGCCTCGCAATCTCTGTGCTCGAGTCACTCGGAGCAGCCCTCCATCCGGTCACCCTCCCTCACACCGAATACGCCCTGCCGGTATACTATCTGATCGCCCCTGCCGAAGCCTCGGCCAATCTTGCCCGCTACGATGGCGTGCGCTTTGGGCCGCGGCTTTCGGGTAAATCTATGTGGGACATCTACTTCAACACGCGCGGCGAGTTGTTCGGCGCAGAGGTCAAGCGGCGCATCATGCTGGGTACTTATGCCCTTTCCGCCGGGTATTACGATGCCTACTACGGGCAGGCGCAGAAAGTGCGCACCCTCATCAAGCGCGATTTTGAAGCAGCTTTCCAGCAGGTGGATGTGATCGCCGCACCTGTCGCCCCCTCCACCGCCTTCCGCATCGGCGAGCATACCGGCGACCCATTGTCTATGTACCTGGAAGATGTCTTCACCTTGCCAGCCAACCTGGCGGGAGTGCCGGGGTTGGCTTTTCCGGTCGGCTTCGATAGCCAGGGGCTGCCCATCGGGATGCAGTTGATGGGACCTCACTTCCAGGAAGAGCTCCTCTTCCGGGCCGCGCACGCCTACCAGCAGGTGACTGACTGGCATAAAAGGAAACCAGGCTTATAGCGGCAAGATCCCTTTGCCAACACCTTTGCGTAAGGAGGACACATGGCTTTCGAACTCCCAAAATCACCCCAAGATCTCTTCAACCTGACCTGGACGCACGTCGAGCCTATAGCCAAAGAGCTGGTAGAGCGCCCGGTCACCCAGGCGAATATAGAGAGCTGGCTGATGGATTGGTCTGATCTGAGCCGCACGGTCTCAGAAGCCTACCAGCGCCGCTACGTCGCCAGCACGGTGGATACCACCGACCCAATAGCCCAGGAGCGTTACGCGGCTTACCTGGATGATATCCACCCGAACTGGCAGGCCGCCGAGCAAAAGCTCAAAGAGAAGCTGCTAGCCAGCGGTTTGCAGTCCAAGGCGATGAGTACATCAGGTATGCAGACCCCGCTGCGCAATATGCGCGCCGAAGCAGCCCTGTTCCGAGAGGCCAACCTGCCTCTGCTAAGTGAGGAGCTTAAACTTAGCACGGAATACGACCAGATCATCGCCGCTCAGACCGTAACCTGGGAAGGCCAGGAAGTAACCCTCATGCAGCTCTTGCCCGTCTTCCTGGAAGCTGACCGGACTAAGCGCCAGCGCGCCTGGGAACTGGCTGCCGGGCGCCGCTTGCAGGATCGTTCCGCATTGAACGACCTGTGGGCGCGCTTTATGGATGTGCGCAGAAAGATCCCAGCCAATGCAGACCTCCCCGATTTTACCGCTTATAAATGGGTACAGATGCTGCGCTTCGATTACACCCCGCAGGACTGTGCCAGCTTCCACCAGGCCATAGAAGAGGTGGTTGTCCCGGCTGCCACCCGTTTGTATGAAAAACGCCGCCAGAAGCTGGGCGTGAAATCTCTGCGCCCCTGGGACCTGGATATCGATCTTTACGGGCAGGAACCGCTGCAGCCTTATAAGGATATCCAGGAATTGATTGACAAGACCGGGGTCATCTTCCACAAGGTTGATCCGCAGCTTGGAGAATATTTTGCCACCATGCGCCAGGAGGGCCTGCTGGACCTGGAAAACCGTAAAGGCAAGGCACCCGGCGGTTACTGCGAAAGCTACGACTTAGCCCGCCGGCCCTTCATCTTCATGAACGGCGTCGGCATTCACGACGATGTGCTGACCTTGCTTCACGAGGGGGGGCATGCCTTCCATGTCTTCGAAATGGCCCACCTGCCTAATCACAGACAGATTCAGATCACCAATGAGATCGCTGAGGTGGCTTCGATGAGCATGGAGCTGTTGGCCTCTCCTTACATCACCACCGACCAGGGAGGCTTCTATTCCCAAAAAGATGCCGCCCGGGCGCGCCTCTCCCACCTGGAGCAAATCCTGCTCTTCTGGCCTTACATGGCGGTCGTGGATGCCCTCCAGCACTGGGCTTATAAGAACCATGCCGCCGCCAGCCATCCAGCCAATTGTGAGACCCAATGGGTGGAGCTTTGGCAGCGCTTCATGCCAGGGGTGGATTGGAGCGGCCTGGAAGATTCCTTGATGACCCGCTGGCAGCGCCAGTTGCACATCTACCAGGTGCCGTTTTATTATGTCGAATACGGCCTGGCGCAGCTCGGCGCGGTGCAGGTCTGGCGCAATGCGCTGAAAGACCAGGCTCAGGCCGTCTCCGATTATCGCAAAGCCCTGGCCTTGGGCGGCACAGTTTCTATCCCGCAGTTGTTTGCTGCGGCTGGGGCAAAGTTTGCATTCGATACAGCCACGCTGCGTGAAGCGGTGGATTTGATCGAGAACACAATGCTCAAGCTTGAAGAAGGTTTGACCGGCTGACCCCAACGATAAGTACACCAAGGTCATGTAAAGATATGGTAAACTCCGCGGACTCTGCGCTCTCCGAATCTCCGCGGTAAGACAGGTAAAAAAAAGAGGAGTATAAACTTGGAATACAATAATCTTGGTCGCAGCGGAATGAAGGTCTCCAGGAAAGAAGAGCTTTACCAGCCGCATCTCGTGTTGGGATATCGTTAACCTGACCTCAGGAGTAGATCAGCAATGACCACGACCATTTCAGCTGAAATAATTTCAAAGCTTGAAAGCCAGCAGAACATCTGGTTCAGCAGCGTCCGGCCCGATGGGCGTCCTCACCTGACCCCGGTCTGGTTCGTATGGCATGAGCAAAAGTTTTACTTCGGGCTAGATCCCGCGAGTGTAAAAAACCGCAATATCCGCCACAACCCGCGCGTGGCCCTGGCGCTTGAGGATGGCACGACCCCGATCATCTGTGAGGGCACCGCCCGGCTGGCAGAGCTGCCGCTGTCCGAGTCTCTCCTGGCGGCATTTTTCGAAAAATACGAGTGGAATTTATTGAAAGAAGAACAGTTCAACCAATGGGTTGAAGTTACCCCCGTGAAGTGGCTGAAAGCCTAATCGCATTCAGGGATGAAAGGAAACTCCCTTCATCCCTCTCCATTTAACTCTTCCAGGCTAAAAACAACCTCTTCTTTACCCGTCAATTTCTCCTGCACCTTGCGCACGATCAGATCCAGGTGAGCCGAATGAGCCACATAATCCAGATCGTCGGCTGGTACGCTCAACAGAGGGCATAGGTTGAAGCTAGCCACCCATTCTTCGTATTGGTCATTAAGCTGAGCTAAATAGTCGCGGCTGATCTCTCGTTCATACTTCCGGCCGCGGTTGGCAATGCGATCCACCAGCGTATCTACAGAAGCGCGCAGGTAAATGACCAGGTCTGGCGGGGGCAGGAACTCGATTAAGACGCGGTAAAGTTCGTTGTATGAACGATAATCACGATCGTCCATCAACCCCTGGCGGTAGAGGTTCTCAGCAAAGATTTCAGCATCCTCGTACACGGTGCGATCCTGGATTACCGAAGTCGGGTGATCCAGAAGCTGGCGGTGAGCGCGCAGGCGGCGGGTGAGGAAGAATATCTGGGACTGAAAAGCCCAGGCGCGCATATCGCCGTAGAAATCTGCCAGGTAGGGATTATCAGCTTCTGGCTCGTAAAACGGCTGCCAGCTCATTCGGCTGCAAAGCAGCTTTACCAGGGTCGATTTGCCCACACCGATATTCCCAGCCACCGCTACGAATTTCTTGACAGATAGAATAGCAATATCCATGATCACCGTCTCCTTTCATTATCTCTTTGACCAGGTTTCCCATGGCAAAACCATTCTGGCTGACTATGGCTGAAATCAAGACACCGGGATCCGGTTGTCGAAGGGGGAAGGCTGGAAACTGGTTTTCGTTCCACTATCTGAGGCCAGGAATGCTGCCGCCCGGCTCTTTTCGTCATCCATCACCAGGTCCAGGTGATAACCAACCCGATAATCTTCTACCTTGATTAAGTGCAGGCAGGTTTCACAGATCGTCTGGCTGGTTTCGACAGGCAGCCAATCTCGTAAACGGTTCGGGGTATTGTAGAAAAAGTCCCGGTTGAAGACCGTGTCAGCATCGTCCAGGTACACCGCCAGGGGGTAAATTCCGCTTTCAACCAAATCCTGGAAAAAATGTGTGCCAAAGGAAGGCTCAGGAGCCGGGCCAATCCCCGTCCCAGAGACTTCGACCAACGCCCGGGTATTGTAAATATCCCCATAGCCAATCGGCACTCCCAGGTCTGGCGTAGAGGTTCCCCAACGCCCCGGCCCAACACAGATGTAGGACTGGCCTTTCATCTTCGCATTGAGCTGCCCGATCATGCGCACCAATTCGACGCGTGCCGACTGGGTAGGCAGGGAGAAATACACCTCAGGTTGAACGAACAAGACAAAGCGGATATCCTCAACATAACCTTCGGGAACCACGCGCCGGGTCAGGAATACCACGTCAGCCGGGTTGAGGCTGATCGGGAACTGGGTTTTATTCTCCTTCAGGTGACTTTGTGGGCGGCATTGCAGCAAGCAGATATTGACTTCGGGCTTGAGTGCCTGAGGGTCCTTGACTTCGAGGGTAAATTCCGTGTCGACCGGTGCATGGTATTCTTGCTCCAGGATCCTCAAGATCTCTCGCATACGCTCCGCCAGAGGAGTCCGGCGCAGAAGCCCATCAAAGGTCAGAACCAGGCGAGTGTTATCACCATCCAATACCAGGCTTCGTAAGGGCATCAGATATCCATCATCATCCAACTGTGCCAGGTAGCGCAGGGGAGGATAGTGTCGTGAGAGAACATCTGCCACGGGCAATGTCACAAAGCGATTTTCTTGCAGGTCAATCAAATCGACATAATGCTGTGAATAGCGCCGGATCATCTTCGGAGAGGCCTCCGGCAAGAGCAACGGATGGCTAAGCGCCACCAGGCGAGGATAATCATTGCCCACCCGGTCCACCGCACGCGTTCCCAGCCCCCACACCAGGCGCACGAAGCCGTCCTCCCGTCGGATTTGGGGAGACCAACGGAACGAGTTGCGGCTGAAGGCTACACCCGCCCCATGCGGCAAGAAATATCTCCCAAAGCGTTCTCCCTGCACAACCTGGATCAGAATCGCCATGCGTTCATCGTAATCCTGGAGGCTTTTGGCGCGGCGGTACAGCAACGCATCGGGATTAAAGATGCTGGAGTAAATTTTTTGGATCGCCTGTGTAAGCTCACGTAAATTTTCTTCTTTGCTGCCCTGGTTAGGACAGAAATGGCTCTCATATTTCCCTGCAAAGGAGGTTCCGAAATTGTCTTCCAACAAACTGGAGGAACGCACGATCAAAGGCTGAGAGCCTATCCCATCGAGCAGCTCGCCCAGCCTCTCCAGTGCATCGGGCGGGAACTCACCCGCTTGAAAATCCTTTCGGATCTTAGGATATTCAGCCCGGATTTGATCTTCGGTTTTATACTTTTGATCTCCCCAATTACCCAGGCTGTTCAACGACATGAACCGGTATGTGACATCGGCCCCCAAGAAGTAAGACTCCGGGATCGTCAGGTGGCTGCGGATTTCCTCACTGGCCTGCGCAGCCAGGATGCGCGCCGCCAAAAGCATGCCCGCCGATTTTCCGCCGATCTTACCAGTGCCAATTTTTCGGTGACGGATATCGTTTAAATCTGCAATCGTGAACCAATCTCTGGCAATGTTTACATAGGCAAGCTGGTCGCTGATCAGGGTGCGGATCAGCACGACTTTGATCTCGCGCAGCCGGGCTTCAACCCTGGTCCGCTCCTGAGCAGGCAGCTTCTCAATCGAAAAAGCCTGTTCGAAAAGCATATCCTGCGGGGCCAGTTCCGGATTGAATGAGACCATCAAATCCTCGGACTGAGCACCGCGCTCAGCCAGTGCGGCGAGCACGATCTCTTCGAACAGCTCATAAGGGAGGTTGTTGGCAAAATAAAAATCAGTCTGGTGGTCGCGCACGCGCATCAAGCGCATCTCCCACACATCCGCAGGCTCATCGGCATAAGGATTGTTCAAAGCCTCGCGCTCCTGAGAGCGGATCGCCTGGTCGCGCACCTCAGCCTCGAAGGTGGTTGGGGTAATGACACCGCGCAAGAACAACTCACGGCGCATACGCGCTCGAATCGGGGTGCTCAGGATGGGGTATTGCGCCAGTGCCAGATAAATCCGGAGCGCCTTATCGGAGGAGGAGGAGGAAGGTAATACCTGCATACCTTTTAAAAAATACAGGTTGGTTACGGCTCTACACGCGACCCACCAACCTGTAACTCTAAAGTCTCAGCTTAGCTTCCCAGGTGCATGGGCATGATCACGTGTAGAAAATTGTCCTCTCCCACTGGTCGGATCACACCCGGACTGGTATTTGTATTCGTTTCGAGGGCAACATTGGGTGTCTTGATTACATCTAAAACCTCGCGCATAAAGCGCACGTTGAAAGCAATCTCCAAAGCATCCCCCTCAATACTTGCATCGATCACCGTCACATTCGAGCCTGTTTCCTCCGATTGTCCCGAAATTTCCACCGTCCCGGGTTTCATAGCCCCGCCAGGCAGGATATTTACCCGGGCGATATGGGATCCTTCGCGGGCAAAGATTTCAGCCTGCTTGCAAGCCTTGAGAAAAGCGGAAGTGGTGATCACGCTGCGCGTCTGGTAAGCACGCGGGATAATCTGTTCCAGGTCCGGATAGGCTCCCTCGATCAACTGCGAGGCCAGCTCAGCATCTTTCATGCTGAAAATGACCTGGGCGCGATTAGGTGGAATGACCATCGTGATGTTTTGGTCGCCATCACTGGAAATACGCGCCAGCTCGCTCAAGGCACGCGCTGGAATAATTGCATTGAAAGGTCGCGCTACCGGGGAGGAGAGTTCTGCTTTGCGCACGGAAAGACGGAAGCCATCTGCCGCGGAGAGGGTGAGCTTGTTATCCCTGACAGCGAGATGCACGCCGGTGAGCACGGGGCGGGCTTCATCCGTTGAAGCGGCAAAGACCACCTGTTGGATCATCTCCTTGAAGTCCGTCACGTTGAGCTGGATGCCAAAGGCCAGATCCGCCACCGGCATAGGAGGAAATTCCTGCGAATCGATGCATTTGATATCCGTGTTGGAAGCCCCGCAGCGGACGTTCAGCGTTTGGGTGCGCACATTCAAAGACATCTCAACCCGATCGTTGGGTAAAGTGCTCACCAGGTCGGTAAAGGTACGGGCCGGCACCGTGGTGGAACCTTCTTCTTCTATCTTTGCGCCGATCCAACAGGTGATACCCAATTCCAGGTTGGTCGCCGAAAGGCGCAGCCGGCCTTCATCCGTAGCCACCAGGACGTTGGCCAGCACAGGCAGGGTACTGCGCGGCGAAACCGCGCGGGACACAATATTCAAACCGTGAGCCAGGTTTTCTTGTAAGACGGAAACTCTCATGGGGCAGCCTCTCTTCTGTCAATCTGCACAGAGTATACAACGGAAAAGCCAGTTTTGCAAAGCATAAATCCGCAAAACCATTTATGCTCCGTGCAACTTACCGCAAGTTGGAGCTTTGCGGTTAAAATAGCCCCCATGCCTCTACTTTCTTCGATTGATTTGCACATGCACACCTATTATTCAGATGGCCGCGCTTCACCCCAAGAGTTGGTGGAATATGCCGCCTCTATCGGGATGCAGACGATTGCCATCACCGATCACGCCAATGCTCGCGGCTCGCGCTCTGCCCGACCGTTTATAGACCAGCTCGCCCTGACCCTGATCCCTGCCATCGAGCTAACCTGCCGCTGGGATGCCAGCCAGGCTCCGCCCGGAAAATCGGATATTGACATCCTGGGATATTTTCTTGACCTGGATCAACCGGATTTCCTGGCTTTCGAAGCAGAGATCCTCAATTTGTTAACGTGACACTTGCAAACAGAAATAAATTGTGCTAAGATAATGCCGCGAGCGCCCGGGTGCCCCCCTCACCCGGGTGCTCGCAATTTTTCTCAAAGACTTAAGTAACCATACGCCCACACGCGAGTATAATTGAAAATCATAGCAGGAACATTTCTCTTGGGGAGGTTCTCTTGTCCGAAGAAACCCTGAAAGTGGTCATTCCAATGGCTGGCCTGGGTACTCGTCTGCGCCCACACACCTGGAGTAAACCCAAACAACTCGTCAGCGTGGCAGGTAAGGCTGTACTGGGGCATGTGCTGGATATGTTAGCCACTGTGCCTGATCCCCAGAAAATTGAGCTGGTGAATATCGTTGGATACCTGGGGGAGCAGATCGAAGCTTACATGAACGAAAATTACGCTCACCTGCACTCACATTACGTTGTGCAAGAGAACCCTATGGGCCAGTCGCATGCCCTCTACCTGGCGCGTGAATACCTGCACGGACCCATGCTCATGATTTTTGCCGATACCCTGGTCGAGACCAACCTGTCTTTCCTGGCTACTGAGACTGCCGGCGCGGTTGCCTGGGTCAAAGAAGTCCCTGACCCGCGGCGCTTCGGGGTCGCCGATGTCGGGCCAGATGGCTGGGTGCGGCGCTTGATTGAAAAACCTCAGGAGATGAATATCAACCTGGCCGTTGTGGGCTTCTATTATTTTTCCAGGGCTGAAGATGTCATGGCTGCCATCGAGGAACAGATGCGCCGGGATGTCCAGCTTAAAGGCGAGTACTTCCTGGCCGATGCGGTCAACATCATGATCGAGCGCGGTTTAAAGATGCGCACCGAGCGCGTGGAAGTATGGCTGGATGCTGGCACCCCCGAAACTCTGTTGGAGACGAATAATTACCTCCTCTGCCACGGCCAGGAAAACAATTACCACGCCCAACAGGATAACAACAGCGTTGTGATTCCGCCCGTGTTTATCCACCCCACCGCCCAGGTTCACGAGTCGGTGATTGGACCATTCGCCTCTATCGGATCAGGCTGCATCGTCCAGAATAGCATCATCCGCAACTCGATCTTGGAAGACGAGGCTGAAGTCAGCGGCATGATCTTAGAAAATTCACTCATCGGCCGTAAGGCGATCATTCAGCGCCGTCCTGGTGTAATCAACGTCGGCGATTCGACCGGACTGATCATGTGATGGGTGACCGAACATGTCTGCTCTCGTAGAGTGCCATTCGGGCTACCAGTACGCCCAACGTCCGGCTGCATTCTACTGGCTGGGAGATAGAAAAGTCATTGAGGCAGTCCTCGATCAGTGGCTGACACCTGAAGTCCGCGGCTTTCGGGTGATCACGCAAGACCAGCAAATCTTTGAGCTTTATTTCTTGTACGCCTCTGACGATTGGAAGATCCATCAACCCTGAATTTCTGCGCCAATCGGCGCACCTTTTAATGAAATGTGGGTCAAGTTCAATCTTGCCCTTTTAATTCAAAGTAACCCGTGCGAACTGTGAGCATTTTTCACATCAAGAAGGAGCCAACATGAGAGAAACCTACCTGGCCCAGCGTGTGGCAGGGCTGAAACCATCGGGGATTCGGAAATTTTTTGACATCGTCGCCACCATGAAAGATGTCATCTCGCTTGGTATCGGTGAGCCTGACTTCACCACCCCCGAACCGATCATCCAGGCTGGCATCCGCTCGTTGCAATCAGGAGAAACCCACTATACCTCGAACGCAGGCCTGCTCGAGCTGCGCCAGGCGATCGCCGGACGGCTGGAGAGCCTGTATCGAATTGCGTACGACCCCGCCAGCGAGCTGATCGTCACGGTGGGTGTTTCCGAGGCGCTTTATCTGGCGATGACAGCCATCCTCGACCCAGGCGATGAGGTGATCATCCCAACGCCCTGTTTTGTCGCTTACCAGGCGGAAGTGATCCTGGCGGGAGGAACACCGGTTGAGCTGCCCACTTTTGCAGTGGATAATTTCCAGGTCCGGCCCGATGCCCTAAGGGCTGCCATCACGCCGCGCACCAAGGCCATATTGCTTGGCTATCCAAACAACCCAACCGGGGCGGCGGGGGTGCGAGAAGTGCTGCTGGAAATCGCCAAGATTGCCGAGGAGTATGACCTGGTGGTCATCTCCGATGAGTTGTACGACCGGCTGGTCTACGAAACGCAGCATGTATGCTTCCCTGCCTTACCGGGCATGCGCAAGCGCACCGTCTTGTTGGGCGGTTTTTCCAAGAACTATGCCATGACCGGCTGGCGTGCTGGCTATGCCGCTGCCCCGGCAGACATCTTGCGCGGGCTGCTGCGCGTCCACCAATATACGATCATGTCGGCACCGACCATGTCTCAGTTAGCCGCCCTGGAGGCGATCAAAAACGGGGATGAGTATGTGGTCCAAATGCGCGACGAGTACGACCGCCGCCGCCGCTTGATCGTCGGTGGGTTGAACGAGCTGGGCCTGCCTACTTTCGAGCCGCACGGCGCCTTCTATGCTTTTCCGAGCATCGCCAATTCTGGGATGACGGATGATGAATTCGCTCAGAAGCTCCTGGAAGAGGAGAAAGTAGCCGTCGTGCCCGGTTCCGCTTTTGGGGCGGGAGGAGCGGGCTTCGTGCGCTGCTCCTATGCCACCGCTTACGAAAAGCTCGAAGAAGCCTTGCGCCGCATAGACCGCTTCATGAAGCGGCATGGATAACGCCTTCATTGATAAACGAGGATGAATACATCCTACGAAGCTGTTATTGGGTTAGAAGTTCACGCCGAATTGGAAACGAAGTCCAAGATGTTCTGCGCTTGCCCGGTGGTGGATTCGACGACTGCCAGGCCGAATGAAGCCGTTTGCCCGGTCTGCGCCGGCATGCCGGGTGTTTTGCCGGTGGTCAACCAGCGTGCCGTCGAGTTTGCCCTGCGCGTCGCTCTGGCGTTGGAGTGCACCGTAAACAATACCAGCCTCTTCGCCCGTAAGAACTACTTCTATCCCGATCTCCCCAAGGGCTACCAGATTTCTCAGTATGAGCAGCCCCTGGCGCGCCATGGCAGGCTGGTTATCCAGACTTCGCAGGGCGAGAGGGTCGTCCGCATCCGCCGGGTGCATATGGAGGAAGATACCGGTAAGCTCACCCATGTCACCAAGGAAGGCGAGTCTTTCTCATTGGTCGACCTGAACCGGGCCGGTGTGGCCCTGCTCGAGATCGTCTCAGAGCCAGACCTGCACACCGCCGAGGAGGTACGCCTCTATGCCCAGGCGCTGCGCTCGCTGCTGCGCTATTTGGGAGTGAACTCTGGTGACATGCAGAAGGGCGTCATGCGCATCGAGCCAAACGTCTCCGTGCGCCCTGTAGGGAGTGAAAAACTCGGTACGCGCGTTGAGATCAAGAACCTGAACAGCTTCCGGGCGTTGGAGCGTTCCGTAGCCTATGAAATCCAGCGCCAGAGCGAGTTACTGGAGCAGGGCGGGACCGTCCAGCAGGTGACCTTAGGCTGGGATGTAGAAAAAGAAACTACCTTTATCCAGCGTATTAAGGAAGGTGAAGACGATTACCGGTATTTCCCCGAGCCAGACCTGCCCCCGCTGGTCGTTGAGCCAGGCTGGGTAGAGCAAGTTAGAGCATCTCTGCCAGAGCTTCCTGCTGCCAGGCTGCATCGCTTCGAGACGCAGTACGGATTGAGCAGCTACGATGCCGGTGTCCTGGTTACCGAGCAAGTCGTTGCAAGCTACTTCGAAGAAGCCGTCGCTGCAGCCTCAGGTATTCCGCCAAAGATCGTCGCCAATTGGGTCAGCGGCGAGCTGTTCAGCCTGCTCAATCAGGCCAGCCAGGAGATTGAAACCTCACCCATCTCACCGCAAGCCCTCGCTGGTCTCATCCAGTACATCGTCCGCGGCCAGATTAACAACACCACCGCCAAAAGCGTCCTGGTCGTAATGTTTGCCACCGGCCAGTCAGCCGAGGCGATCATCACC
>Ga0315275_10002174_pt1 | contig 17585 bp, 10 predicted proteins | sample YL17G03_0_MG_FD_205557 | JGI IMG/M metagenome (GOLD analysis project Ga0315275, IMG submission 205557) | Sediment microbial communities from Yellowstone Lake, YNP, Wyoming, USA - YL17G03_0 | ecosystem: Environmental > Aquatic > Freshwater > Lake > Sediment | place: USA: Wyoming | collected...
GAAATCGCAGAGAGTTCCTGCGGGGTGCATTGGCAGCCAGTTTGGCCGTCAGTACCGGGGTTCTCCTCGCGAGCGACAAGCGGCGGGTTTTCGTCGCCGGTTTCTCCCACGAGACCAACACATTCCACCCGATCAGGACGACGGGATTCTCCTTCTCGAAAGTAGGTGACCGCCCAGTTCCCGTCTGGAAGGATGCCGATCCAGCTATTGTGCCTGGGGTCGCTGCTTACCCCAACGGCGGTGGGACCATCGAGGAGAAGCCCTGCCGCGAGGCGATGAATCGGGTCCTGGATTCGCTTCGCGCCGTGATGCCCGTTGACGCTGTATTCCTGCGACTTCACGGGGCGATGTATGCCGAGGGAATCGGTCCGGCGGAGACGGTTCTCGTGGGCGAGGTCCGCTCTATCGTCGGGCCGGCCATCCCGATTGCCTGCACGTTCGATCTGCATGGCAACATCCCGGCTTGTCTGGCCCGGTTCGGCGACATCCTGGTCGGCTTGAAGACGGCTCCCCATACCGATGGGTCACAGACGGCCGATCTTGCTGGACGCATCCTCTTGGACACACTTGCGGGCAAAGTGCATCCGGTTTCCTATGTGTTGCCGATCCCGATGATTTTGCAGGGTGAGAAGGCGATGACGACCTCCGAGCCTTTCCGGTCCCTCGTGGAGGAGGCGCGACGGCTGGAGCGCGAAGGCGTGCCCGGCCATGAGGCGAAAATTCTGGCGGCCACGATCTTTGTCGGTTGCGCCTGGACCGACTCGCCGGATACGGGGATGTCCGTAATAATCACGGCCGACGGCTCGCGGGCGGCCGCTCGCGCAGCGGCGGTGCATCTCGCTCGCAAGGTCTGGGACGCACGCCGTGAGTTTGCCTTCGGCTGCGAGACCGCCGAGTTGGAGGAGGGCGTCAATCGAGCCTTGACCGCCAAGGAATCGACCGTCTTCCTGACCGACAGCGGAGACAACGTGACGGCCAGCACACCCGGCGATCTTCCGATCGTGCTCCGTCATCTGGTGGAGAGGAAGGCTCAGAGTGCCGTCGTCGCTGGCATCAACGACACCCCGGCCGTGAGTCGCTGCCTCAAGGCGAATGAAGGAGAGAGACTGTTTCTCTCTGTCGGTGCAACCATCGAGAAACGGTTCGGACCTCCGCTGGAGGCTGAGGTCGAAGTGGTACGTCGCGCAAGGAATCTCCGCATGGCAGTCATCCGGATCGGAGACGTTGAGGCGATTCTGTCCGACGGCCCAATGGCCTTCACGGCCCCCAGCCAATTCGAGCCTTGCGGCATCGATCCTTTGAGCCGCAAGATCGTGGTCGTCAAGGAAGGCTACCTCTTTCCGGGGCTGACCCGCATCGCTCCCCGCTACATCATGCTCCTGACGCCAGGGGCCGGCGACATGCGCATGGAGCGCCTGACCTACGTTCGCCGTCGCAAGCCCATGTTCCCCTTCGAGCCGGACACCTCATTCGATCCCCAGGCGGCCGCCGCCTCCACGGAATCGTAGCCAAAACACCCCTGGATGATGAACGAGGGGTTCTTCGCACCTTTCCTTCCTGCGCCGACAAGACCGCAGCCTTGGTCCTCTTTCCTATCCCCTTCTCCCCCTTGGGCTCGTTTATCATCGCTGGTGACTACTCCTCCATATGGACTTATGAAGGCATAAGGTGATATGCTTGTGACGCACGACGGCTGTTCCCGCCCCGGGAACCTGTCGAACGTGAACTCGGGACTCCTTGCCTGGAGGGCATGTGGATGAACATTCGAAGAGGTATCGTCGTGGCCGCAATCGTCGGGATGCTCGTGTCTATGGTTGACGGCCAAAATGTCATTGCGAGCGAAACGCGGCAATCAGAGAGTGGACGGCGCGTCGTCGGCTTCAATGGCGACTGGCGGTTCGCCAAGGGCGATCAATCCGGGGCCGAGAAGCCGGGCTTTGACGACTCGGCGTGGCAGGCAGTTCGTCTGCCGCACGACTGGGCCATCTCCGGTCCGTTCAATGCCAGTGAGAACGGCTATGCCGGCAAGCTGCCCTGGAAAGGGGAGGGCTGGTACCGAAAGACATTCACGTTGGATCCTGTAGCACCCCCGCCCTCGGGGGTGAACGGGGTTCCCCAAACGCAAAATACGGTGTTTGGGGGCCCCAGTCCATCCCAGCCGGGGGCGGCTGGGCCACGTGTCTATTTCGACTTCGACGGCGTGATGGCGTTTCCCAAGGTCTACGTAAACGGACAATTGGCCGGCCAGTGGGATTACGGCTACATGTCCTTCCGCGTCGATGCCACGGACTATGTGAAGTTCGGCCAGACCAATACCATCGCGGTCCACGCCGACACGCGCAACCACGGCACGCGCTGGTACCCCGGCGCGGGGATCTACCGCAAGGTAACGATGACGATCTGCCATCCGGTGCACGTGGCGCACTGGGGCACGTTTGTGACCACGCCGGAGGTGAGCGATGCCGAGGCCATGGTCCGCGTGCGTTCGACTGTCGAGAATCACGTCGACGCCGAGTCGCAGGTCACCGTGGGGATCGTGCTGCTTGATCCGGACGGCAAGCCGATCGGCAAAGCCGGGAAGAATGACGCCGTGCCGGCCCGGGGCTCGCGTGATCTGGAGCAGTTGATCGTCGTCACAAAGCCGCAGCGGTGGGACATCAGCAGCCCGAAGCTGTACACGGTCCGGACTACCCTCAGCGTGGGCGGCAAGGTCGTGGACACGGAGACCACGTCCTTCGGCATCCGGACGTTCCAATTCACGGCCAACGACGGCTTTCATCTCAACGGCCGTCGCGTGCCGCTCTACGGCGTCTGCCTGCATCATGACCAAGGCCCTCTCGGCGGCGCATTCTATCCCCGGGCGATGGAGCGGCAGTTGGAGATCATGCGGGAAATGGGCGTCAACGCGATCCGCACCAGCCATAACCCGCCGGCGCCGGAGTTACTCGATTTGTGTGACCGCATGGGATTCGTCGTGTGGGACGAGGCCTTCGACAAGTGGGACGGCACCGCCGACCGCGTCCGAGGCGAGCCGCCCCTGGAGCCGTATGGCGAGAAGCAGCTTCGCAATTTCGTCATGCGGGATCGCAATCACCCCTCGATCGTCGTCTGGTCGATCGGCAACGAGCTCGGCGGCGGTGGCCGGGACGGCGTGACGCCCGAACGGGTGAAATTCATGAGCGATTTCGTCCGCAAATACGACCCGACTCGTCCCGTCGGCATGGCCTGCCATATTCCCGGCCTGGCGGAGCAGCCGAACTTCGACGCCCTGGACCTGACGGGGTGGAACTATATGCGGCGGTATGCCACGTACCGGCAGCGCTATCCCGACAAGCCCATCCTTTATACGGAGTCCGCCTCGACCTTGAGCACGCGCGGATTCTACGAGCTGCCGCTGCCCAACCGCAAGAACGAGTATTCCAAGCAGCTCCAGGTGAACTCGTACGATCTCAATGCGGCGGACTGGTCGGATATCCCCGACGCCGAGTTCAAGCTGATGAAGGACGATAGCTTCGTGGCCGGCGAGTTCGTCTGGACGGGATTCGACTACCTCGGCGAGCCGACGCCGTTCAGCCAGGAGGCGAAGAACTCCTACTTTGGCATCGTGGACCTGTGCGGCATTCCCAAGGACCGGTTCTACCTGTACCGCAGCTATTGGCGGCCGGACACGACCACGGTACACATTCTGCCCCATTGGAACTGGCCGGACCGCGTCGGCAAGAACGTGCCGGTCTTCGTCTACACCAACGGTGATTCCGCCGAGCTATTCCTCAACGGCAAGTCGCTTGGCCGCCGCCAGAAAGGCGTCGTCCCTGAACGACCCGAGGACTTTGCCAAAGGCAAGCCCGCCACGGCCAGTTCCAGTCAGCCGGACCACGCGCCCGCTCTCGCCAACGACGGCGGCAAGGATTCTCGCTGGACCGCAAATGTAGCCCAGCCGCCCTCGGCTGGGTCCACCCCCGAGGGCGGGGGTGCTACATCGGGCAATCCATGGTGGCAGGTGGACTTGGGCGAGGTCCGCCCGATCCGTTACCTGGCCATCGACTTCGAGCGGGAGGAGAAGAACTGCGGCTACCAGGTCAAGGTCTCGACCGATGCCTCCACGTGGCAGATCATCGTGACCAAGAGCACCAGCCGCAATCCCCGGTGGGGCGGCCCGACTCAGATCTTCCACGACATGAACGCGCAGGCCCGATACGTCCGCATCGAGTTCGCCCAGTTGCAGAACGGCGCCTGGGCGAGCATCAAGGAATTTGCTGCGTATCCGGTGAAAGCCGAGTCTGACTACTACACGGTGACTTACGCCTACCGGCTGCGTTGGAACGACGTCGTTTACGAGCCGGGCGAGCTGAAGGCGGTCGCCTACAAAGACGGCCGGCAGATTGGCGAGGCGACCATGCGCACGGCCGGAAAGCCGGCCACGATTCGCCTGACCCCGGACCGCAAGGAGGTACGGGCGGGTTTCAAACCCGCCCCTACGGTCACCGACGAAGACCTCTGCTACGTCCTTGTGGAAGCCCTGGATGACAAAGGAACGCTCTGTCCTCTGTCGGACAATCTCATTCGCTTCAAGGTCGATGGTCCGGCCGACATCGCCGCCGTCGGCAACGGCAATCCGCTGTCCATCGAGCCCTTCCAGGCGGACTACCGCAAGCTCTTCTACGGCAAAGCCATGCTGATCCTGCGAACAAAGGCGGGCACAGGCGGCACGGTCCGCGTGACGGCCGAAAGCGACGGCCTCACCGGGGCCGAGACGGTCGTTTCCGTCTCGAATCCGTAGCCTTCTTCAGATAGACATTTACAGGTCGGATCGAATCCCGTACAATTGGGCTATGGATTGGAAAGACTACATCGTTGCTGATCCCACTATTCTCGGCGGCAAGCCTACTATCAAGGGCACGAGAATCTCCGTGGAGTTCATCATCCAACGGCTCGCTCAAGGCTGGACCGAGAGTGATCTGCTGGAGAACTACCCGAGATTGACGGCCAGACACCTGCAAGCCGTGTTTGCCTATGTTCAAGAGTGCATTGAGGATGGGTCGCTGATCAGTCATTCCTGATGATAGCGCATAGAGTGTGCCAGGCACACCGATCTGGTCTATCCCTTCAAGGTCTACCTCCGCGTACCCCCGCGTCCTCTGCGGTTAGGTATTCTCTTCTAACAAGACCTGAGTGTACCGCTTTAGAGCCATCAGAAGCCCCGTCGAAATAAGTATGGCGTCCCCGGAATTAGGACGGTACGAAGCTGATCCTGAGCCGTAAACACCTTGATGTATCGTTGAAACTTTGGAATGATCTTGGCAGGTGACTTGATCGCCTCAAGTACTTTCTTGAATTGCTTGATGAACTCTGGGCGAGGATCGGCTATGATTTCTTGCGGATAACCCACCCTGTGCATGATCGCATTCCGAAGGTCGCCGGCGTCCTTAAGGAACCCGTTCCGGTGTCTCGTAGTCGCGTCTTTCTCACTCGCAGTGTCCACAACTTTGTGGAACGGAACATGCTTCGCCGAGGCCGTTTTCTTCCGCAGAACGTCCTCGAGATTGTTGAACAACCCGACAAACTCGTCTCCTGGCCTCATGGACTTCCCTCTGTGCTAATGATCAACCATCAGATCAATGTCTTGGTGGCCCCGTCAAAGATGCAAGAATCCTCTGCTGCGTGTTCTATCGGCCGGAAAGAGAGGGGAGATAAGAAGAAAGGCAGGAAAGACGGGGGTCGGGGATTAGGTTTCCGGGGTCAGGGGACACTGGTTCTTCATCATCCGCGTTCATCGCCGTTCATCCTTCGGCTCTGCTCAGGACGGCGTCTGCGGTTTCACTGGGATTGAATCTCACACGAAGCCACAGAGCCACGAAGTTTAGAGGGCATTTCGGTTTTCTTGGTGTCTTCGCGTCTTTGCGTGAGCCCATTTTGCGTTGCGGTCGAGGGTCGTGCCGTGTTTTCGAGTTGAGTTGGTGGCGCTTCGCTCGGTAGTATGGGCGGCAATGGTCACGATGAGATCGTGGGGCAAGCCGGGACCCAAACGCGCTGTGGCGAGGGCGTCCCGCCCTTGCTCTTTCGTGACGAGGGCATCCTGCCCTCGAATCGCGGGCAGGATGCCCACGACACACAAGGGCGGGATGCCCTCGCCACTAAGGAGGTCTATTATGGTGACATGGTGTCTGGCGGTGCAGATGATGACGTTGAGCCTGGCGGCGGGGCCGGGCGAGTTGACGGGGGTTGACGATCTGCCCAGGCTGGTTGCGGGGCGGACGCGGGCGGAGAATGCGCTTTGGATCGAGAACCCGCTGACGGCGCGATTCAACTCGTCCAAGCAGGTGGTGGTTGCGGACATCAAGGGGCCTGCTGTCATTACGATGATCCATTTCGCCATGCCGCAGACTTTGAAGCTCAATCGCGATGTGCTTCTGAAGGCGTATTGGGATGGGGAGACGTCGCCGAGCATCGACTGCCCGCTGGTCGATTTCTTCTGCGATCCGGCGGGGCTGCGGGACGAGGTCAACACGAGCCTCGTGAATAAGCGGCGGGGCTTCAATGCGTATTTCCCGATGCCGTTTCGGACCTCCGCAAAGATTGAACTGGTGTACGATGGGCCGATGGAGCCTGGGGAGGAGCTATGGAAGGCCATGCCGTGCTATAGCTATGTCATGTACCGAACTCTGAAGGAGGTGCCGGCAGACATCGGTTACTTCCACGCCCATTGGCGGCAGGAAGGTCTGCTTTTGGGCGTTCGCGACTATGTTGCACTCGAGGCGAAGGGCAAAGGCAAATTCGTCGGGTGGAACGTGACGATTCGCCGGCCCGGCCGGTCGAGCTATCCCGTCGATGGGAATGAGAAGTTCTATATCGACGGCGAGGAGACGGCGTCGATTGAGTTCCAGGGGCTCGAGGACTCTTTCGGATTCAGTTGGGGTTTTCCGCCGACCCAGAGCATGTTTCCGCTGACCGGCTGGTTTCCGTTCCTCAAGGGCGCCTGCGGGTACCGGTTCTTTATCGGCGATGCAATCAGTTTTGAGAAGTCGCTGAACGTCAAGATCGGGTTCGGGGTCAATGAGGATGCCATGTTCCGCAAGGAGTTCAGCAAGCCGGGCAGCACGCTGCAACTGTCCAGCGTGGTGTACTGGTATCAGACGGAGCCGCACGCATCGCTGCCGGCCATGGCCTCTGCGGCGGATCGGGCGCCCGCGCCGGAGGCGGCATTCTGGCCCGACAAGGAGAAGCTGCCGTCGGCCGAGGATTTGAAACGCCGTGGCGTGCAATTGCTGACGCTCTGTGGCCGACCGGAGAAGGAAATCATTCACGCCGAGCCTGGCTTCGGGGCCAAAGCTGAATCCGGATACACGTTTGATGGCTGGGGCCTGCCGGTCTATCATTGCTGCGCGGACAATCGGGAACTGCGGATCGAGTTGAGCGTACCGAAGGCGGCCAAAGGCACCATCCGCCTATACATAATCGACCCCGACAACTTCGAGGGCGGCCGCAAAGAGGAACTGACCGTCGCCGGCAAATCGCTCGGCGTCATCGGCAATTTCCAGGAGGGCCGCTGGCTCGAGCGGGCGATCGGTCCGGAGGAATCGGCCGACGGCAAGATCCTGATCCAGGCCCGCAACATGCAAAAGAGTTCCAACGCTGTGATCTCCATCATCGAATGGGTCGGTCAGAAGGATTGACTTCGGTTGTGTCGAGGGCGTCTCGCCCTCGGGGCGCGGGCAGGATGCCCGCGACACGGGGTTGACTTCGGCCGACTCTGCCGCTACGCTGCTACCTTCGTGATTTGAAGATTCCGATCCCATGTAGCACGGGCATCTTGCCCGTGATCCTGAATTCATGGGCGGGACGCCCATGCTACTGAAGACGCTTTACATAACGGGAGGTTCGACATGGAAAGGCGGAAACGCACAGCTTTTGTCCTTGCACTGGTTGCGTATTTGGGCACCGCAGCAGCGGTAGCGGTAGGGTGGGCTGTGCCCACCATCTCTCCGTCCGCAACGGCAGCGGTGGGCACAGCCCACCCTACGAACTCCCAAACCCAGGAGCAAGGGCAGGATGCCCTCGCCACGCTTCTTGACCGCGAGCAGGTCATCCAGTCTGCGGCGGCGATCACGAGCGAGGCTTATCCCAACGCCGATCTCGTGCAGGTCGATGATTTCACCCGGTGCGAGTACCGGCCGGACGGCACAGGCGTCATGTGGTCGGACAACTACACGAAGGTGCTCACCGAAAAAGGCCGGCGCCAAGAGCAGGGGCTCTCCTTCGATTTCATGCTGCCTTACAGCAAGGTGGCGGTGAGCCTGCTGGAGCTGGTCAAGCCGAACGGGTCGATCGTGCCTATCGACATCGAGAAGCAAAGCAAGGTAATGATCGACCGCAGCCAGATGTCCGCCAACATCTACGACCCGAACAGCAAGACCCTGCAGGTCGGCGTCCCCGGCGTCGAGATCGGCGACGTGGTTCACGTCGTCATGCAGCAGCAGGTCATGAGGCGCTACATGCCGGACACTTGGGACGATTTCCAGGTGTTCGAATCGACCGGACCCATCAAGCACGCGATCTACGAGGTGCACGCGCCGAAGGACCGGCCCCTGTATCACACCGCTCTGAAGGACCCGGTCGAGGGCACGGTAAAGTACGAGAAACAGGATCGTGACGGGCGGACCGTCCATCGGTGGGAGGTCCGCGACGTGCCCCGCTTCTACGCGGAGCCGGGCATGCCCCCTGCCTACACGGTGGTGCAGCGTTTGCTGGTCAGCACGCTGCCCGATTGGAAAGCCGTCTCGAGTTGGTACTGGCAGTTGTGCAAGCCGCATCTGGAGGTGACGACGCCCGAGATGAAGGCCCAGGTGGGGAAGCTGACTCAAGGCATCACCGACCGCCAGAAGAAGATCGAAGCGATTTTCCAGTGGGTCTCGCAGCAGATTCGCTACATGGGGATCACCACGGAGAGCGCCTCTCCCGGCTGGGAGCCGCACGACGTCAAGATGACGTTCGAGAACCGCCACGGCGTGTGCCGGGACAAGGCGGCCCTTTTGGCGGCCATGCTGCGGCTGGCAGGCTTCGAGGCGTATCCCGTCCTCATCCAGGCAGGTCCCAAGAAAGATGGCGAGGTCCCCAACGTCCAATTCAATCATGCGATCACCTGCGTTCGCAACGACGACGGCTCGTACCAGTTGATGGACAGCACTGACGAGAGCACCAAGGACCTGCTTCCGAGCTATTTGTGCAATTGCAGCTATCTGGTCGCAAACCCTGCGGGTGAGACCCTGCAAACCTCTCCCATCGTGCCGGCGGAGCAGAACATGGTTCTGGTCGAGACCACCGGCCGGATCGACGCCCAGGGCAACCTGACGGCCGAGAGCGAAGTGAAGTTCAACGGGATCAACGACAATGCCTACCGGGGCTTCTTCGCGCAGATCAAATCCGAGGAGCGGCGGCGTTACTTCGAGGGTGTCCTGAAGGCGTCCGTCGCCACCGCCTCGCTGACGGAATTCGAGCTTCGGCCGGCCGACATGCAGGATACGTCGGCCAACCTGTCCGTTCACATGAAGTTCACGGCCAAGGACCTCCTCATCGGCCACGGCGACACGGTGATGATGCCCGTGCCGCACGTCGGGACAAAGGTGGGCCTGGTGAACTTCATCATCGGCCAGACCGGCCTCAAGAAGCGGCGCTTCCCGCTCAAGACCGAATACGCGTGCGGCGTCCGGGAGAAGCTGAGCCTGCAGGTCGATCCCGCCGTCGGCTCGTTCCTCTCGCTGCCCAAGTCTGCGCCCATCGAGGACCAGACCATCCTGTGGAAGCAGCAGCTCGACCAGCAGACGAATGCGATCCAGGGGCAAAGCGAGTTCCTGATTAAAGTGGTTGAGCTCAATCCACAACAATACCTGCAGCTCAAGGAATACCTCAAGCAGATCGAATACAACGAGCGGAAGATGCCGGTCCTGGCCCGCAAGACCGGCGCCGAGGCCCCGGCGGCCGACGTGGTCGTGCTCGATCATCAGGTCGAATACAGCCTGACCGATGCCCACAACTGGATCGAGAAGCACCGGGTCGTCAAGAAGATCGTCACGTACAAGGGCAAGAAGGACAACGCCGAGCTGAAGTTCGACTACAATCCCGTCTGGGAGGAGGTGAACCTGCTCAAGGCGACCGTCACCAACAGCGGCCAAGTCAAGGCGGTCAGCAAGCAGGAGATCAACCTGATGGACGCCGGATGGGTGGCCTCGGCGCCACGCTATCCCGCCGCCAAGACCCTGGTAGCCAGCCTGCCGGCGGTCGAGATCGGCAGCGTGATCGAGTACGAGTACGAGCGGCTCAAACGGGATCGCCCGTTCTTTGCGGCGACGCACATCTTCCGTGGCTTCGATCCGATCGAACAGGAGATGGTGAAAGTGACCGCGCCGGAGTCGCTGACCCTGCAATCGTTGAAAGACGACAACGGGGTGGCCGTGCCCGACGACGCGTCGCAAGTCGAACCGACAATTGCCGAGAAGACAGATCGCAAAGATGGAAAGGCCGTTTGGGAGTGGAAGGTGCGTGCGCAGACGCCGGTCAAGCCGGAAGACTCCCTGCCTCCGATGCAGAGTTTCGGTCCCGTCCTGCGGGTCACGGCCGGGAACTGGCAGACGTATGCCCAACAGGTGCTGGCGACCCTGAACGGGGCAACGCGCGGGCAGACCGCCGCCGAGAAACAAGCCAACGAGATCGTTCAGCGGGCGAAGAGCCCTTCCGAAAAGATCACGGCCCTCCGGGACTTCATCGTCAAGAACATCCGTGGCGCCGGGCCGGGCCTTGCCGATCTGCCCTTAAGTGCCGTCACGGCGGCGGACCGGACGCTGGCCGACGGCTACGGCAACTCGACGGACAGGGCCGTCCTGCTGTACACGATGCTCAAGGCCGCGGGATTTGGCCCCGAGTTCGTTCTGGTCGATTACGGCTCGCCCGTGGAACCGCTCAAACGATTCGAAACTCAGTATCCGACCGTGCACACGTTCGACAGCGTGCTGATCCGCGTGCACGACGGCCCGGCAGACGTTTACCTGAACGACACCAACCAGTACGCCGAGCTGGGAACCACGCCGGCGGCCGGCCATCTGGCCTTGTCACTGGCCCAGGGCAAGGTGGAAACGGTCGCCATCCCGCCCCAGAAGAAGGACCTCCGGCAGTACGAATACCGGCTCACGCTGACGCAGGAGGGCAAGGCCCGAATCGCCGTGACGCGCAAGAGCTACGGCGACTGGTTCGCCTCACGGCATAAGATGTTCGATGAGATGCCGCCGGAGGAACGCAACCGGTTCTACCAGGAGATGGTGGCGGAAATCTCGCAAGCGGCGGTCGCCGACAGCAATCTCGTGACCAATTTCGACTCCTATCCGGGCGTCGAATCCTACAGCGTCCAGGTGGAGAAGTACGCCGTCCGGGATGGCGACTTCCTGTACTTCGAGCTGCCCAGGTCGCTGGGCCACCTGTTCGGCCTGCGATCCGACACGCACGAGAATCCCTACTACCAAGGCGGTGATCAGAGCCTGCGCATCACCACCATCGTGGAACTGCCCCAGGGTTTCTCCAACGTGGTGCTCGCGCCCGGTCGGAAGGAGTGGCGCCTGCCCGCCGGCGGCGGAACCGTGCGAGTCGACGTCTCCCGGCAGGACCCGAAGGGCGACGGTCCCGCGGTCCTGACCTTCACGCACGAGGTCGATCTGAACCCGTTCATTCTGGAGGCCGCGAGCTACGCCGACCTCATGGAGATCGAAAAGCAACTGACCCACGCCGAGGCCCGAACGGTCCTGACGGCACAGAAGAAGTGAGGGCTGGCAACGGCGAGTGGCCTCGTTTGTAGTGACGCCGTAAGGCGTTTGTCGGGAAGTGCGAGGTGGGATGGTTGATTTTTGATTTGCAGATCGAAAATCGCAAATCAACAATCTCTCTTTCCCCGTCCTCTTCGGATGCCCTCACGGGCACACTACAAACGGGCTCGCCGGTCAGGACTGTGTGCCAAGTCTACGCTTGCATAGACCGGCCTCTGCCTATATCGAGGACATGCTTACGCGAGCGTAAGCATGGCACCCTTTCCCAGGCAGTTGACCTTGCCGACATTTAGGGACGCATCTGCTTCTCGAACTCGCTGACGGGGACCGGTCTGCCGGTTTCGGCGGATAGGTCGGCGGCGAAACAGACGGCTTGGGTAAGGGCGGCGTCTTCGAGGTCGGGGAAGGGCTGGCGGTCCTCAATGATGCAATCGAGGAAGTGGGAGACCTCGCCCTGGAATGGATGGTGGCTGACGTCGCCGCTGTCCGGCAGGATGCACGGGACCTTCGCGAAATCGCTCTGGCCCGGCAGGAGCTTCGGGGCGAACAGTTCGTTATTGCGCAGCGAGCCCTCCGTGCCGTAGATCCCGATGGGGAAGCGGTAGGGCATTTTGGCGTCGAACGTCGTCATACTGCGGCCGATCTTGCCGTCCTTGAATTTCACGTTCAGCGAGATCGTCCCTGGGTATTCGACGGGGTTGTCGGTCTTCGTCTGGTAGGCGAACACCTCCTCGACCGGGCTGCGGGCGAACCACCGCAGGGCGTCGATGGCGTGAATGCCGGCGGTGGGCAGGGCGGTGCCACTGACCTCCCGGCTGCCGTACCATTTCAGGTTCGTCGTCATCCAGATCCGGTGGAGATAATCGACCTCGATCATGAAGATGTCCCCGAACACCTTCTGCTCGATCAACTTGTCGATGGTCATCAGCAGGGGGTTCCAGTGCAGGACGAAGCTGACGATGGTCTTGACCTTGTTCTTGCGGACGGCTTGGCGCTGCTTGCGGACGTCTTGCGGCGTCAGGGCCGGGGGCTTCTCGATGATGATGTGTTTACCCGCCTCGGCGGCGGCGACCACATACGGCGTGTGGACATTGTGCGGCGTGCAGACGACCACGACATCCACGTCGTCCCGCCGGAGCATCTTGTCGGCGTCCGTCTCGATGGCGCATTTGAGGTTGTAGCGGTCCCGGTACCGTTCCGCGTTCGCACTGTTTCGACTGACCAGGGCCCGTATCTCGGACCGCTCATCCTTCTGGAAGGCCTTCACGTACTCTTCCGCCACCCAGCCACAACCGATAATCGCCGCACCCAGCTTGTCCATCTTTTTGTCTCCTTTCCTGCGTTCACCCCCGGGGGCGGGGGTGCTCCATCGTGTAGCCCAGCCGCCCTCGGCTGGGTTCGTTCAGGAGTAGAATGTAGTATATCGTTCCATGGCGTCCATCAGGGCCTTGACGTTTTTCAGCGGGATGCCGGGATACAGCCCGTAGATCATCATCAGGCCGCCTTCGGGACTTCCGAGCTTCTCGACCTCTTCACGGATCAGATGGTCGATCTGCGCGGGGCTGCCGAAACGGGTGACCGATTGGCGGTCGATGTCGAGGTCGATGCAGACGCGTCCCTTCAGGTGCGTCGCGATCCAGTCAGTGCCGTTGACGAGGTCCTGGAGGTTCAGGGCATCCACGCCGCTGACGACGAGGTCGTCCACAAGGTTCCGTATGTCGCCGTCGGAATGCATGTGCACGAGGCACCCTGCCTCGCGGGCCGGGGCCATCAATCGCTCGTAGACGGGCTTGATGTACTGGCGGAAATGTTCCGGCGAGAGCATCGGTCCACGCTGCATCCCCAGGTCCTCCGGGTAGCGCATCATCGCCACGCCCAGATCGACGTACCGCTGCACAACCCCAAGGCTGAAGGTCTCGACCATCTCGATCAATCGCTGGAGCCTGGGATCGCCATCGGCCATGTCGTATACAAGCCGCTCGTATCCGCGCAGGTAGCCCAGCCGCAGGAAGGTGTGACCGTGCGCTCCAGACTGCCGACAGGAAGCTCACCTGCGAGCCTGATGCTGCTCATCTTCTCTTCCACGTCGCCCCAGTCAATTGGGGCCATACCATTGGCTTGGCCGGGGTCGGGTGGCAAGAAGCTGCCCAACGCATCCCAGTGGGCGAGTGGATGGCCGGTGACGGAGCCGGTGATACCATCGTCGGTGGTCTCCCAAGTGCAGCCCCAGGAGTCCGCGTAAGGCTTGCCTGCTCGTTCCCAGGGAGCGAACGTGTGTGGCGATTGAGGACCGGGGAATAGAAGCGGGTGTTCCAACACGAGCTCCTGAAGGACATCTTGCGGATAGTGGTGCCAGCAGGCGGGATTGATCCAGAAGATGACCGGAATGTGCTCAGGGCGGTCAAAACGGATGGCTCGCAGCGTGTTTTCCGTGATGGCGTCTGTGAAATCCATGAGTCAATGTCCGTTCCTGCCATTGCGAGGAGCGCAGCGACGAAGCAATCTTAACGCTCAGCATGGAAGATTGCTTCGCTTCGCTCGCAATGACAGACGTCAGACCACCTCGACGGCCTTGCCCGAGCGGGCGGACTCATAGCAAGCCGCGAGAATCTTCTGGCTGCGCAAACCCAACTGACTATCGATCAGGGGCTGACGATCCTCCAGGATCGCCTTGCTGAATTCCTCGATCTCGGCCTGATAGGTGTTCCCCGGCGTGGGGTCGATGCCCACGCCTTGATCCGCCGCCCGCGCCTGTTGGGCATCATACACGCGATCATCACCTTCCAGGAAGGCGACCATCCGGCCGGCCGGTCCCTGGCCGATGGTCCCCTGGGCCAGGATGGAGCCTTTGGACCCGTAAAGCTCAAGGACATTCTTGCTGGCGGCATCCGGGATGCAGAAGAAGGTGTCGACGGTGCCCATCGCGCCATTCTCGAAGAACAGCGTCGCGACCGCACTATCCTCGGATCGGTAGTTATGGATGGTGTTATTGATGAAGCAGGTCACTCTGACCACGTTTCCGAAGAACATCTCCAGCAGGTCGATGCAGTGTCCTCCCATGTCCATCAGGGAGCCACCGCCGCCGGTGGCGGGGTCCTGGCGCCAGGCGCCCTCGATGGGCGGGTACCAGCAGGAGAGTTGTGCGCGGGCGTAGACGGGTCGGCCGAGCCGGCCTTGCTGGATGAGCTTGAGGGCCTCCTGGTGTTGGGCGACGAACCGCATCATGAAGGCGCATCCGAGCATAATTCCCGCCCGGTCGCACATCGCAATCATTTCTTCAGCTTGGGCGACGGTCATGCCCAAGGGCTTTTCGCAAAGGACGTGTTTTCCGGCTTCCGCGCACGCCTTGACGTGGTCGTAGTGCAGGTGAGCCGGCGTCGCGACATACACGGCGTCGATGTCCTTGGCCAGCAGATCGCCCAAACCGGTCACAGGTGTGGCACGGAACTGCTTGGCCACCTCCGCGTTGGCCTTCAAGTCTTTGTCGAACACGGCCGACAACCGGGCGTTGCCCGCCTTTGCGATCCCTTCCGGAATCGTTCTTCTTCGGGCAATACCGCCGGAACCGATCACGCCCCATCGAACCTTGTTGGGCATAAGACAACCTCGATTCTCCGTAGCACGGGCATCTTGCCCGTGTTCATGATCTTCATGGGCGGGACGCCCATGCTACTTGGAGTATGCCTTTATGGCCTTGGCCAGGGCTTTGCCGATCTGGCGGCAGTCTTGTTCGCTGTACGTGGGGAAGGCGAAACACGTGAAGGTGTGATTCTGATGCCAGATCGCGTTCGGCACCTGGACCTTGCTGTAGTCCACGCTCTGCGGGTCGGCATACTCCTTGGATGTGAATGGGAACCCGCTCCTGCCGAACGACTTGTGCTGGCGGTAGGCCTGCTCCGTGTGACACAGGGGCCAGAAGACGCGCCAACAGGGGGCGCCCTCAGCGCCGCACGCATCGACGAACTGATTGATATTGCAGGTCATGTTCTCGATATCGAGCGAAAACGCCATGACGTACCAGCCGTTTTGGCGCTCGGGGGTATCGATGGGCATGTATTTGACCTGCGGCAGACCTTTGATGGAATCGATGATGATGCGACAATTGCGTCTTCGCGCAGGGAGGTTCCAGGTGTCGATTCTCTCGAGCTCCGCCAGGCCGATGGCCGACTGCATCTCCGTCATCCGGTAGTTCCAGCCGGCCAGATTATGGATGTAGGGGAGTCTCTGTTCGAGCTCCAACAGGCTCAGCCGCTGCTTGACGTCGTAGCCGTGGTCGCGGAAGCTCCGCGCCTGCCAGGCCAGTTCCTCGTCGTCGGTGGTCACCATGCCGCCCTCGCCGCCGGTGGTGAAGGTCTTGTTCTGGCAGAAGCTGCACGCGGCGACGTGGCCGATGGTGCCCGTCTTTCTGCCCTTGTAGACCCCGCCGAACGCCTCGGCGTTGTCCTCGACGACGAACAGGTTGTGCTTCTTGGCAAACGCCATGATCTTGTCCATGTCGCAGACGTTGCCGTAGAGGTGCACCGGCATGATCGCCTTCGTGCGCTTGTTGACGAGTTTCTCGGCCGACTCGACGCTGATGCAGTGATCGTCGAGATTCACGTCGGCAAATCGCGGCACCGCGCCGGCTTGGACGATGGAGAAGCTCGACGCGATGAAGGTGTAGCTCGGGACGATGACTTCATCGCCCGGCCCGATCCCCAGGGCGCTCAGCGCGACGTGCAGGGCCGCCGTGCCATTGGTGGTGCTGATGGCGTACTTGCTGCCTTGCCAAGCCGCGAATCGGCGCTCGAATTCCATGCCGCGTGGGCCGGTCCAGTAATTCACCTTGCCCGACCGCAAGACTTCCTCCACCGCCTTGATCGCCTTCTCATCGAAGCTCGGCCAGTGGGGCAGTTTGTTTGTCACGGCCTTAGGCCCGCCTTGGATTGCCAGTTTCTCTGCCATGTCATGACCCTTCCCAATTCATTGTCCCAAACCTGTACCAGCGAGGTCACGAACAGAATACCACGTTGTGCGGGCGAGCGAAAGACCTTGGAGTGGACAAAGGGGAACCGAGGTGCGGGGACTAAGGCGGGGGGTGAAGCAATGCCCGGCGCGGGTGGCACGGCCAAACTTGTTTGACCGTGCTCGCCGCGATATGCTTCCGTGCACATGAGGACACGCTCAAAGCGATTTTCAGCATGGCAACCCAAGAGGCAGCGTGGGCTGCAACGGATCTTGCGTACTTGGTACGCAGGATTGTCCTGACCCTATCCCTTCTCGGGCGGTTGGACGGGAGTTGGAGCGGCGGCCGTGGCTTGGTCGGTTGGCTGGGCGTCCTTGGGGGCCGTGTTCTTTCCGTCGTTCCACACTCGCAGTTCAGTGATCTCCACCTGGGTATTGAAGTCGTTCGTGGAGTTCAGGCCATACCAGCCGCGATTGCTGACGAAGAGGCGTCGCGAGCCGGGCATGATCGGCCCCCGCCAGCCGTTGTCCGCCGCGAAGGGCGTGGCCGCCCATTCCTGGGATTCGCTGAGGACCTGGCCCCGCTCATCGAGCAGGAGAATGCGAAGCGACAGGAGCGAGACCACCTCATGGCCATTGTTGACTACCTCGATGGTCGTCCGCACCCGGCCGTGGGAATCCGGCTGCGATGTCGCCTTGGCCGTGATGGCCAGCTCCTTGCAGTAGTCGGGCCGGCGGTGGTCGTCGAGCATGTCCGCCAGGGCCGGCGGCAGGGAATGCGATAACTCCGGCAGCCCCTTGATCGCGCTCTGCGCCAGCGTGATCACCCGTTCG
>Ga0315275_10002176_pt1 | contig 17579 bp, 8 predicted proteins | sample YL17G03_0_MG_FD_205557 | JGI IMG/M metagenome (GOLD analysis project Ga0315275, IMG submission 205557) | Sediment microbial communities from Yellowstone Lake, YNP, Wyoming, USA - YL17G03_0 | ecosystem: Environmental > Aquatic > Freshwater > Lake > Sediment | place: USA: Wyoming | collected...
TGCTGAAGAAGCTGGGGTCGGACGCGCACTACGTGAAGATGGGGCGGTGGTCGTCGATCGTCGGCGTGCTGGTCTCGATTGCCGCCGCGTACGCGCTGCTCTGGTTCTCGAACATCCTCGAGTTCCTGCAGGTGCTGGTGTTCTTCTTCATCGTGCCGCTGTTCGGGACGGTGATCCTCGGCATGCTCTGGAAGCGCGCGACCCCGGCGGGAGGATTCTGGGGCTTTGTCACGGCGATCCTGGTCTCGATGGGCATGTGGGGGTTCGTCCACTCGTTCCCGGACGGGTACCGCCCTCAGCCGAAGGTGACGCTGGGAGCCGGCGCCGTGGTGACGCTGGAAAAGACGGACGGGCGCCTGACCGGGCTGACGGTGGAGCAAGGCACGCTGGAAACCGTGAACGTGCCCATGCCCGGGGGGGCGCCGTCATTCGTGGTGCCCGCTGGCGGCCTGACTTTGCCGGGCGTGGTGCCACACGCGGCCACGCCGGCGGTACAGGTGATCGCGGCGGATGTGCGGGTGTCCGGCACGAACGCCAACGAGAAGTTCGGCGTCGAAGGCGTGCCGCTGACGCTGGCGCCGGGCGTGCGTGTCTCCTCATCGAACGTCTCCGCGCGATTCGCGCCCGCCGCGTTCAATCCCGCGCACACGCGGTATATCGCTCGGTCCGAGAAGGCGAAGCCGATGGCCGTCAACATGTACAGCGGCTGGTGGTCGCTCGTCGTGTGCGTGCTCGTCACCGTCATCGTCAGCCTGTTCACACGGCCGAAGCCGGACCACGAGCTCAAGAACCTGGTGATAGGCCTGACGCCGCTGCCTGACCCCGGGCCCTGTGCGTGGTACCAGAACCCGAAACTGTGGGCCGCCGCGATCATCGCGGTCCTCGTCGCCGTCAACATCATCTTCTGGTAGGGCACCGTGACCAACAGTCGCGTATCGATCTGGTTCTTCATCGGGGTGCTGCTCACGGTGTACGGTGTCCTCATCACCGGTGCGGGGATCTATGGTCTGGATCACCCGCCGGCGGTGAGGCTCGCCGGGCTGCACGCCGCCCTGTGGTGGGGCCTGCTGCTCGTGGCGATCGGCGGCGTCTACACCTACGCGTTCTTCCCGTCGCGGGCGAAGCGCTAGGAGCGTGTCCGAGTATTGCCCGGACACGCTCCTAGAACGGCTCGCGTTGAGCGCCGAACAAGAGGCAACAAGAGCGCCGACGTGGCGAACACCGAAAAGACAGGCATTTCGTGCGCGTGTGCCGCCTGGACCGCTCAGGCGTTCTGGTCAAATGAGCCTCGGCGTTCAACGCGTGCCGGGTTAGGAGGCCGTCATGGGATTACTCGGACGGCCTCCTAGCGGGAGTCTCATGTCGATGCACAGCGCTGACACCATGAGAGGACTGATTCTGCCGGGCAACAGCACGGCTGAGTTGCGGGAGTCTCCTGTGCCGACGCCCGGCCACGGCGAGGTGCTGATCCGCATGAAGAGCTCCACGATCTGCGGATCGGATATCCGGTGTATCTACCATCAGCATCTAGGCAAGGGGCCCGAAGGCTACCAGCCGGGCATGATTGCCGGGCATGAACCCTGCGGCCTGATCGTCGCGTGCGGCCCCGGATGCCGGCGTTTTGCGAGCGGTGACCGGGTTATCGTGTATCACATCTCCGGCTGCGGCGTGTGCAACGACTGCCGGCGCGGTTACATGATCTCGTGCACGAGCCAGTACCGCCGGGCATATGGCTGGCAACGCGACGGCGGCATGGCGGACTACCTGCTCGCCGAGGAAAAGGACCTCGTGGCGCTCCCGGCGCCGCTCAGCTACTCCGACGGCGCACAGGTGGCGTGCGGATTCGGCACGGTGTACGAGGGCATCGAGCGGGTTGGCGTGAGCGGCAACGATGCGGTGCTCGTCACCGGCCTCGGCCCGGTCGGCCTCGCGACGGCCATGCTGGCCAGGGCGATGGGCGCGCCGCAGATCATCGGCGTTGAGACGCTGCCGGCCCGGCTGGACCTGGCACGGAGGCTGGAGCTGTTCGATGCGGTCATCGAGGCCGGACCCGAAGCGGTCTCCCGGGTTCGTCATCTCACGGGCGGGGCCGGCGTGGAGCGCGCGTTCGACTGTTCGGCCAGCGACGCGGCGCGGTTGGCGTGCATCCAGGCCACGCGGAAGTGGGGCCGCATCTGCTTCCTGGGCGAGGGTGGCATATCGGCGTTCCGGCCGTCCGAGGACATGATCCATGACCAGAAGACCGTCTACGGCTCGTGGGTCACGACCATCTGGCGCATGGAAGAACTCGTGGAGCGACTCGTCCGATGGAACCTCCATCCCGAGAGACTGATCACCCACCGGTTCACCCTGGACCAGGCGCCAGACGCGTATGCGCTGATGGCGAGCGGCGCCTGCGGCAAAGTGGCGGTCGTGTTCGACGAAGAGGTCAGGTAGCGTGCCACTTCACGCCGTTGATCCGAACGATGTGCCGGGAGTGCGCCTGGCCAGCGGTGCGCTGCTGCCTGCCATCGGGCTCGGCACGTTCGGCTCGGACGCCGTGTCAGCGGAGGCCGTCGCTGATGCCGTGGTGGGCGCGGCGGCGGTGGGCTACCGGCATTTCGACTGCGCGTCGGTCTACGGCAACGAGCACGCCATCGGTCGCTCGCTGAGGCAGCTGCTGGCGTCCGGCATCCGCCGGGAGGATCTGTGGATCACGTCCAAGCTGTGGAACGACAAACACGGTGAGCGCGACGTCCTTCTGTCGTGCGAGCAGACGTTGTGCGATTTGCAGCTCGACTACCTCGATCTCTACCTCGTGCACTGGCCCTTTCCGAACTACCATCCACCCGGATGCGACGTACACGCGCGCAGCACCGGTGCCAGCCCATACATTCACGCGCGCTACATGGCCACGTGGCGGAGCATGGAGAAGCTGGTGGCCATGGGGCTCGTGCGGCACCTCGGCACGTCAAACATGACGATGCCCAAGCTCGAGCTGCTCTTGCGCGACGCGGAGATCCGCCCCGCTGTCAATCAGATGGAGCTGCATCCGCACTTCCAGCAGCCCGAGTTGTTCCGTTGGGTCCTGGACCGCGGCATCGTGCCGATGGGCTACAGTCCGCTCGGTTCGCCCGGACGGCCCGAACGCGATCGCACGCCCGACGACACCACGGACATGGAGGACCCGACGATCGCGGCCATCGCCGGGCGGCTCGGGGTCCATGCGTCCCTCGTGTGCCTGAAGTGGGCCCTCCAGCGCGGCCAGGTGGCGATTCCCTTCTCGGTGAAGCGCGCGCACTACCTGTCGAACCTCCGCGCCGCGGTCACACCCCCGCTCAGCGACGCAGACATGGCCGCACTCGCGGGCATTGATCGCGGCTGCCGGCTCATCAAGGGGCAGGTGTTCCTCTGGCGCGAGGGGCAGCCATGGCAGGACCTCTGGGATCTCGACGGCCGGATCGCGCAGTGAAGGATCTGGGCAGGGCCAGCGGTGTGAACCGCCGGGAGGGAAGGAGCATCACCATGACACCCAGCACACACGCAGACCGCCGGAAGACGCACGTGCTCCGCACGGCCGTTGCGATCGTCGTCATCGCGGCCTCGGGCATCGTCGTCGGTGGCGGACGGCAGGCGCAACTCTTGCCGATTGCGAATGGTCCGTTCGCACCATCACTCGAGTCGCTCACGACATATCGCAGTCCCGAGTGGTTCCGCGACGCGAAGTTCGGGATTTGGGCGCACTGGGGGCCGCAATCCGTGCCGATGGCCGGCGACTGGTACGCCAGGCGGATGTACGAACAGGGACACCGGCAGTACCAGCACCATCTCGACACCTACGGGCATCCGTCCGAGCACGGGTACAAGGACATCATCCCGTTGTGGAAGGCGGAGAAGTGGGACCCCGACCGCCTGATGGCGCTCTACAAGAAAGCCGGGGCCCGATACTTCGTGAGCATGGGCGTGCACCACGACAACTTCGACCTCTGGAACTCCACCCACCACAAATGGAACGCCGCGCAGATGGGGCCGATGCGTGACGTGGTCGGCGACTGGCAGAAGGCCGCTCAGAAACACGGCCTGCGCTTCGGCGTCTCCGAACACCTCGGGGCGAGCTTCACGTGGTGGCAGTCAAGTCGTGGCGCCGACAAGACGGGACCGAAGGCTGGCGTGCCCTACGACGGGGCGAACCCGCAGTTCCAGGACCTGTACCACCCGGCGGCCGCTCCCGGCGACACGGCGTGGTACAGCATCAATCCTGCCTGGCACCGCGAGTGGTTCGACCGGATCAAGGACCTCGTAGATCAGTACCACCCCGACCTGCTCTATACGGACGGCGGCCTGCCCTTCGGCGAGACCGGCCGAAGCCTCGTCGCCCACTTCTACAACGCGAATCTCGCGCGGCACGGCGGCCGCCTCGAGGCCGTGTACACGTGCAAACCGATCGGGTCCGGGGAGTTCGCGCAAAGGGAGTGCGTGCAGGACATGGAACGCGGGGTTCTCTCCGGCGTCAACCCACTTCCCTGGCAGACAGACACGTCAATCGGCGACTGGTTCTACAACCGCGACTGGAAGTTCCGCCCAGTGAGCTGGGTCATCCAGATGCTGGTGGACATCGTCAGCAAGAACGGCAACCTGCTGCTGAACGTCGTTCAGAAGCCTGACGGTTCACTCGATGCGGAAGTCGAGCGGATGCTCGAGGAGTTGGCTGCGTGGACGTCGACCAATGGCGACGCCATCTATGGAACCCGGCCGTGGGCCGTCCATGGCGAGGGGCCCGCCAGGTCCGACGGCGGGCATTTCAAGGAAGACGTCGCGTACACGAGCCAGGACATCCGCTTCACCACCAAAGGCGACGCGCTCTTTGCGATCGTGATGGGATGGACGGAGAAGACCGTGACGATCGCATCCCTCGGCACGAATTCGCCGCACGTCAAGGGGCGCGTGCGCGACGTCACGCTGCTCGGGCACGCGGGGAAGATCGCCTGGACCCAGGACGAGCACGGCCTCACGATCACGGTTCCCGACAGGCGGCCGGGCGAGCACGCATTCGCATTTCGGGTGCTCGGCGTGATCCGCTGAGTCCTTCGATGCACAGTTAGGGCCCGTTAGAAAACAAAGGGAGCAAGGCTTGTTTTCTTACGGGCCCTTATGGCGGGCCCACAGTCTCACCCTGCTACCTTAATTCATTAACCGCGCCTTACCGCGACGACCTGTGCTCTCAGGACTCAGTGCTGAGCGAGCGCAACCGGCCACGTACCGCGAAAGAGCATTGCGGCCGTGATCGCGAGTCCAAGCACTGAGGCGGCGCGTCCGCTCGATCAACTGTCGATGACGACCTTCACCACGCCGTCCTCGTAGGCGGCGTTCAGCCGGAACGCGTCCGCGGCCTGTGCCAGCGGGAAGCGATGACTGACAAGCGTGGAGAGATCCACGCGGCCGCCAAGGATCAGGCCGATGGCGCGCTGATGGACGTGTTTCATGCGCCGGCTCAGACGGATCGTCAGCCCCTTGCGCCGCGCTGTCGAGTGCTTCATCGTCAGCCGATCGTCCCCCGGGATGCCCACGAGCACGACACGGCCGCCGAGCCGCGCCATCTCGACGGCCTGCGCGACGGAATGGTCGGCCCAGGCCGCTTCGATGGTGATATCGACGCCGCGGCCCCGCGTCTCGCGGGAGACGAGGCCGACCGGGTCGTCGTCGCAGAGAACCGGACGGGCGCCCCAGCGTTCAGCCAGCGCAAGACGCCACGGGAACTTGTCGGTGACGAACACCGTCGAGGCGCCCGACAGCCGGACGAGCTCGAGGATCATCAGCCCGATGGCGCCCGCACCAATGATTGCCACGGTGTTGCCCACGTGGACCTTTGCCAGATCGACCGCGTGGATCGCCACACCAAGCGGCTCGATGAGCGCAGCCTGCGTGTCGTCGATCGCATCGGGAACCGGGTAACACGACCGCGCCGGCATGTGCAGCCACTCGCATAGGCTGCCGCCGTCCGGGTAGTTGCCGCAGAAGTGCAGGCGGCAACAGAGGTTCGGGTGACCCTGGTCGCACGACTCGCACCGGCCGCACGGCTGCGCGGGGTCGACAGCCACGCGTGTTCCTGCCGCGAGCGGCTGGTGGCCGCCATCAGAGACCTCCGGCCCGGCTGCCTCGACCACCGCGGAGAACTCGTGGCCGAGCGCGAGCGGGCCCTCGATTGCTGTGTCGCCGATGCGCGCGTCGTGATACGAGTGCAGGTCGCTGCCGCAGATGCCGGTCGTCTTCACGCGCAGCAGTACCTGGCCGACCGCCGGCGGCCCCGGCACAGGCACGCGCTCGACGCGGAGATCCCGCGGTCCGTGCAGCCGCGCCGCCAGCATGAAATCAGGAACAGAACGCATGCTCACAACTCCCAGGATGCGGCGTCTGTGCGCGCCCCATGTCGGCGAGTCCCTCAAAACCTCACGGTGTTGTTCAAGATCGTAATCTCCTGCACGCCACGTGCGGTTTCGACGCTGATGCGTCCGCCGGGCCACGTCGCCCCGGGCGGCAGTCTCAGTGTCACCGTGGTCGTGCGCGGCCGGAGATCGAGCGGCGCCTCGAGCGCGGGCACGCCGGCGCCAGCGATCTCCCGGCCCGCGGCGTCGCGCACGACCACTCTCGATGCGGGCGCATCCAGGGCGCCCAGGCTGTGCACGGTCACGCTGATCGTTCGGCCGCTGGTGCGAATGTCGTCCTTGCCAATTCCCAGGTCCGGCCGCGCCCAGTGCGGCGTGCCTTTCGACACGAGGCGCAGCTCCATCACGGTGACCGTGCGCGGCTCGAAGGTCACAGGCAGATCGCTCGAGCGCCCGACCTCGACGCTGCGCGTGCTGGCATTGGCAAGAGGGCCAGCCGCCGCGTCTGCGCGCGTACCCTGCGTCACCTCCCAGGTGCCAGGTTCGATGTCCCACAGCGTCATCTGTGCGTTCACCGGCGCGGAATCGAGATTGTAGCCCACCACGCGCACGCGCTGCGGCGTGGCGTCGGGCACCAGTATGGCGACGCGCTCGTCGCCATCAGGCGCATCGAACCGCCAGCTGACGGCGTGCCCCGGGACGTATGAGTTGCGCACCAGCGCGACGCCGCCGAGGCGCGTCCGCTGCAACTCCGCGTGCTCCACATTGACGCGATCGATCCACAGGCTGCCCTCGGTATTGATGTACGCGCGCAGCGCGGCAGCCTTCGCCTGGTCGGCGTACATGTCTTCGAGGTGCCTCAGGTTGCCACTGACCTGCCAGGCCGCGTAGCGCATCGCGTTGTTGCCAGGCTGTGACGCAGCCAGTGACAGGATCTGCGAGCCCCACTCGCTGCGCACGCCCATCAGGTCCAGGGCATTGCCGCTAATCTGAGGCAGGCTCCGCGGCCCGGCGTCGAGGAACGGCTGGATGTACTTCCGGTCGCCGGTCCAGCGGAACGCCGCCCAAAGCAGCGGCCACACCCGCTCCGACTGGGCCGGCAGATCGCGATCCGTCGCAAACTCCACGGTCGCCCGCGGCGCGTTGACTCCAGTTCCGTCAGGCTTGCTGTGCGCCAGCGCGCCGTCGGCAAGCTCGAGCAGCCACTTCCTGACCCGCGGCGATCCATTGAAGTCGACGAGGGCAATGCTGGGGTGCAGGATGAGGTACGACGAGGGCTTGGACCAGCCCCAGACGCCTTCCGTGGCGATGGTCGTCCCGCTGAAGTAGGTGGAGCGGATGTGCCGGTGGCCGGCGGCGTTGACGGCCGTCACGCGCTCGGTGGCGGCAGCCGTCTCCATCGCGCGTTCGAGCTGCTTCGGGCTGCCATGGTCGAGCAGCAGCGACTGGCCGAGCACGTCGATGCCTTCCTCGTAGCTATGCAACTCGTCCGTCTGGATGGTGGACAAGCCCCGCGTGAACATCCCCTGCTCGTAGAACGCATCCATTTCGCGAAGCAGGGACTGCTTGATCTTGTCGGGCGTCGCACCCATGAGTGCCGTCGGCGGCCAGTGGTTCGTAAAATCGCCATCGTCGGACAAGCCGCCGCCGAACTCGCCGTTGTCGATCTGCCGGTTGTCGATGTACCAGTTGACGAGGCGCTTGACGTATCGCAACGACTCGACCTGCCGGAACGCCCAGAGCGGGACGTCCGCCGCCCCGGATGGAAGCGCGACGGGCGGCCGCGGCTGCTCGCGGTTGTAGTCGTACCAGTATTCACGGCCCAGCACGTGGTCCGGGTCCACGCGGAGCAGGTCGGTGATGTCGCGCTCGAACCGGTTGTAGAGATTCAGTCGGCGCGACCGTGGCGACTCCTCGACGATGTGCGCGTAGTTGTCGCGCACCTGGGTAAAACGATCGACGACGTGCTCGATTGCCGCGTCCTTGCGCGGCTTGAAGATCAGCCGGATCTCCGCGCCTTCGAGGGACGCCGGGCCGAAGCCCGAGCCGGCGCCTGCGATGGTGAGGTAGAGGCCCGCGTCGTTCGGCAGGATGCGATCGCGGGTGTCGAGCCAGAGCGTGTGCGGCTCTCCGGGCCTCACCGACACGCTGATGTCCAGCATATTGCGCAGCGGCCAGATCGGGTCCTTGATCTGGATGTTCAGCGGGAAGTACTGCCCGTGCGTCGGCTTGACCTTCAGTGCGGGGAGGTCGATGGCGAAGCCGTCCAGGCCGCCCGGCAGGTTCGCCCACGAATACGCGAACCCGGCGCGCCGTTCGCCTTGGCCGCCGTCGCGGAAATCGGCGGGGATGAGAATGTGCACGAGCGGCATGCCGCCGATGGTGGTCTTCGGCATGCTGCGTGGCGCGCCCGCAGGAAGGGCCACCATGATCGCGCGTTCATCCGGGGGGTATCGACCGTTGACGTAGCTGACAAGCGGCGCCACGCCAGGCTGGTCGACGGCGCCGAGGGCCGACAGGCGGTACGTGAGCCGCCCGATGCCCTGAGGCTCCGCGCCTGCGGTCACGTTGTAGGCCGACAGTTCGCCAATCGGCGTTTCCTGCTCGACGTTGGTGAACCTGAGGCTTTGGCCGCGGACGGAGTCAGGCAGGCGGTGAAACGTGCGCTCCTGGCCGCGCGGCCGCTCGAACAGCGTCGTGCCTGGATCCGCCGGGTTCTCTCGCGCGGTGACGGGAACCAACGCCATCCTTCCCCATGCCGCGCCAGAAATCTCGATCTGGTTCCACGGTTCGTCAGGCATCGCAAACGACACCGTCTTGCCAGACAGCGAGTAGCAATCCCAATCCGGCAACTGGAAGTAGTCGTTGCGGCCGGGAAGCCGCGACCGGTTGTAGACGCCAGGCCAGGTGGTCTCGCGGATGCCGTCCGTGCCCTTCCACCACCATCTCTTCACGTCGTAGGCGTCGTGGATTTCAACCTTGCGGATGCTGACCGCCGGCGTATCGAGGGCAGGCGGCGCGTCGGCCAGGCGATTCCAGCCGTACCGGTACCACCACTCCTGCTGCCAGTCGGGTGCGTCAACGGTCCTGTTGGCCGCGGGCACGGACGAGGGCGCGGCCCCGCCCGAAAGTGACGCGACATTGTCGTCGGAGAGCATGCGGTCGTAGATGCGCACCTCGTCGATGTCGCCGCCGCGCACGAAGTTGTACGCGCTCTGGACCTGGTACGGGCTGATGATTCGCGAGTGCGGGCCGAACTGGTCGAGCGCGGCATCGAACCTTGCCGTGCCTTCCCGCGTGGCCACCAGCGTGCCGTTGACATAGAACCGGATGCCTCGAGTCTCGTCCCATGCCAACGCCAGGTGCGTCCATGTGGAGGGCCCGGGGAACGCCGGCATGGAGTGCGACACGCGGGTGCGCGCCAGGCTGGCGTCCGTGACGAACGCGTCGAACCCGGACTTGCCGTTGTAGTCGATCCGCAGCCACACCATGTCCCAGCTCGAGTGATCGGCGTACCCGACACGGAAGACCGGAAACGGTGTCGGGCCGACGGGCTCGCGCGATCGCCAGAAGAACGACATCGTCCCGCGCTGGGCGTAGATGTTCCCAGGCGCCCAGTACGAAAGCAGTTGCGTGTGGCCACACTGAAGGCCGGAGCCCTTCGCGCCGTCGGGCACGACGGTCACGTCGCTGGCGAAGTTCGGTTCAGGGGTCCCGCCGGCTGAGTAGTCTGCCGTCAGCCCATGGCTGCCCGAGAGATAGAACAGCAGCCCGGGCTCCGGCGAGGCCGGCTGCGCCGAACCGGCGCCCATCAGCCAGGCACAGGATCCAACAACCAGTGAACGACGCCACCAAGAGCGAGCCATACAGCCTCCGCCGCAGTCTCCTGTCGTATGTCTTCAGCCGGGTCTGAAGACCCTCCACCCGCCATAGGGGTCAGTCTTCCTACTGACTACTTCCTTACATGCGTCCGCGGGACCGTCATCAGCCGCGCGACTGGTAGAGCCTCAGGCGTGAAACGGACAAGCCGGATCCGGCCCTTGAACCAGGACACAAGATTCTGCCGCACGCCGATCGACGCGCGGCCGGCGCCGAGGGTCTTGAACGCGACGTCGCCCGCGACCTCCCGCACGCCGTCCACGTAGTGTGCCATCGTCGTTCCGTCGAACACGAGCGCCACCGCATGCCAGCCGCCCACCGGGTGCGTCCGCTGGCGATCGATGAGGGTCAGCGAGGCGTCCCCGTAGCGCAGAAAGGTGTCTAGGCACCAGGAACGATCCGGCAGAAGGCGCGTTTCCATCATGAGGCGATTCTCACAGCCCGTTTCCGAAAGGTGCAGGAAGCGCTGTTCAGCCGGGCCATCCGCGGCCGGCTCGATGAGCGCCTCAACCGTGAACTGCGGGAGCCCCTGGATCGGGTTTGCGTCGACGAGGAGCCCGTCCGTGCCGCCGTTGAACTCGACGGCACCACCAACGGGAGTGTGGACGGCCCGGGGGGAGCCCACGACAGACACCTTGTGGCCGCCAATCGTGGCTAGGTTGTCGACAATCCAGTCGATACTCTTCGCCTGCTGTGCGGCCGGAAACCCCGCGGCTACAGCCACGACCAGCATCGACACTGACGCGACGACGGCCATGCCCGCGACGATAATGCGTCTCATCAAGTAACCCCAGGCGTGTGCCTTCGGCCACCCCGGGCCTGACCGCCTTCACCCCGACTTCGCTCTTCGAGCTTCGTCGAGGTCTCGCCGTAGCGCTTCGCGCGGAGGCGGAAGGCCCTGGGCTCCAACTATTTGTGTTCTTCTTGCTTCTGTCTTCTTGCTTCTTGCTTCTACCTCGTCCGTGCCAGCCACGCCACCCAGGGCCGGGCTGCTCCCCCTGACGGCGGCGCGAGGGTGACGACGCGCCCGCCCTCGACCGTCGCAGCCGATTTCTGGAGCGTTCCCGTCGCCGAATCGAGCCACGATACCGCGAACGCGCCCTCGGACGCTGTCAGATCGAGAGCGACGGCATCGCCGTTCATCGTATAGACCACGAAAGCGTCGGCCCGCCTGGCCATGCACCAACTGGTGTCGGCGTGCGTCCGGACGACGTCCGCGGGGCGCATCCCCGCGCGCGCGGCCGCCGGGATCGCGGCCTCGACAGCGCGCGTGACGGCCGGGTACTCGTCGCCGTTCCACAAGAGTACGATCTTGGGGAAGCGATCGCGGTACTCGCGCCAGGCGCGGTATTTCATGGGCTTCGAGCCGGCCCAGAGCTGATCGAACAGCCTCTGGAACTCCGGCCCGTTCAGGAAATCCCGCTGATCGGTAGCGGCGACGCCGAGTGTCGCCTTGAGGGTGTTGAGCTCTTCAGGCGTGGCAATGTCAGGCCGCTGCTCCCGGGGGGCGCGGTTGATGCCGCCGCGTGCGGCAAACAGTCTGCCGTCCGCGCGATACGCCGAGCCGAGCACGTCGATGGCCGAGATCATCGGCCCACGAACGGGATCCTCGAGGATCGCGTCCATCTGTACTTTCGGGATCTCCAGGCTGATGAAGGGCGTGCGGCCGTGTTCCTTCTGCCACTCCGCGATCGTGTCCAGCCAGAATTGCACGAACTCGATCGGCCCGGTGTACTCGCGGTCGATCCCATGCACGACGTTGGTGTTGTCCTGAAGAACGTCCAGGGCGTGCCGGATGTACAGGCGATGCAGTTCCCGCCGCAGCGGGTGCGTCACGTCGTAGAACACGTTGGCCGCCGGGACCTCGTCGGGGAGGCCTGTGTCTTGAATTGTGTTCACGGGCCGCCACGGGAAATCGACGTAGTGCGATCGGCTTTCGAGCAGCCAGTGCTGGAAGTAGAAGTTGTGGTAGAGGATCAGCCCCTTGCGGTCGCAGATATCGGCAAACCCCTTCACGCGCTCGAAGTACCAGGGGTTGAAGCGCGTGAGATCGTACCGCGTCAGCCCGTCCCACGCCTTGCCCTGGCCGCTGCGCGCCCAGGGCAACTCCATGAATGGCGCCCAGACATCGCCCGTGCGCTGCTCGGGCGAGCCGTAGTAGTTGTGATCGACGCGCCGGCGGTCGTACCACAGGCCGTAGTGCTGATAGAACGCCGACCGCGGCGCCATGCCGGCGGCCACCTCCTCGAGATCATCGGTCACGCCCGGGCCGGTCCGTCCCGGCGCGAAGCGCGTGATCGCCGGCCCGAACGACGTTGCGAGCGTTCGCGGCATCTGACCCTGGAACCACGAATAACTGGTCCTCGCGGTCCAGGCGCGCTGTCCGCCGATCGTGAAGACGCCATCCTCGACGCGAAGTGGAAGTCTCGCGGCGCTCGCGGCCGGACTCTCCTCGCGGGCGACGAACGCCGCGACATCCGCGTCCGAGAGTCTCCGGGCAGCGGCTGGTACAAGAGCGGGTTCCAAAACCTGCGTGGTCGGCCCGTTTGTGGCCGCGCGGGCGGGTTTTGAAACTGGCTGTAGAGACACCGGTCTTGGCTGAATGGCGTCCACGGCGGACGGCCCGAGCCGCTCCGCCAGTTGCGCGAGGTACAAACTGCGCGGCTCGACCGGCATGCCGCGGTAGAAATCCCGGTACGGCATGGTCCGCGGGTCCCACACGGTCCCGTCACCCGTCACAAGTCCTTTGCAGCCGTACGCCTGGTTCGTGGCCCCGGGCGGGCTCTGCACCTCGATGTCTGTCGCCTCCGAGTTCCACAGGACCGAGTTCGCCGCGGCCCACCCGGCTCGCTGGTCGGCGATGCCCCTGTTGGTGAGACGGATTGCGTTGCCACGGATGGTGACGTTGTCGTAGAGAACGCCCGATGCCCAGCTCTCAAGCGGGCCGCTGTAGTCCAGCGCATCGCTGGCGGTGGACTCGAAGAAGACATTCGGCCCAGCCGCCGCGAAGCCGGCGACGAAGTCGTGCAGGCCCCGCTCGCTGCGGCACCGGCGAAACAGCGTGAGCTGGCCGGCGGTGTAGAAGACGCGCCGCCGAAACCCGCCGATCTCGGATACCGGGTCGAGCGCGCCGACATCCTCGATCGTCACCGCTCGCGCGTCGGACAGGACGTTGATGACATAGCTTGCGAAGTGCGCGGCCGTCACCTGGCGGACCCACGCGTGCTCGGCCTTGTCGATCGTGATGGCGACCCACGTGTGGTCTTCGTCCATCGCGCGCGTGCGATCATATGCCGACACGATGCGGAGGTGCTCAACGCCGACGCGGCTGATGCGCCCCGGATAGGCGTAGCGGAAGACGAGGGCGCCGCCGAACTGCCGGTCGAAGGCCGTCGTGAGGGGCGCGTCGATTGAGATGCGATTCCCTTGGACGGCCGTCACCACCCGATCCCAGTCGATGTCGCGTGAACCGGGCTGCCAATGAAGCCGGTTCTCGGGGCGCCACCCCTGGAAGAGATTCATCCCGAGAGCGGCAATCCACTCCGGCGTCGATGGACGGCGCACGACGATGCGATCGCCGACCGTGAAGATCGACGCATCGCCGACCGTGAACGACGTCGCTCCCACGGGGACGTACGGATCCGTGATGGTACGTCGGGAACCTGTTTCCTCCTGGCGATCCCCGCGCCCCGACATCGTGATCAGCGTACGGCGCGACGTGCTGGCGGCGACGATCACGGTGCCGTCTTCTCCGGCGCCCGACCCGCGCAGGACTACGCCGCCGGCCCGAAGCTGCAGTTCCGTGTCGACCGTGTAGGAGCCCCTCTCGAGGAGCACCGTGCCGCGGAAGCCGTGCCCGTCGATCGGCATGGCGGAGACGATGTCGAGCGCCGCCTGGATGCGCTGGCGGTCCCGCCCGCCTCCCGGGCCGACGATGATCCTGACCGGAACGTCGGGCAGCGCCACGCCGCCGCCTCCGTAGCCGGCGTGCGAGAAGTCAATCACGCGATTCCCGGCCGCGTCGGCAGAGTAGGCCAGGCGGCCATCGGCGCCACGTGTCACGGACACGGCCGGCGCCGGGCCTTGAGCACGCGCAGATGGGTTTAAAAGAGCGACCGCGAGGGCGAGCAGCGCGCCGATCGCGAGGATGCCGCAGGCCCGCCGGCCGGCGAGAGAGCAGGGCGATGGTCGGCGGGTCTGTGGCATGGCAGTCGAGCAGCGTCGGGACAGGGTTCTCTTGTGCGAAGGAGGCACAGCCGGTTTCAGGGCCTGCGCCACTCCGTGCTGACATCACTTCTAAGTACGACGGGGGGCCCAGCGGCCCCCCGTCGTGATCGTAGCCGCGCAAAGCGCGGCGTTCAGGAGCCCGTCGTACGAAACCCGGACGGGCTCCTAGAAGATGAATCGAAGTCCGACCTGGATCTCGCGCCCGCTGCCGTCCACGCGTTTGCGGGTGACCTTGCCGAAGTTCGAGCTGGTGATCGTGAGATCGGGGTTGTCCCAGACGATCTGGTTCAGCGCATTGTAGGCCTCGACGCGCGCCTCGAGCCGGTACCGCGACCCGAAGTTGAACATCTTGGTGAGCGTCATGTCGGTCACCTTCCAGCCCGGGCCGTTCAAGCCGGCATAGTAGTACGGGTTGCTGCGCGCCGTGAAGGTGTCGGCCTGCGAGAACATCGACGTGTCGAACCACTTGTCGCGGGTCGGCTTGTCGAGCTTCGGATTGCCGGTGACGACGTAGCTCGTGCCGAAGAGCAGCGGCCGGCCCGAATACATGCGCGTCGCGACGGAGTACTGCCAGCCGCCGACCACGTAGTCGATGGCGGTCGGCATCGTCGACCCGTACTTGCGGTCCTTGCCGACCGGCAACTGCCAGGTCATGGCCGCGGTGAACCGGTGATACGGCACGTCGGCCGACGGCCGCCACTCCCATCCCTCCTTGCCGTCGGTCTTCATGACCTTGTACTGCGCGATGTCATCGAACCACTGCTGGACCTTCTCGTTGCTGTAGGCGTAGGAGGCCACGAAGCTGAGGCCCTTCACGAAGGGCCGCTGCGCGCGGATCTCGAAGGTGTGCGCCGTGGCAATCTTGCCGTTGGTGTTGGTCTGCGTGATGGTGCCGTACTGCGGGTACGGGACGAGGAGCGCGGACGTGAACACCGTCTTGTTGTTACGGAGCGCGCCCGGGAACTGGGCCGGCGTCAGGTACAGGTAGAACGGGTTCGTCACAGAGACGTTGATGGCGGCCTTCTGCTCGTACCTGAAGGCGGGTTCCATCATGTTCAGGTTGATGTCGTACGGCACGCGGCTGCCATAGTTGTAGAAGTAGCTGACGTCGGTGACGATGCCGCCCCAGATCCGTTTCTGGTACGACAGGTTGAACCGGTCGTTGACCTGCGGGCGCTGCTCGTACTGGTCGAGGCTGACGTTGCTGCCGACGCCCGTGTAGGCGCCGTAGGCCTGGCCGTAAGGCTCGATGACCGGATTGTTGGCCGGGTAGGGGTTGACCAGCGTCTGCTGCGGCACGCCGTTGGCGAGACCGACTGTGGTGGTCGTCTGCGCGTAGCCCGTGTACTGGTTGACGTAGTCGCCCAGGGTCTCGCGCACCGTGCTGAAGTTGCGCATGTAGCGACCGTAGGCGAAGCGCACGACCTGGTCGCCGCCGAGGTTGTACACCGCGCCGAACCGCGGCATGAAGTTCCACGGCGTGATGTGCACGACGTTCGGCTTGTCGGACGTTGTGAAGACCCACGCGCCGTTGTAGAGGTAGCTGTAGCCCTTGCTGGCCATCAGCGCCGACGCCGTCGCATTCATCGTCGGCGGCGTCGCCTGCATCGCCGCGTTGGGCACCGTGAGATCGTAGCGCTGGGACATGCGGTTCTGGCTGTCGGTGGTTCCGGGCTCGTATTCCCAGCGCAGGCCCATGTTCAGCGTCAGGCGATCGCTCACCCGGTAGTCATCCTGGAAGTACGCGCCCCAGCCGCGCGAATCGACGGTCTGCAGCGGCACCAGGCGTGCCGACGTCTGCGCGTCGAGGGCGCCCATGAGGAAGCTGGCCCACTGGTTGCCCGAGCCGACCAGGTCCGGCGAGTCGGAGCTGTTGGCGGTCAGCGTCGAGTTGAACACGAGGTTGATCGGCTCAAACCGGGCGGCCTGGCCGTAGTACGAACGGATTTCCGCGCCGTACTTCATGCTGTGTTTGCCCTCGTACCAGTTCATCTTCGCCGACATCGTCCAGGCGTTCGGGCGCTGCCACCATTCGCGGCCCTGACGGCCGAGGCGGTTGGTCGTGCCCGTGCCCGAGCCGCTGGTGACGTCGAGCGCCGGCGTGTAGACGTACCCGCTGTTGTAGAGCGACTTGTACCAGGGGTTATTCGGCCAGTAATTCTGCAGCCCCTCCTCACCAATCAGCAGCGACGGGTTGTAGAACTCGTCGGTCATGTTGTAGTAGCTGCCGCGGATGTTCAGCGTCTGCTTGTTCGACATCACCCACACCGCGTCGGCGGCCGTGCTCATGCCGTAACGGTTGCTGCCGGCGACCGGGAAGTACTGGGCGTCGGTCGGGTTCTGCTGGTAGAGGTTGGCCTTGAACTGCCCGTAGCGCACGAACACCTTCCAGCTGTCGGAGATGTTCCAATCCATGCGCTCCGAGAAGTTCCAGTACTTCGCGTTCTCGTAGATGCTGTACTGCAGGTTGTCCTGGTAGCCGGGCAGGTTCGGGAGCGGAATCTCCGCCAGGATCTTCATGGACGTCGGATCGAGCATCGACGTCGGGATGACGTTGCCCGCGAAGGCGCCGCGCACCACGCGGCTCGTCACCGGGTCGATGGTCGACGTATAGGGGTTGTAGAGGGTGCGCACCCTGCCGCTCAGCAGCGACCCGCTGAAGTCGCCGGCGCGCTCCGCGGCCGTGGGCACCGTGCGGACGATGCTCAGCGGGCGGTTGTCGTTCCACTGCTCGTACGACGTGAAGCTGAACAGCTTGTTCTTCTTGATCGGGCCGCCGAAGGTGGCGCCGCCCATCTTCAGCTTCGTGCCCTTCAGTTTCGACACGTCCGCGCCGGGCGCGACGGCCAGCGTCGGGTCGGAGACCGCGTTCATGCTCGGGTCGCGCATGAAGAAGTAGCCCGTGCCCTTGTAGCGGTTCGTGCCCGACTTCATGTTGAGCGAGATGATGCCGCCGAGACTGTTGCCGTTTTCGGCGTCCGCGCTCGTCTTGGAGATCGTGATCTCTTCGACGGCGTCCATCGACGGGGTGTATGCCGTCTTGTAGCTGGCGTTGAGCGGCACGCCGTCGAGCAGCACGTCGTTGGCGCGGCGCGTGCCGCCGCCGGCGTC
>Ga0315275_10002177_pt1 | contig 17578 bp, 15 predicted proteins | sample YL17G03_0_MG_FD_205557 | JGI IMG/M metagenome (GOLD analysis project Ga0315275, IMG submission 205557) | Sediment microbial communities from Yellowstone Lake, YNP, Wyoming, USA - YL17G03_0 | ecosystem: Environmental > Aquatic > Freshwater > Lake > Sediment | place: USA: Wyoming | collected...
CCTCCTTGGCGATGTAGGTGTTGGAGGACGGCAGGTAGGCCTCGGGCTGGTAGTAGTCGTAGTAGCTGACGAAGTATTCGACGGCGTTCCGGGGGAAGAAGCGCCGGAACTCCTGGTAGAGCTGGGCGGCCAGCGTCTTGTTGTGGGAGATGACCAGAACGGGCCGCCGGGCCCTCGCGATGACATTGGCTATGGTGAAGGTCTTTCCGGACCCCGTGACGCCCATCAGGACCTGGTGCTTCAGCCCTTGTTCCAGGCCCTCGGACAGGCTTTTAATGGCCCCGACCTGGTCGCCTTTGGGCTCGAATTCGGAGTGGAGTTCGAACTCACGCATCAGGAATGATTATAGCACGTCCCGAGCCGTCGCCGGATAGACAAGAGGGACGGTTTTATGCTATATAATCCTCAGATCCCTAATGAACGGAATAATGAAGGAGGTCCTCATGAAAAGAATCCTATGGATGACTGCGGCCACGGCGCTCCTGTTCGCGGTCTTTGCCGGGACAAGCTTCGCCCAGGAAAAGCCCCGGATGGGCGTTCTGAGGTTCACAAACCACACGAGCGCAGGCTGGTGGACCGGCTCCGTCGGCACGGAGCTGTCTGATATGCTTGCCTCCGAGCTGGTCTCGACCCGGTCCTTCCAGGTCCTCGACAGGAAGGATATCGACGCCGTCCTCGGGGAACAGGACCTGAGCGATACCGACAGGGTCGACGCCGCGACGAAGGTCAAGATGGGCAAGCTCAAGGGGGCCAAGTACCTCGTGGCCGCGACGGTCTCGTCCTTCGAAGAGGACGTCAAGGGGACCGGCGGCGGCGTCAGCTTCAAAGGGATCAGCGTCGGCGGCAAGAAAAACAAGGCCTATATCGCCATCGATCTGAAGGTCGTCGACACGGAGACGGGAGAGATCGTGGATACCCGGACCATCGAGGCCGAGGCCAAGGGCCAGGCCCTGGCCGCCGGACTGAACTACAAGGGTTTCTCCATCCACGGGAACGACTACAAGCAGACCCCGGCCGGCAAGGCCATCCGGGCCTGCATCATTTATATCTCCGAGTACCTGCAGTGCTCCATGATCAAGGGCCAGGATGCTGATTGCATGAAGAAATGGGATGAAATGGACCGGAAGCGGAGGGAACGCGACAAGGGCGAGATCGACATCAACTAGGGGACGGTGGCCCCATCTTGATGCTGCCCCTGAACCGGGCGCCGGCCAGGATGGAGACCACGGTAGCGGCGATGTCGCCCTTCATCCGGCCGGTCTCCGAGATGAAGACTTTTTCGGTGGCCTGAACGTTCCCCGTCATCTCGCCATGAATGATGACGTTCCGGGCGTGGACGTCGGCTTCGACCCGGCCGCCCTTCTCGACCACGAGGTCGTGAAGGCCCAGATCGATCCTGCCGGCAACCAGTCCTTCGATCACCATGTCTCCGTCGCCTGAGATATCTCCCTTGAGGACGAGAGCCTTTCCGAGGCGGGAGGACCCGTCCGCGTGCTGTTTGGCCTGATTCTCTTCATGGGGCATGGCGTCCGCCTTTCCGATAGAACTTTTTGATTATAGATTCCTCCTGAGACCGTGTCAATTCGAACGCAGGTCGGCAAGCATCTCTTTTCGTGTGAGAAGGAATTTAGGCTACGGGGGCTTACGGGCGGCATCCAGTGCCGTTCAGTAAGAGTTTGGCCCTTAGTGATTCCATCACACAGAAAGAGATGGTTCCGCATGCAAGCAAGCCAACAACTCGGAAAAGCGATGCCACGTGTCGATGGGACGTCGGTCCGCATGTTGACAACATGCGGATATATGCTAGAATTCCCGTGCCTTATAGGGCGAATCGAGCGGGCATAGCTCAATGGTAGAGTACCGGCTTCCCATGCCGGTTGTTGTGGGTTCGAGTCCCATTGCCCGCTCCATAATTTTCTTCTCTTCCTGAATCATGGACCTTCAAATGAAAACCTGGCTGCTTGTCGCCGATAAGGCTGCGCTCCGGGGATCGTTGAACATGGCGGTGGATGAATATCTGTTCACCAGGGCCCGGGAAGGTTCCCAGACCTTTCTTCGCTTCTACCAATGGGAGAGGCCAACAGCATCCCTGGGTTACGGGCAGGACGCCGCCCGGGCGGCGGACCTGGACTTCTGCCGCGCGAACGGCATCGATGTCGTCCGGCGCATGACCGGCGGGAAAGTCGTCCTTCACCACAAGGAGCTGACCTATTCCCTTGCCTCGTCCGACACGGAGACGTTCACGACCACCCTCCGGGATTCCTACCAGCTTATCTCTCTGGCCCTTATCAAGGGTCTCGCTCTCATGGGGCTCTCCGCACGCCTGGCTCCGGCATCCCCTCCGGACTACCTCCGGGGGACAATGCCGTGTTTCGCCTTCCCGGCCAGGGACGAGGTCGAGATCGGCGGCCGGAAGATCATCGGCAGCGCCCAGAAGAGGACCGGCGCCTCTTTCATCCAGCACGGTTCCGTCCCTCTCGAGAAGGACGAGGCGCTCCTCAAGGCCGTGGCCAAGTCCGACGCGGAGGACGCCGGGGTCAACATGATCTCTCTTTCCGAGGCCCTCGGCCGGCCTGTGACCTTCGATTGGGCAGCCTCTCGGTTCTCCCTGGGTGTCTCCGAGTTCTTCGGGGTCAAGCTGGAAACCCTCTCCCTTGACGGGGAGGCTTGGCAGGAGATCTCCGTGATCGAGGCCGAGCGCTACGGCAACGATGCCTGGACTCTCAGGCGTTAGGTTGACTTTTCTGGAATTTGAGTGCTACTATCATTCCGAAATCGAGAGAATCCCATGAACGAGATCGAAGAGCTCCTCAAGTTGGACGTCAAGGACCTCCCTCCCCTAAAGCCGATTCTCCTGGACGACCTCTACCAGAACGCCCTCAAAAACCTCCACTTGGAGCTTGGAACCGGCCCCGTCCTCTACCTGCTATCTCCGTCCTATTCCGTCATGACGCCGACTCCCAATGACATCGTAATCGATCTCATTACCCGGAAGGAGGGGCTCCTCAGCCACCTCAAGGAATACATCATCCAGAATCTGGCCATATACTCTGTGCTCATCGACACGAGCAGCTACTTCATCGAGCAGAACGGCTTCCTCGTGCTGGCCCGGCTCAGAGAGAGGGACTCCGAAGGGCGGCGTTACGAGATCCAATACTACACGCATTCCCCCCAGGAGCTCCTGAGCCATTACGAGGACAAGATCTACATCGGCAGGGACTTTATCGACCTCTTTAACTTCAACCGGAAATACTTGGGGGTCAAGGAACACATCATCTCTCTTAAGGGCCAGTTCGATCGACTCCTCGAGCGGGTCCCTGTCCGGATGAAAAACCCGCAGGATTACAAGTCCTTCTTCCAGGAGATCCGGGAATCGGTCAACGAGCTGCATACGGAGAGTCTCCTTATCCTGCAGTCTCTGCCGCCGCTCGTCGAATTCGGCAAGCTTTCCGGCAAGGACCTCATCGAGATCAACGCCCAATACCGGGCGATCAACCACTTCCTCATCGAGCTCCACGATGAGGTGGCCGAATTCGAAAACCTGCTCAGGTTCAAGAAGGAGATCGATTTCGTCCGCTACGTGACTAAATACAAGAAGGACCTGACCAACCTGATCTCTTATTTCAACATCAAGATCAACGGCGGCCTGACTCAGAGGATCTACAACTTCAAGGGTAAGCACTCCTAGGACCTTCTTGACCACGCTGGAAATATGCTTCCGGCCGCGTGGACATGTCAAGAAACCTGCGTTACTGAACGAGGCCTAAATGCCTAGCGCGGAGATTCATCGTGTTTTCCGAAGTCATAGATGTCGAGGGCCACATGATTCGGATGACGCGGATCGATCCTCACCGGCACCACGGCTCCCGGTTGAAATCGCGAGATGGCGATCCGTGATATCCGAATCTTGGTCTCCGCTTGATAGACCGGTTTTCCGGCAGGGTGCACTTCGAGTAAAAAACGGATGACGGGGTCATCGTTAACGGTCATGCCCGTGTCCCAGATTTGCAATATCGTCGCCTCTGCGGGTTCGCCGGTTTTCTGCAATTCCTTCGCATCGGATATGCCGCTCATTCGGTCCGCGAGGGCGCATCCTCCTGCCGTCACGGAGACGAGGAGCATGATACCAGCGATCCAAATTCGAGGATGTTCACTTGGCTTCATCGCCTTTCTCCTTTATCCCATTATTCCATCGTGCTCATGGCCGGCGCGCCCATAGGACTATGACGATTTCGGCCGAATCATAAAGCATCCGACGAAAAGCTTTGAGCTCGTCTACTCCGGCCGGAGGGAACGCGGTCCGGACGGGAGGCTCAGAACATCCGGGCCGGACTGCTCGGGTCGAAGAATTTCCGCGGCAGTTTCTCGTCGCGCATAGCCGCGTTGTAGACAAAGGCGGCCATGAGGGTGCCCGCCTGCATCAGGTCGCCCCGCGAGGTGTGATCGTAGACGTCCATGTTCGAGTGATGGGTCAGCGTCTCGTACTCGAGATCGTCCTGGATGAACTGGAACCCGGGCAGGCCCGCGTTGTCGAACGATAGGTGGTCGGTGCCGCCCGTAGTCCTGGCCGTGACCGTCGTCGCTCCCAGGTCATGGAAGGGCTTCAGCCACGCTTCGAAAATCGGCATGACGGCCAGGTTGGCCTGGGCATAGACGCCGCGGATTTTTCCACTGCCGTTGTCGAAGTTGAAGTAGGCGGCGAGACGGTCATACGCGGGCTTCTTCTCCCTCTTGGCCCGATCGTAGAAATGGTTCGTGACGTACATTCGCGAGCCGGTCAGCCCTTGCTCTTCGGCGTCCCACAGCGCTACGCGGATCGTCCGCCGGGGCCGGGCGCCGATCGCTTTGAGAATCCGCAGGACCTCGAGGGCCACGGCACAGCCGGCCCCGTCGTCGGTCGCTCCCGTCCCTGAGTGCCAGGTATCAAAGTGCGCGCCCAGCATGACGATTTCGTCCTTGAGTTTCTTGTCGGCGCCCGGAAATTCAGCCACAACGTTGTATCCCTGGAGGTCAACTTCGGTGAACTCGGCTTGGATCTCGATCTCCAGGGTCACCGGGACTTTCTTCTGGAGGATTCGGACCATCCGATTGTACTGCTCGACCGAAACGACGACGGCCGGGGTGACCGCCGACGCGCCGACCATCTGGGAGCCGCCGGAAGCCACGAAGACCGTGCCTTTGGTGCCGTGGCTGCCCTCGAGGAGGACGGTCGCACCCTCTTCCTTGACGAACTTGTTAATCGCGGCCTGGAGCTGTTGGCGGGCCATCATCTCCTGCATCCGGTCAGCGAAGGGGGATTTGGCGCCCGGATCGGGCGCCAGAATCAGATCCTTGAGATCCTGTTCGGTCAGACGCGTGGCGTAAGGAGCGAACTTGAGCTGAGCGGGCTGTTCGGGCTGGGTCAGGACGATGGCGCCTTTGAGCTTGCCCTTGAATTTATCCAAATCCTGCGCCGTCCGGACATTGAGCAGGACGGCCTCGCCCTTGATGACGCCGTTCGTGCCGGGCGTCCAAGCCTTTGGGTAGGCGATGAGGGGCATGTACTGAGGCGTGATCATGGCGCCGTAGAATTTTTTGAGCTGCCAGCCGCGGCCGAACGTTCCCCAAGGCTCCAACTTGGCGTTGAGGAGACCAAGGTCGGTCAGGGTCTTGACGGCCCATTGGCCGGCCTGCCGATATTGCGGGGATTCCGAGAGGCGCGGGGCATAGACGTCGCTGAGCCAGCTCAGGTAGTCCATGACCTTGGAGGTTCCGCCGAGCCCCTCGGCCCGGATGCGCTGCATGATCGAGAGATCGATCTTCTCCTGGGCTGCGAGAGGGAAGACGAACGAAACCAGAAGGATGGTCAGAACGGCAAAACGCAAGAGCCTATTCCGCGTCATGGAGATCTCCTTATGCGGGACAAATTGGAACGAATATACGCCGGATAAAGATGCCTGTCAACGACCGGGATCACGACATGTCATCACGGCCGTCCCGAAAATTCTTTATAATCTATATCGATAGGTTGGGCATTTTCGTAATGGACATTAGACGCCGCCTCAAGCCGGTATACTAACGTTTCAACGTGCGGATCGTTCATGATAGTTATCCATTTTCTTCGCTCGTTTACTAGGATTTTTCCTTAACAAATAGAGCTTCATGAGGGCTAAGTCAACCTAAATAGATTTCTATCTCCCCCGTGAAGAAATCCAGGGTATCTCGAATATTCTCTTCCAAGGCGTCTGTGCCACTGGCAGCAACTCAACGCCGCCCGCGTGAAGAATGGCGTAATATTTTTTCGTTATATCAGCCAAGCAATCAATTGAGGCATCAAGATCATTAATGGTGGGCAACTTCCTGATTGTGCCTTTGTCTATATGAGCAACCATCTTATTAACGTATCTTATTAATATTTTAGCTATAATCAGGAGCTTTTGCATATTGTGTTCGATGTCTCTTCGATCCGGACAGTCCTTCCCCTCTCCAACGAGTGAATCGAAGCATCTGTTGATGTAAGCAGTGTCGTCAGAAAGGCCTGAATCTTCAAAAAGGGCAGCATATCTTTTTCTTGATAGTATTTCTGGTTTTTTAGCAATGTCTTCTAGCAGCAAAAGTAGAGAAATGCTTCTCCGGTCTCTGTCTATAAGTCGTCGAACGCCGAGCGCCGCGTTAAATAGATAATTTTCCCACACCCAAACGACAAAGGGATTATTTGTATCCAGCGCTGAATTAGTTTCTATAGTGGCCATAAACTCCCGAAACAGATACCGATTCCATAAAAGGCGAGACACCTGGTTCTCGATATTCCTAAGGAGAGAAATCCATTCCTTATCCTTGCTTTTGGACATACTGACCTCTCTTGAACCCAAGAAATAAAGAAGCGTCACTGATTACGCGGTTGTCACCAAGTGTTTTGGGGGCGGGTCGAATTCGGGACGCAAAAAACGATGAAACCCTCATTCTGAATCCATGGGCTTGAGGCTTTCCTCCGAAAGCAACTTGCGCAAGCCAAGCTGCGTGTTAATTCCCGAAACAAATGTGTCTACCCCTCTTAGGAGCGCCCCAATCTCATCTAAGGATATTTTGTGTTCTTTCCCGCTCTTGGTTTTGCCATTCCGATGCACTATGTCATGGCGCACCGTAATAGCGCCAAAAAGATTCTTCAAATTCCCAGGGAAATCAATCCCGAGGGTATTTTTATACATTCCTTTAACTTCGGGCAGGTTATGCCAAATTACCTTGCCCAGAGAGATCCTTACTTTTTCTTTTAATTTATCCATCTGCCGATATATCTCGCTAACGCGAATCTTCTCCTTCTTATATCTACGGGTTGTCTCCACGAATTTTCGAATCGCATCAGGCTCACCGAGGACGGTAACGATAAATGCGTCCGAAAGAAAGGATTCAAGCACGGTGATAATATTCGCGTATATAAGCCGATTGAAGCTCGCCCTAACCGAAGGGTCAACGTCCGATTCGATTAGTGTAGTAATATCGTGGATGGCAGCTTGAAAGCCGTTGTAGAAGTTAAGGTCTGCGACATCGTTAACAAAATAATCAACAAGGTCCCTACTTCCTGGCTTTCCTGTCCAGTCCGCTGATAGGGCCCTTAGCTCGTCCGCAAGTTTATTAATCGTAGCGCTGGGGATGATATCAGCAAACTCTTTTTCCAATTCTTCCCTGGGATCATAGGGTCCGCCCCAGATATAGACATATCCTCCATCTGCGGAGTCGTATGGAGTATTCTCCTCCGGCGTTTCATAATTTTGAAGGAACCAAGTGCGCATCACTCCTATTTGTGTGGGCTCATCGACTCCGCAAAGTGCCCCTGCGGTGATGCCGACCATCTGGTCCGGCAGAAGATATTCGCGTTCTCTGTTAGTTTCCATATTTATCCCCCTATTGATTGGGCCCAGCTGATTCTTTATGGATGGAAAAGAGGGCCCAAAGCTTCTACCTCTTTGAAGATAGGATATGATACCTAAAATCCACAACAAGTCTTTCGAGCACGTCGGCATAGATTTGCTTTCCGAAATCCTCATAAGTATCACCGAGCCAACTATCAAAATCCTTGCGGTCTTCAGGTTTGATTCTTCTTCTAAGACCGTAATAATCATCGATGGTTCGTCTCAACAAGCCAGCGGGATTGCTTGCCAAGCTACCAAAGGTTGTTTTGTGATACTTCATTTCTAGGAGTACCCTTGCCTTTGCCGTTTCTAAATTGATTAAATATTCCATTTGAGTTTTCCCCTTTGATGAGGCTAGCCGCTAATGGGCCTAGATTTGCTGGACAGCGAGCCCCAGTATTTCGCTTCATCTCTTGATTAAGAAACCTCTGTTCTTCATCTAGAATCGACCTAACTTATTGAACAAGCTTGGCCATTATGCTAAGGCATTTCAGCCATTGGATCATGGCCTGCCAAGCCTCCTGCGCGTCTTTTAATGGCATTTCTACGTGAGCGACGCGCGTATTTCTAAACCGATTAACTCGCTCAACAAGGGAATAGAAATCAGTCAATTCCTTTAGCGCAAAAGCCTGTTGAACATCTTTCCAAACACCTCCTGCCCCCCAGCCGCCCGCTCACGTTTAGTCAAGGCAAAAAAGCAAGGTTCCAAGTTTCATGATTGAACGGCAGGGAGTTTCCTTTTCTTCGACATGGCGAATTCCCGTTCCGGACAATGTATCTACCCTCCTAACTATGCTTGAAGTATATGGCCGGGTGCGCGGCGATGTCAATCACCGCAAAAAGCGCACTTGAGCCGGGATACCGGATGCGGGCAAAGCCGCAGCATGGATTGCCACAGTCGAGGTACTTCTCGACCACCTCCTTGACGATTGGCCGGAAAAAATCGTACTCCCGCTCGAAACGACTCTCATAATCAGTCAGGAACCGTTCAAAATGATGCGACAGCACCCGGTCGAAAACCGTCCGCTCCGGATGTCGAGGACGATAGACTCCTGCCATGGCGTGAGAATGACCTCAAGAAACGGGCCAACGTCATGGATACGACCGTGTCTCCCTGGAAAGACGTGATGAACCCTGGCTCGAACGAGAAAATCAAGCTAAAAACGTCAACAGATGTTGACACTCAGCGGAGGAAATGGGAAACGTGAGGGTACGGACACAGCCCGGCTTTAGTGATCTTGGAGATGAGGGGTAAAGCCGTTGAGTGGGTATTCTTTGGTACATCTGCGGGAGTTAGTGCCAGAAGCTCCCGGCTGTCTTGCCGGCGGACATAAAGGCCAATATCGACGAGTTCCGCTCGATCCCCAGGGTCGGAGGAGAAATGCAAGCGGTAAGTGAGGCTGTTGCAGGGCGAACTAACCATAATGCATGCCGACTACAAACCGAGGAGTTCGGCCATGTCCTTGGTCGTTATCGTCCCGCCCTTGGCCAGAATCCTCTGGACACCACTTGAGCCAAGATCCAAGTCTGGGTTTTTCAGTTTCGCTTCCAGCAAGACCAGCAGTGCAGCCGCCTCAATAAAAAGAACTTCACGAATGCCGGTCTCGATCTTGAGAGTCGTAATGACATCATCAAAATCTCCTCTGAAGCTGCCTGAGATGATGGCGAAATAGGTATTCTTCACGCCGCTTTTGCGAAGCTCATCCTTGCCCTGCTCGATGTATTCCCGGATTGCCCTGTCATCAGTTCCAAGGGAGTAGCCATCCCCTCTGGCCTTGGTATCATAGATTATGGCGTAGTGGAACTCCGCGGAAATAGCGATGCCATCCGGTGCTCTCCCATGGCCTTGCCCTAGCAGCTCGACTTTGTAGCCCAGCATCCGAAAAAGGATGGATGTTCTCTCTTCCAAGGCTTTCTCGACGGAGATCCCTGACCGCTCGCATGCAGCAGCTATAGTCGGATCATTCTTTGCCAGTAGTGGTAGTATCTCTACGGCAGAAGGAACAATACCGGCAGGCAGTCCGCCGACCATATAGCCGGGGACTTTGATGGACTCGCCCAATGGTGGGGTGTCGGGAACTTCACCGTTGTCAACTGAATGCCAGAATACGTGTTCGACTTGCCAGAGAGATTTTTGTTGTCGTGATACCGATGAGAACAATTCCTTGAGTTCGCAATTGATGTTTAAGAACTGTTCATAGTCTAATGGATAGTTCCCTGTCGGACTCCAAATGCTTTCATCACCCAGAGTGCCTACTATGGAGTTGTAGTATACCGGCCACTTTTCATGATCCTGAATCTGCCAGAAGAAGGAGATGAAGAATAGACAGGAGCCAGTTCGGGGGGCTTGTCGTTTGTTTTGCACGTGCGATGCCAGTGAGTCTGAGAACTGTGACAACATCTCAATCTTGGACTTCGCCTCAGTAATATCCTTGGGAGCAAGAATTGTTCGGCGAAGCATGGTTTCGAGTTTCTCGCCCAGGGATGCTGTGCTGCTGACATTATAGAGCATGTTGAAGAACATCTGCCCTTTCATCCCCTTGAATCCCCACAGTCGATGTCGCTTGTTCAAACTGTCATTCTCTGTTTTGAAGTCTTCCAGCGACATGCTGCCGTTAGTAAAGGATGAGATAAGCTCTTGAATTAGCGGGATCACTTTAAGACGTTCTGCATCAAGGACATCATCTGTCATGTCGTCTGAAGGCTCTACGGGTTTCTGGGTTTCGGAAACGTATTTCTTCCAAAGAGCGATGGCTCTGGCCTTTTGGCTTTCATTGAGCATATTGACCCCTCGCATTGACATGGACTAGCCTCTTGATCTTCTCCCGCTCACTGTACCACCTCTGAAGTTAGATTTTCAAGCCTTTCGATCTCTGACGCCAGAGGCTTATAGCCCAGATAACTATGTGGCAAATCTGTTCATAAAGTATAGGGCCGAGAATTGAGGCATGGAGAGACGGCGTTGCCGGAGCTCCCCAGTGTGCGGGACGCCCGGGGGCGGAGCAGGCCTCACTAGCAGGGAGCTAGAGGGGCGGGGAAATCTTCATTTCGCCCTCTCTGGAGCGGAAATGGGCCTCAAAATGTCCATTGGTCGGCCTAAGAGCCCGTATAGCAGTTTATTTCGACTGAAGGGTTTGGATATATCTCAGCCTGGCCAGCCTCTTTTTTGACCGATTTAGGGAGGCAGGTCAATTCTTCTATCACCACTGAACGACATCATAATTAGCATGGGCTCTTGGAGCCCCGCCAGGGTTATTTTCTCTAGAGATTAAGGACCGCAGTTTACACTCCCATGAGAGTCGTACCGTGAGGTTCTGTTCACATTACTAAAAATATCATATTATTGGTGCCATGAACGGGATGAGTTTATCCAAAAACTTCGGACGTAGGATACAGCAGATCCGGACGGGTCGAGGTTTAACTCAGCAGGAGCTCTCAGAACTTGTAAACTGTTCTACAGAGTACATAAGCCGGATAGAGCGAGGACTTTGTTCCCCGTCGTTTGATATGATCACCCGTCTTGCGAAAGCCCTCATAGTGGACCCGAAGGATTTCTTTGATCTTGGGATTCGCTCCATAATATAGAAGGATGAGAAGTGACTGCGAACACATCGACTTATCTTGAACTCTGGTCAGACAGTTTCCACGAAGGCGATTGGGCAGTCGATCACATAACCAGGATTCTGAAAACTCCTAACGTTAATGTCACTATGGAGTACGTTAAGGGCTTCATTCCTAGGTACCAATTCCGTGGACCCGAGATCAACCTCTGTATAACAGTCTTCGGATCTTACCGATCATGGACGCGGCTGCCAAAAATGATTTCTGACATGCTGGACTGGGGTAAGCCGGATCTTATTCTCTACGATCCCGAGAGCAAACGTATTCTGTTTTCCGTTGAAGAGACTGCTGCAGTGCCAACAGGGAATCAATCTCTTCAAAGGTGCGAGCGTATGTATGGAGCCTTGAGGATTTCAGTACCTTTCTGGTATCTGATTACAGAGTTCGGAATGCACGTTGATGGCGGTGTTCGGCGTGATTCCATATGGCCTACTATCATGGCTCTGAAACTCACGCGTGGAAAGAAGACGCCGTGTGTCGTACTCCACTACTCGGACATAGATAATCCCGAGGATTACAGCACAGGGAAAGGGCTAGAATCACTGTTCAACTATCTCGGCGGGATTGTTGCTAATTTTGCCAAAGGGATGCCCGTATTTGATGGCATAGAAGATCCTCTTTCAGAGCAGTTCGCCGACATGCTTAGGTTCGTTAAAGATCAGTGGGGTGCGCTAGTTGACTTCCTGCCAGGAAGCGAAAAGCTTGACGATGCAGACTTACCAAAGCTTTACGCGCGCACTGCTATTAATCAGTCGCTCGGCACCTATCGTTGGCCGGTTAATTTCCTTATATGGCCGCAGTTCGATGCACTTCCCCGTACGGTGCAGGCAGGACAGATTGGTAAGCAACTGATCAAGGAAGATCCGCTTTGCGAGATCTTTGAGAAGCACCTCTCCCAGAAGAAGGCATACACTCTTTCAAACAGGACGGGCTCGAGGCCCCAACCTGGGGCAGAGATTGCGAAATGGATCACAAAGCAGAGGAGGTTATTCAACTCGGGGGGCGTGTTGGAACCTCATGCGGAGTATACGGTCAAGCCTTCCGATTTTCCTAAAAGCAAGAGCGGGTTGTATCACGTCACTACCGCCAAGAACATCGTCTATCTCTATAATCGGTGGGGCGACGTACAGGACGCCATTGAATCTGCCTTCCCCCGATTAAAGAGAAAGATCACCGGTATGGATCCAGCTAAGCCTACGTTGGTATATATCAGTAATAGCCTCAAACCAGGTCGAATCTTCGGAGACCCGTTCACCGGACAGATTGCGGCGTTCGCGACGATATTCGGCAAGCTAGACCCGGAGCCACGGTATGTGCTCGCTTACTTCCCGCATCAGGCATACACTCAAGCGATTGCTGGCGAGCAAGACAAATCAAATAAGGGACTCACCTTGATGCGTGAGCTAACCGACATGCTGCTCTTTGGTGGGGGGGTAGCGGTCGCTCTTCAAAGCAACACGGTGTTGTGATGGAACAATACAGTTTTCAGCTGACGGAAGAGATTGCCAGGTGGCGGTTTGAGGTGTTTATAAAGTCCTGTTCGGCTTGGTTCATCGCCTTCACAAATCCGACCGCTGGGCCGTGGAAGAGAGTTATGGGAAGAAATAAGGACGGCGTTGAAGGAGAGGTCTATAGATTCCCTCGCGATGCAAACAGACCCGATCTGATCCTTGTTTGTGATGAATTGAAGATGATCGCAATTATCGAAGCGAAGGATTCACTAGCGAAGTTACAAGTCGACAACCAACTCAGCAAATCAGCCCGTGTAGTTGAAAATCTCTCAGATATCCTCGCGGGACTTGGGGAGAACAAGTTTTGGGGTTTAAGGTCACGATATTCCGTCTGCGCAGGGCTTCTATGGGGCGGCGAAACGGGCTCTTCAACGGAGCATCGGGAGGCTTTGGTTGAGCGTTTTGCAAGAAAAATGGGGAAGGGAAAAGCTATCACCATAAGACAATATATCTGCATAGAGGTGCTTAAGGATGCGGCTAGCGGCGAACTCACCGTTTCGGTCTACGTTCCAAAGCGCCAGGCGGGAATTAGGGGATTGCCGGAGGCGGCCCTACTTAGGACTTTCATGCCTGATCGTTAAGTAAACAAGGACTTTTGGCGCGCTCTCTCGGTTTCCCGGATTAGGTAACAACGATCCTTGTCAAACAGGACAATGCCTTCGAGCGCTTTTCGTACCTCCGTAGGATCCGGGAGTCCAATGTCTAGGTCTATCACTTTCTTGGCTATTGCCTCGTACAACTGATACCAATTACGGGAGGCCTTGTTCAGACATAATTCAGCTGCTTTAACTACAGTGTGGTAGAAATCGGGGATCTTATTAGCACTGGGGCCCTTCCAGATGAGTTCATCTGATTCTAAATCGAACAGGGTGTCCAAGAAGGAATCGCGATAATCTAAGCACTTATATGAAAGATTATTTTTCATCAATGTAACCATGAATGTGCGGAAGGCAAGAGCCTTTGGCAGTTTGCCGCCGCGAGATAATGCATAGCGTTGAAGTGCCTTGAACTGGGAAGACATGGACATGGATGGGGACTCCCTGGAGGGAGAATATTTCCAAAGGCTGTAGATATCGCTAATGTAGCTGCCCTGGGGAGAGAATTGAGCCTTTGATGAGATGACTGCTGGAATTTGGTATGTGACATACTCGCAATAGTAATGATTGTCCTGCAAAGCGTGTAACAGTGCGGTCCATGCGCGAGGATCATTATTGTTGAAGGTGATAATCAACTTACCCTTCGACTTAAGCACCCTGGGGAGTTCTTCAAGGATAGTACCCAACCTCTCAGAGTACTTATTCCAAGCTGCCTCTTTCGAATCCCTGTCGCTCACGCTAATATCCAAATCGACATCAGGGAGGGAACGCAAAAAACTGTTCCAGAGTTGGCTGAACTCGACGAATGGAACCGAATCCCCATAGGGAGGATCGAAGAATATGACATCAGCACGGACGCCTTTTTTTTGGAGCGATCGAATGCCTTTTAAAGCATCTCTACATTCAATGTAGGCTTTTCCTGTTCTCTTGCGGCGGTGCAGACTCGAAAGTCCTTGAAGGAATTTCGCGTACCGGGCCGTGATATGGACAATTGGATTCGTCTCCAAGTGTTTCGGGGGAACCCAGAAGCCCGGAACACTCCACGCTGGGCCTCCTGTAGACATGTTATTTCTGTATGGAATCAAGCGAGAACACTGTGCCACTGATGCGGTCAACATGGCTAGTGCTGCATTCCTTACTACACCATCCTCGAGTTCATGAAAACGATCGGCCAGGTAGCTCAGGAGTGAGAAGTTCCTCGCCGTAAAGAGCTGCCGTGTTGTCATCCCGGAGAAAGCCAATATCCGTTTGTTTTTTGCAAAAGGATAGTCATAAGCACTTTTGGTATCCCAGTATGAACTCCTCGATTTCTGCTCCTGATCTTGAAGCTGCACGGGATCTGCTAATTCCGTGCCCTTATCGCATACCGTGCTTATCACATGCGTTGTCTTCAAGTTTTCCAAGTTGAAATGTAGCGGATATAAGCATTGATTACATGTGTACATACGGGTTGCACGATTGGTTTGGCTTAAGGATACGTCCTCACCGCACTTCGGGCAGGAGACGGTTACTTCATGAACATTGTAGCGGATAGAAGTGTTTGGGGTCATCAAATCGTAGGCGGAGCCGCAGAGCTTAGCGAAGTCCTCAATAATTGGGCTGACAAATCGGGCAAAGTCCTCTAATGATGGAGCATTAAGCATGACTGACGAAATCAGGGCCGCAGCTGGGTTAATATCAAAACCGTAGGCAGTAAATCCAAGTGTAACGGATTCTAGAAGTGATACGCCACTCCCGCAGAAGGGGTCCAAAACGATACCGCCAGGAGGAGTTAAATGCGAGAGAAAATGTGAGACAATGTTGCTAGGTTTTCGACTCCAATACTTGTGAAGCAGGTATTCTCGCCCGTGCGTTCTTGCCGCGATGATCTCAACGGGCGGCCTCATGCTGCAACCTTGAAGGTTAGGATAAAATCGCACAGAGCGATACCGAGATTGCCGCTCCTTCGTCGTTGGCTCGTCACCCAAGATGCTTCTGTGTAGCGGGGTACGCGAAGAGCTATTCTTTGCAGTTTCGCCTCATTTTTGGGCAGGGTATCTAAGAGTTGCTTGATGACAGGGATATATTCGCCATGAATCATTGTATCTCCTATCATTAACGTCAGAGAGCCTCCCGGCGCGGCAAGCGACACAGCAGAAAGAAAGGCCTTCTTCATGTCAGATAGGTATCCTGTAATGTTTTCCTTCTTGCCCACTTTGAAGAACTCGCGAACTTCCGCGTTCCGGACCTCTGTGATGGATTCGCCAAGCCAGGCCATTTCGAGAGCGTTAATGGTGCTATACTTATATCCGTTGAAGTATGACGGGTGCAGAATAACGAGATCCGCTTTGTTTCTGAATTTTTGCAACGGGGGCTTACGTAAATCGTGATGCATAACGCATATCCCGGCTCGCTTCTTGTGCGGAAGCTGCGACACAGCTTCGATTGCGGATCTTGCGCGTTTTGAGAAGGTGGGCAGAGCGTCAGGTTCAGCTGTATTGGCGTCCAGGAAAAGACGTCCCTGTTGAGTAGTAGCTCGGGAGACACGTCGAACAGTAGCGGCAAAAACTGCTAACAGGAATTCACGAATATCTGGTTCGGCTTCGGTATCAATGGCCGAACGAAGTCGCCTGAGGGACTCCATCGTCTCAGGGAGGAACCAGTGTTCTGCGTTCCGAAGCCCTATAGGGAAACGATTGAAGTCAGATTCAGCCGGGGATCTGTATGACGACTGGACCCGCTTGACGGCTGCCTCCAATAGCGTTGAAGGAATGAAATGAGTCTTTACACGGGAAAGCAGCAGAGAAAGAGGATTTACGTCGAAGAGGATAGATCTTCGGTTTAGCAATACGCATTCAACCCCAGTCGTTCCACTGCCGCACATGGGGTCGGCCACAAGTCCGTTTTCCGAAGTATGTCGGAGTATGAGATGCGTGGCTATTGGAGGCGGAAATTTGCCAAAAAAACGAAAGATGCTATGGGTAGCATAAGACAGGTCGCGATTCGAACCTTCAGCGGTCCATGCCTCGATTGGAGCGTAGTAACGGAGTCCCGAAGCTGCTACCAGGGACTTTTCAGGTGCAGAGAACTGATCGAAAGATCTAATATGAACTGGGAACTGGTGTCTAGGCTCCATGTCAAATAAGTAAGCTTGTTTTAGACTCATAAGGTTTAGTCAGCAATGTATTTATTACTGGTTAGCAATGTATTTAGTTTTTTTTATTATGTCAAGGGTAATTTGCACAATTGGAGATTCTGATCTATTTTCGCTTCTCACAACTCCCTTCCTTACTCGTCTCTGGATTGATGTCTCCCTTCCCCAAATGGCCCGGCGCTTTGCGATGTCAAGAACCCCTTAGGTGGCAGAGAAGAAGTTCTATTCGTAGGGTCCTTAAGTAAAAAATGTGGCTAGCATGGATTAGAGGGACCCTCCCTCACAAAAAAATCCCCATTTCTGGTCGATAGAGGCCTCCTGGGAGGGGTTTTTCAGCCAAACGGTCGGGAGACCACTACCTCCCTACCTACCCACCGCCGGGGCTTTCGTCCACCGTGGCCTTTATTGTTGCCTGGGGCCCATGAACGGAGCCCACGTCCTGCCCACCGAATAAAAGCAGGATTTTTCTTTTTCCGTGGCGCGTGGAATTTCCGCTCCGGTCGATGAATCTCCCGCTAACGACGTGTCGGCTATTCAGCTCGCGGACCGGTGGCTTCTTCCAAGCAAATATCTCCGTAGGTCGTCGACAGCAAAATGCCGGGCCTTTGGATGCGGTCGAGGAACGCCTTGACCACGGCCTCTCCGTTCGTCTGGTTGACGGACGGCGGCTCGGCGAGGCCCCACTTGATCTCTCCGCCCCGGGAGCGGGCCTCGATCGGCCCTCGTTCCCCCTTCGGAAGGAACAGGCGGACGGTGCTGTAAACGTTCTTGACCTCGATGGGAAAATCGAGCGATGACGGCGCCAGGACGGCGTCCCCGTGAGACAAG
>Ga0315275_10002179_pt1 | contig 17578 bp, 16 predicted proteins | sample YL17G03_0_MG_FD_205557 | JGI IMG/M metagenome (GOLD analysis project Ga0315275, IMG submission 205557) | Sediment microbial communities from Yellowstone Lake, YNP, Wyoming, USA - YL17G03_0 | ecosystem: Environmental > Aquatic > Freshwater > Lake > Sediment | place: USA: Wyoming | collected...
GACCCTGATCGTGTCACCGCGCGTCGTATCGCGGAGGACGGTCAGTTGCCTTCGCGAATAGGATTCCTTGAACCGGAACGGGAGGTACGCGTAGGAGACCGTCAGGTGGTCCGGATGGATTCCCGCGCCGCGGGCCTTCCCCTCAACTGCCGCCGAATCGAATCTGATGATGCCCCAGCGATAGTCGATCCTGTAGTCAGTATTCCGTACAAGTCGAATGCCCGTCCCGAGCTGGATGGTGTCGCTTCCCTCGATCAGCAGCTGGTGTGGGAGCACCGTGAGCGAATCACGGAGGGCACGTGGGAACTTGAGCGTCAGGACGTTGGTCGGTGTGGCAGGAGCAGTGTGTGCCGGTGTCTGGCCGTGGCCTTCGTCGGCCGGCGACAATAAAAGGAGGAAGAGAACACACAAGGGGAGAAGAAGATGTATGTTGCGGGACCCGGGCATCCTCTTCGAATATACGGGAAAGCCGGTTTGCAGTAAAGCGGGGTTATTGGATTTACGGACCGGAAATGGTATATTTGTGCGGGTCTTCTCTGGCCTCCTTGCCAAAGTGGCGAAATTGGTAGACGCGCTGGACTCAAAATCCAGTCCGGCTCAACACCGGGTGAGGGTTCGAGTCCCTCCTTTGGCACAGTTGTGAGGTCGCGCTGTGGCGCGATCCTCAAAATGACGTACGAGCTAGCTCCCGTTCGGGTCGCTAGCTCGTGTCATTTTGGGAGTTCGAGTCCCTCCTTTGGCACAGTTGTGAGGTCGCGCTGTGGCGCGATCCTCCGCCCACCCCTCCCCAACAAGACAGGCCATTTTTCAAGGTTCCCCCGCCTGTCCCCCCATGTACATGGGGTTGACTTGCAACAAAAGTAGTAGTACACTTGACGCAAAGCCCCCCCCACGAAGTAGGACACTTCAAACTAGCTTCAGACAACTCCGGATAGGTGGATTCTGCCATGAGACATTCCAATTTACAATTCCTGCTGTTCGTTGTCACCGCCGTCTCATTGAGTCTCACGTTCGCACAACAGAAACCTCCGCAGAATCTTCAGTCGGAAATCATCCCCGACGAAACAGAGCAATTTGAGTTCACCGGTGACCGCCGGGTGAACCTTGCCAATGATGTGCCGGCAGCTCTCTACAACCCGAACTACCAGCTTCGTCCGGATTCACCTGAATTGATGGCCAGACAGTACTTGCAGGAGAACGCCTCAGCGCTCCATCTCAAGCCGGACCTGTCCGATCTCCAGTACAAATCCACCAGAGAAACTCCAGGCGGCTACAGAATTCGGTTTGAACAGTTCATGGGTCGATACCGCGTCCACAAATCAACGATCACCGTGAGCATCAATCGCCAGAATAGGGTTGTGTTCGTGATGAACGGCTACAAAGTCCCCTACGGACCGGAATCTACCAAACCTGTGAATCTTTCACTTTCGGTGACAAACTCTCAGGCGATGCAAACGGCGAAGACTCATCTGGGGATCGCGGGAATGACACGGAGTGAGAAGACTGAGCCCGTCGTCTACTATGCCAGAGGCAACTTCCGCCTCGCGCAAAAGGTCAACTTCATCGCTCTCTCGGAAAAACAGGGCGACTGGGAAGTCATGGTGGACGGCCAGACAGGGCAGGTGTTCAGAGTCGAGGATATCGCACGCTATGACGGGCCGCGGGGGAACAACGCTATCAATGCCGTCCAAGGAAGCGGCAGTGTCTACGACCCTGATCCAATTACCACCGCCCGGACCTACTACCACGCACCCTGGTACGCAGACAACGACAACGGGGACAATGATTCACTTACCGCGCAGCAGTTCATACGACCGCTGCGCGATATCACCTTGGAAACCGGAACCGGCAAATATCTGCTCATAGGTCCCTATGCATGCATCGTGGACTACGAACTACCGATCACGGGGATCTTTCCCAATGACAGCGGCAACTTCTACTACACACGGAGCAAGCTGAATTTCGAGGCGGTGATGTGCTACTATCACATCGATAACTCAATGCGCTACGTGAATGACACGCTCGGCTACCACGTCATGCCGCTCCAGTACGCGGGCGGAGTCCATTTCGATCCCCATGGACTGAATGGCGATGCCAACGCACACGAAACGTCCGACGGTTATGTTGCATTTGGAAGTCCGCCTCATGATGTGGACAACGGTGAGGATGCAAAGACAATCCTCCATGAGCTGTTGCACGGGCTCCATGACTGGATCACAGATTTGAATTTCTCGCAAACGGAGGGTCTTGGCGAAGGGAGCGCCGACTACTGGGCGCAATCTTATTCGAGGAACCTGCACTACTTCGCTCCGGCGGACCCGCAGTACGATTGGCTCTTCACGTGGGGAGCCAACGGCGGGGCTACTAATCTCAGGGTGACGGATTGGCCTGATCATTACCCGGAGGGAGCGAACAAGGAAATCCACATTGCAGGGCAAATGTGGTCATCGTCGCTCATGTCGATCTTCGACGTGATCGGCAGGGACGCTACTGACAGAGATATTCTCGAAGCTCTTTCAATGACGGACGTCAACGCAACGCAGCGCGATGGGGCACTGGCGTTCATCCAGGCGGACAGGGACCTCTTTGGAGGCGCACATCTCGCGACGATCGTGCAGGTGTTTACCGCCCGTGGCTATATCGCAAAGCCGGTCATGGCGCGTTTTGTGGCCGACGTAACCGGAGGTCCCGGACCACTGACGGTCAATTTCAAAGACAGATCGTTCTCCTATCCGGGCACCATCACCTCATGGCAGTGGGATTTCAATGGGGATGGCGTCAGTGAAGCGACAACCCAGAACCCCACCTATGTCTTCACGGGCTCTGGCCTGTACAGCATTCGACTCGTCGCCTCGGACGGAGCCACAGTTGATACGCTGGTCCTCCCGGACCTCATCTCGGTGAACCAGGGCGTCTTAGTCTGGGACGGCCTTCGGAAAACCGGAGACTACAGCGGCGGTTACATCGACTCGCTGTTCAAGGCACACAAGACCGGGTCAGTGTACTCACGTTCTCCCGACCTCCCCACTTCGCTCATCGGGTACGATGCGGTGTTCGCGTCCACAGGCTCCTGCGACGCCGGCTTCACAACCATCACTGAGCTGGAGGGCGTACACGCAACCACGTTCAAAAGCTATCTCAAGTCTGGTGGGAAACTTTACCTTGAGGGGGCCGCAGCCATAGTATGGGACCTCTGGATCGACGCCGAGCTCATGACCTTGCTTGGGGTCAATGGCGTCAGTTTACCAGGGTTGCCAGACTTCAATCTTTATGGCCAGCCGCAGTCCGTCGGGGAAGGGATGCGGTTTACACAGACCACACAGGCATTCCGGAACTACACGGAATTCTATGGGCTGGGTGCCACCGCGCGAGCCTCTTTCATACAGCCGTCACGGGGAAACGCGGCCATCCAATCCGTCGGCACCTACGGGCAACGAACCGTCTGTTTTAGCTATCCCCTTGCCAGGCTCGTCGACGCGAATCCCCCCAGCACACGAGAGGATCTCCTGGCCAACATTGTTCGTTTCTTCGGGCTGCCGGGACCGAAACTCTGGCCTAATCGAGCCACGGTGGATTTTGGCTATCTCGAAGTCGGAACACCCGATACGTTCGCCGTTGTTCTCAGCAATGTTGGAACGGATCTGCTGACAATTGACGCCCTGTCGATGAGGTATGCGAACTACGCTCTCATCGATGTCCCGACACTGCCGGCCGCGATTGTGCCACGAGGGACCCTCCCCCTCCGGCTGGTGTTCCATCCAACCGGGAAGGGAGTTGTTACGGACACACTTCGCATCGAGAGCAGTGATCCCATGAATCCCGTCTTCCTGGTTCCTGTGATCGGCAATGGATTCACGATCGCCCCTGCCAGAGCAGGCCTCCTCTATGCAATGACCGGCACTGCCGACAGCGGCCGGGTCTACAAAGTCGACCCCGCGAACGGAGCCACAACGCTGATTGGCCGCACCGATGTCGCTCAGATCACCGGTGCCCGTGTGCACCCAACGAGCGGCGAGATTCTCGGGCTCGCACCCTGGGGCTCCACCACTCCCCTCGTGCGAATAGATGCTGAAGGCGGAAGAGCTCAACCCCTTACCACAGTCTCCCTGGGCTTTTGCAAGGGTATGACCTTCAAGGGAGATACGCTGATTGTGGGGTATTCCTACGCGCTCTACAGAGTGAATCAAGTGACGGGAACCGCCACACTCATCAAAAGCTACAGCGGGAAATATTTCTCGGGGCTTGCGGTCCGGCCCGGCACGAACGAGCTGTGGGTAACACTCAAGCCGTTGAATGCCTACGCCGATACGCTCTACACAATCGACCTCGGCACGCTTACCATGAGTGCCGTCGGAGCACTCGGCATCAAGCCAGTGCGTGACATCATTTTCGACGCCGCCGGCACACTCTACGGTGTGGTAGGAGCGGACACGACAATCAGCACACTTGTTCGGATCAACACATCCACCGGCGCAGCCACCACGATCGGCGAGATGGGAGTGAAAGGAGTGTTAGCCCTCGCCGGCACAGATGTGTTCGTGTCTGCCGGGCATGAGCCCGCGATAGTGCCAGCTGCATTCGCGTTGGAACAGAACTATCCGAATCCGTTCAATCCGAAGACAGTGGTCAGGTATCAGTTGCCAGAAGTCAGTGACGTGAAGCTTATCGTGTACGACCTTCTCGGCCGCGCGGTGGCAGTGCTGGTGAACGAGAGGAAACCTGCCGGGAGGCATTCCGCTACCTTCGACGCCAGCGGGCTGACCAGCGGGGTCTACTTCTACCGGCTTGAAACAGGCGGGCACACGGCCACCAGGAAACTGGTCGTGCTCAAGTAACGGCTGGTATCGCTCACTGCCGGAAAGAACTCTCGTTCGCCAAATCGCCAAAGGCGGTGGTGTTCGGGAACGAAATTCCGGGAACATCAACGGGAAACTACGGGAGGGATAAATTCCGGGAACGGTTTGCAGCCTGGAAAGAAGTGCAGTTCACGTCAGATGGCCAGCATCAGACTTTCAACATGCAAAAACCGGAAACCGGGACAGACGCCGGGTAACTCCCGATTCAGAAGGTCCCCACGAGTATTCCGGCATTCACCATGATCCCGTTCCCCTTCACGCTGGACGGTACGCCGATGAGGTCGTATTCGTTGTCCACTTTCCATGTCGGCGCAACCATGAACACGTAACTTGCACCCAGACGCAATCCCAGCCATCCGAGCACCGCATATTCGAAATTCACCGACGGTGTGATGACAAAAAAGCTGCCGTCCAGGGTGCGCGTCATATTGATCGGTTGGGTCGTCGGCCAGTTGCCGAGAACCTGCCCTTCACTCTGCCACGTGTTTGTGCCTCCCTGGTTCTGACGGAGGGTCAGCGTCAGACCACCCCCGCCGAGCATCGTGCCAACCGCACAATCGAATCGTTCCACGATCGGGATGACATATTCAAGCGTCACCCCTCCAAAGCCCACACCCAGCGTGGCATCACGACGCAGCTTTGTGACATCACTGTATGTCGAGCTGCTGATGCTCCCCCCCATGCCCATGCCACCCACGCGGAGATTCTTTACCACCATGATGTAGATGGCTCCGGCGCCGCCATACATGAACACACCATTGTCTTTGAGCGGCAACATGCCCGCTCCCGTGAGAAACTCGTTCACCGGAGCGACATCGATCGAAAGCCAACCCGGAGTGAAACCGCCGAAGAGGCCGACCTTTGGGGCCTTTGCCCGTTTGGGGGGAATCGGTTCCTCCTGCGTGAACGCAAGCGACGAAACGAACGCCGCTGCAATAATCAGAATCAGCAGTTTCTTCATTGACACTCTCCGGGATTGTCCGTGGGGTGAAACATGGTTATCAATGTACAGAATCACTTCATGATATTCAATCACATCTCGCAGCGACTCTCTGGTTTGCGCCATCGATGCCGCCGGCACGGGCAGGAGTGGCAGGCCGCGATTCGCTCAGTACCTCCGCATCCCGGGATCGATCAACCGGGCCCACGCATCAATACCTCCCCGTCGATTGCTTGTCCATCCCACGTTCAGTATATTTTCCGGTCAACAGGAACAGAAGAGTCCCATGAATGCTCTGTCGCCGCGGGTTCCCGGATGTACTCCGGTCAGCCTCCTTCTCTTGCTTTTGCATGCGCTGATCGCATCCGCCCAACCCGAACATGGAACGCGTGAAGCCGGGGTTGAGTTCCTCCCGGGCGGCACAGCCTTCCCACCGCTCATGGCCTCCTACCACGAGCCGCGGACTGGTGTGCGCAAGGAAATCGGGTCGTCACGACTTAAGCTTGACATCGGAACGATGATCGACTTCCTGGAGTGGAGACTGTCGGACACGGGGAAATCGCGTATCCGCCTGGGCGCCGATTTCTTTACCTATGCGCTGACAACCAGCTCCGAGGGCCTGCGCCTGCAGGTGGATGCCGTCGATGGGTTCTTCGGCGGCCATATCGTCTTCCGGAACGACCTCCAATCCCTGAGCGTAAGGCTTCGCATCCTCCATTTGAGCGCGCACTTTGTCGATGGTCACTACGACAACGCGACGGGTATGTGGATGGACGGCCGACTTCCTTTGCCGTTCACCAGGGACTACGGAGAACTTGTCGGGGGGTACGAGTTGACGTCAGGGAAATTCACCGGGATGATCTATCTTGGGGTGGAGTACGCCACACTGGTCCGGCCCACAGACATTAACCGCTGGGGCGGACTCGCGGGCTTGCAGATTCACAGCGACCGCATCACAGGCGATGTCCTGGGCAAGCCGTTCAACCTGTATGCCGCGTACAACTTCGGCCTGGCCGGCATCCCTGCATGGGCCGGCACAAACAACATCGAATTCGGCGCCAAGTTCGGTCGATGGGACGGCACCGGCCTCCGGATCTACGCCAGCTACTATGCGGGACTGATCGTGTTCAGCCAGTACTTCAACGAGCGCACATCACACTGGGGAATCGGCTTCGCGTTCGACGTCTGGTAGACGCTCAGGCAAATCCCAGATCTTTTGCGGCCCCGCGCATCGCCTCGATCACCAGCGCGATGTGTTCGTCGAGCGCGAGCCCCGCCTCCTGCACTCCCTGCATAATATCCTCCCGGCTCACCGCCCGGGCAAAGGCCTTGTCTTTCAGCTTCTTCTTCACCGAGGATACCTCGAGGTCGGCGATCTTGTTCGGACGGATCACGGCTGCGGCCATGATGAAGCCGCACAGCTCGTCGCAGGCAAACAATGTTTGGGCAATCTTCGTGTCGCGCGGAACATTCGTCGCCGGCACGTGGGAAAGTATCGTCCGGCGGAATTCTTCCGGGAACCCCCGCTCTTTCAGGATCTCCGATCCTTTGGTTGGATGGTCCGGAAACTGCGGATGCTGTTCGTAATCAAAATCGTGCAACAACCCCGCCGCTCCCCAGAGCTCTTCGTCTTCACCATACTTCTTCGCATATGCCCTCATGGCCGCCTCAACGGACAGGGCATGCTTGCGGAGACTGTCGGTGTTGGTGAATTCATACAGCAGATCCAGACACTCCTGGCGTGTCAATGAAACCTCCTTCATCGTTGAACAAAGTCCCTCTTCTGAAAGGTAGGGATCAGAGATCAAATATCAAAAGGGACACGGAGGGAAGGGAACCGGCATCAAGGGTCGAAATGGATCAAAACGGACGGGGTACTGTAGCGTTTCAGAGCAGTCCGGACAAATCGAGGGTGGAAAATAGGAGATGATTTGAGGATATTCGTGCTGATGGAGGAGCGGGGGTTCGAGGCCTCCACCGTACGACAGATTCATTCAGCCAAGGAACAAATAAACGCCATATGGCGTACGTGCACTTGTTATGCGCCAGTCGCCGGCCCGTGGTCAAAACAGAGCGAGGTAGTCGCGGGCGCCATGGATAATGCGGTGAACGAACACGGTTTGCTCTTCAACTGTGTAGAACGCCAAATAGTCATCGACGGTCAAACAACGATATCCGAGCTCGATGAGGTGCCCGTCGTTGGATAGCTTGCCGAGGTAGGGATTTCTCTTGAGGAATGTGAGGGCTTTTTCAATCCTGGCCAATTGACCAAGAGCTGCCGATGGCCGTTCCGCCTCGATATAGGCGACAATGTCAGCGAGGTCATTCTCTGCAATGCGGAGGAGTCGGACGTCGTACTTAGGCTGACTCACGGATCTTCCTCCGTAGGTCGTTCATGACCCGGGAGAGAGTCCGTCCTTTGTCGCCGGCAGCCTTCTGAGCTTGAGCCACGGCCAGCTTGCTGTAGAGGTCAAGCTTTCTTTGAAGATTGCCGTAGTGTGCGAGGGACATGACGACCAGAACACCCTCGCCGTTCTTGGTGATGAAGATTGGTTCGTCACACCGGTGGGCGAGATCGGAGATTTCGTTGGCCTTATTCCTGAGGTCGGAAATCGGTTTGATGAGGGGCATAGCGGGCTCCTGGACGTGTGTATCAATACTATATCATAATAGTGATAAAGTCAAGTGGCAGCGCCCGGCGCATAACAACGCGCCGCCCCGTTTTGAGGTGGAGAATGAGGTGAATTTCCCGTAGCTTATGGGAACGATTTGCATTGATTGAGAGGAGCGAGGAACATGGCAACACCACAGCAATTCACAGCTATCATCGAGCGGGAAGACGATGCCTACGTGGCCTTGTGCCCTGAGCTGGATATCGCAAGTCAGGGAAAGAACGTCGAGGAGGCACGGTTGAACCTCAAGGAGGCCATCGAGTTGTTTTTCGAATCAGCCTCTCCCCAAGAGGTTCGTGAGCGTTCCCATGATGAAATCTTCATTACCCGCGTGGAGGTGGCGGTTGCCTAAGTTCCGAATCCTCTCCGGACGGGAGGTTTGCGACATCCTCTCACGACACGGATTTGTGCAGGTACGGCAACGAGGCAGTCATGTTGTGATGCAGAAGAAGATTCCTGGATCGACAATCACCGTGCCTGTCCCAAACCACAACGAACTCAAACGGGGCACGTTGAAGTCGATCATTCGTCAATCGCAATTGCCGTCCAGCGAGTTCGAAGCGTGAGACACAGGAGGGGATAAGCCCGAGGAGACAGGCGGCGGGCTGCGCTTAACAACCAAAAGCACGACGCTCGCTCATTTGATATGGATCACTTGAAGCATAGTATAAGAACCAGTTGTGCTCGCTCCATTTGTTTTGCCGCGACCCGGGAAGATCGGGAGACTTAGTAAAGCTATCTCTGAAACGGGAGTCTAGTGGGCAAACACGCGGAGATCGTCTTCGATCAGCTGCAGCAGCGATGGAACGCTCTTCACCACGGGGTCCGAGAGCCCTGTGCCGTAGTCGAAGGATGTTCCCTCGACCCCGTAGACGATCGTCCTGTGCGGAAGGCGGTGGAACCGGCGTGCGAGCTCCACAGCCTCTGCCAAGCCGAATGAATGGCTGCTCGACGAATGAAACAGCCGCCGGGGGATGGGGAGATCGGATGCATCGATGCGGTGGATCGTTCCGGGATTCCGGCCCGATGACACAGCATCAACGACCAGGACGGTGTCGGCTCCCTCCCAGGAGTCGATCAACGCGGTCCCATCACCGTCGTTTTCGATCACAACGAGATGGTCTCCGTACCGTCGACGCAGGGCGCGTGCGACGAACACGCCCAGCCCGTCGTCGGTACGGAATTCATTCCCGACGCCAATCAGCAATGCCCGCTGGTGTGCCGGTTCTGCCATCATGGACCTTCCCTCTCATTCATCGTGAAGCGACACAAAGTGCGTTGCGCAGGAGATGCACGGATCGTAGTTCCGCACCGCCTGTTCACATTTCCAGGTCAGCTCCTCGCGTGCCATCTCGATATTCGCCGCAACGAACCGCCGGAGATCCTGCTCAATCGTCGGCTGGTTCTGGGCCGTCGGGGGAACGATCTTCGCATCGAGGATCATCCCATCGTCAGCGATCTTGTACCGGTGGTAGAGAATTCCGCGCGGGGCCTCGCTCGCGCCAAAGCCTTGTCCCGCCTGGTAGTTCACCTCGACGGATGATTCCGCAGGCGGCGTGTATTCTTCGATGATGCGGATGGCTTCCTCGTACGCAACGATTGCTTCGATCGAGCGCACCACGATGCTCTTGAAAGGATTCTTGACCGGCGGCAACACACCAAGTTCCATCGCCGTCTTCTTCGCCAGCGGCGTCAGGCGGTCGAAATTCAATGAGTACCGGGCCAGCGGTCCGACGGCATAGTTCCCCTTCCCCTTCTCCACGGAGTGCAGGGCGTTCGAGTGGGGGATGTGCCGCTCTTCGAAATGGAATTCGTACTCCTTGATCGGGATGTCCAGACCGCTGGACGACACAATCCGCCCGCCGATCATCGGATACTCGTCCGGATGCCGGAGACTTACAAATTCATAGTCCTGTTCGAAATCCGGGAACGTGAAGGTGCTCACGAGGCGGGCAGTCTCCACGGCTTTGTCGCGTCCCCATGCCAACCGTTGGAGCAGGTCCCTCAGCGCCTGACGCGTCGGGAGGCGGTAGAATCCTCCGACCTTGACGTTGATGGGATGAATCTCCCGGCCGCCGACGACGTTCACAATGTCGTTGCCGATTTTCTTCATCTGGAGGGCATCCTTCACGATCTCCGGCTTGTCCTTTGCCAGGAGCAATGCGTCCTCGTAACCGAGAAAATCGGGCGCATGCAGCATGTAGATGTGAAGAACATGGCTCTCGATCCACTCGCCGCAATAGAGCAGCCTGCGGAGCGTTCTGAGCGCCGGCGGAATATCGATGCCGAGCGCGTCTTCCACCGCCTGCACGGCGCTCATCTGGTATGCGACCGGGCAGATGCCGCAGATACGGGCGGTAATGTCGGGCGCCTCCGAGCATTCGCGGCCGCGCAGGAACGCTTCGAAGAACCTCGGCGGCTCATAGATCCGCAGCTTCACGTCGGCCACCACCCCATCGCTGATCTTGATGAAGACCGCCCCCTCTCCTTCCACACGGGCGAGCTGGTCGACTTTGATAACTCTATTTTTCATGTGCATCACTCTCTTTCCGGAAGGCTTCCGCGTACGCATTGAATCCTCTGAATGCAAGCAGAATATCGTGCTTGCCCTGTCCCATGGCCGAGAAGTGCCTGCTGAGGGACGGTGTGTTGGTGTTCTCCATGGGGCCGAAACAGCCATAGCAGCCACGGTCGAATGACGGGCAAATCGCGCCGCATCCAACCTGGGTGACCGGTCCCAGACACGGGATCCCCTTCGCTGCCATCACGCACACGGTCCCGCGGAGCTTGCACTCCACGCACACGCTGTGCGTCGGGATGGTCGGCTTGCGATGGTTCAGGTACGCGTTCAGGACCTCGATCAACTGGTGTTTGTTGATCGGACACCCCCGGAGCTCGAAATCAACGCGGACGTACGAGCCGACGGGCATCGACCGATCCAGCGTTGAGATATACTCAGGCGAGGCATAGACGAGGCGGGTAAATTCCTTGACGTCCTTCCAGTTCCTGAGCGCCTGGATGCCGCCCGATGTTGCGCAGGCACCGATCGTGATCAGGACGCGGCACGATTTCCTGATGACGCGAACCCGCTCCACATCGTGAGGGGTCGTGATGCTGCCTTCGACGAGCCCGACATCATAGGGCCCTTTCAGGATCCGACGACTTGCTTCGGGAAAGTTGGCGATGTCAACTGCACCGGCCACGAGGAGCAGTTCATCTTCCGCATCAAGCAGGGAGAGCTGACATCCGTCGCAGGACGCAAATTTGAAAACGGCAATTTTGGGTCGTTTGGCCGGCATGTCAGAGCTCCTTCCTGTCCATCAACGGACGAATGACCGGCAGCGGGTAGACAGGTCCATCTTTGCAGATGAATGTCGGCCCGAGCTGACAATGCCCGCAGAATCCGACGGCACACTTCATGTTGCGTTCCATCGAAAGATAGATCTGATCTGTTGAGACGCCACGCTGGGCAAGTTCGTCCACCGTGTATTTCATCATGATCTCCGGCCCGCACACGTAGGCGATGGTCTCTCGTGCATCAAGCTTGATGTACGAAAAGAGGGATGTCACGACCCCGATGTGCCCCTTCCAGGATGAATCTCCGCGGTCAACAGTTACGAGCGTTTCGATATCGTTTTCGTTTGCCCACTTCTCCAGCTCGACCCGGAAAAGCAGGTCAAGGGGGCTTCGCCCACCGTAGAGGACGATAATCCGCCCATAGTCACGCCGGTTCTTCAGCATGGAATAAATGACCGGCCGGAGCGGTGCAAGACCGATGCCTCCGGAAATGATGCAAACGTCCTTCCCGCGGGCAATATCCACAGGCCAGCTCGATCCGTACGGTCCCCGTAGACCGATCATATCCCCGCGCTTCTTCTGTGCGAGGGCCGTCGTGACAATCCCCACCCTGTGGATTGTGTGGTCCAGGGTGCCCGTACGCGAGGGATCGGAACTGATGGAGATCGCCGCTTCCCCCACGCCGTAGACGTACACCATGTTGAACTGGCCCGGGAGAAACGTGAATCCCCCTGCCCAATCCCCCATGTCGAGAGTCAACGTAAACGTGTCATCGTTCTCCCAGGTGATCCTCCGGATCATCACCGGGTGTGTCACCATCGGATCCAGCGTGCCGGTGGCAACAGCAAGAGCCTTTCGTGTCATTTCATCTCTCCGGATTGCGCAGGGCCATACATGTCGAGAAGTTGCAGGCGTGTGGCTTCGAGTCGCCGCTCCATCACTTGCGAGAGGCGTTTCAACATCTCATATCCGAAATGCGGGTCCTTCTCGCACTTGGTGCGCAGGCATTCGCCGTCAAGAGCGATCGCACGGGTGTCCACGACGGCGACGCCGCTGAAGTGCCACCGGTACGGCGAGATCAACCAGGACCAGCCGAGAATTTCTCCCGGCCCGGTGGTCTGGATGCGAAGTCCTCCCTTGCCGCTGACATCAACTTCGAGGGCGACACGGCCGGTCCGAATCAGATAGAATGTATTCGCCAGCTCCCCCTCGCGGATGATGCTGGCGCCTTCAGGAAATCGGACGTTTGACGCACAGCCCACGATCGTATGCATGTGCTCGTCCGACAGCCCCGCGAGAAACGGGTGCTGTTTGAGGATGGTGGTGAGGTCTTCTTTTTCCATGGTGGCACTCCTACGCGTTGGTTGGTACGGAACTGATTTCCTGGAAGGCGGCGACTTCGGCGGTTAAGTCAATGCCGACCGGGCACCAGGTGATGCACCGGCCACATCCGACGCAGCCCGATGATCCGAACTGGTCGATCCAGTTTGCAAGCTTGTGTGTGAGCCATTGCCGGTACCGTGTTCGTGTCGACATCCGGATGTTACCGCCGGCAATCTTCGTGAAATCTGAGGTGAAACAGGAGTCCCAGCGTCGCCACCGCTCTGCGCGGGACCCGGTGAGATCCGTTGTGTCTTCGACGGTGGAACAGAAGCAGGTCGGGCAGACCAGCGTGCAGTTCGCACAGGAGAGGCACCGCTTCGCTATCTCATCCCAACGCGCGTGCTCGAACGTGTCGTGAAAAAGGGTCTGGATGTTGCTCACGTCCATCGAGCGACCCATCCCCTTCGCTGCTTCCTGGAGGACATGATCCACAGCCGCACGATCCTCGTCGGCGGCTTCACGGGCATGGATTGCGCCGAGAAGCTCGTTCCCCGTCTCGCTTCCGGCATCCAGCAGGAACCGGGCATGCCCGCCACCTGTCATCTCTGTAAGCACCAGATCATACCCCTTCTCCGCCCGCGGTCCCGTCCCCATCGAAGCGCAGAAACAGGTGCCTCCAGGTTCGACACAATTGACCGCGATGATACATGCCGCCTTCCTCACCGCCCCATAGTGCTGATCCGCGTACGGGCCATGCAGGAAAATCCGGTCCTGAAGTTCGATCGCAGCGATTTCGCACGGGCGAACGCCGAAGAAGGCGTACTTTGGCACCGCACCGTTCGTTGGATGCACGACCTCGAAGCCCTTCCCTGCTTTCGTCGCGGCGAACAGGCGAAGGCGGGGAGGATACAGAAAGCGTTTCCAGGAATACGGTCCGACGACGAACCCGAACATCGCTTCGTCCTCCCGCTTCTCCAGCCGATAGGTTCCGGGCTCCTGAACATCCCGCCAGCCTCGCGGAAGCTGCTCGGACCGCTCGATGACATCCAGAACGATCGCGCCGTCCCGCACCGTGGGGCCTACAATCGTGTAGTCGCGTTCACGGAGAGCCGTGAAGAGGGAATTCAAGTCTGCAGCCTCAAGAATGCGCATGGAACTTCCTGAAGTATGAAATGAACGTGTCATGAAGAGCAAACACGCTGAGAGTATCGCAGAATATGTGCCATCGCAGCCGGGTGAGACCGGCTTGCATTCGACGGAAAAATGTGCTCACAACGGGAGTTTTCCCAACGCTGCGAAGCAATCAACAAGACGTTCTCACAAATGAAAAAGTTGAGGGACAAAGACCAATGGAAGGAGAGATTTTGTTGAGAAGTTCAACAAGTTTGGTAGGCAGGTACTGATGCGGGCCGGTGTGATGGTCCCCCCGGTCCTGCACTGTCATGGTGATCGTGCCTGGACGATATCAGCAGAAGGACACAGCTCCCGAATCGCACACTGCCCGCATCTCGGTTTCCGGGCATTGCAGGTCTTTCTCCCGTGAAGAATGAGAACGCTGCCCACATCGATCCAGTCTCGTTTGGGAAAGACCGTCATCAGGTCCTGCTCGATCTTCTCAGGTGTTTTTTCCGCGCTGAATCCGAGTCGTTGGGCAAGACGGTGGACATGCGTGTCGACAACGATGCCCGAAGCGATCCCGAAGGATTGCCCGAGGACCACATTCGCTGTCTTCCGCCCGACACCCGGCAACGACACGAGATCCTCCATGCGTGCCGGCACCTTGCCGTTGAACCGCTCCACGAGCGCGCAGCTGCATCCGATGACGCTCTTCGCCTTCATACGGAAAAAGCCGGTCGAGCGGATTTCGGCTTCGAGCTCAGACTGGTTGAGCGCGGCAACATGGGCGGGGGTGGGATACTTCCTGAACAGCCCCGGCGTCACCATATTGACCCGCTCATCCGTGCACTGCGCCGAGAGAATTGTCGCGACCAGCAACTGAAACGGATTCTCGTTTGTCAGGGCCGTCGTTGCCGAGGGGAATTCCTTGCGGAGGGTCCGCAGCACGTTCGCGGCCCGGGAGAGCCGCTGTTCGAGTGTCTCGGGGGGCCGGGGCTGTTTCTTTTTGGATGGCATGTTACTCTCCCGGCTCCGGTCCCCAGTATGTTGTTGTAACGGTGACGTCGCCTTTGATCTTTGCCAGGCACGCGGCCCGTTCGTCTGTGGCGAAGCCTTTCTCACGAATCAGTTTTTGTTCGATCGGCGTGGGAGGGGCAAGGTTTTCAAGTCCCTGCACAATCCTGACTTTGCACCATCCGCATATGCCCTCGCCATCGCACGATTGGCCGATGGGCACATCACACTGATTGGCCGCGGCAAGAATGGTCGCTCCTGCCCGGAGCTCCTTCTTCTTGCCGAGCGGCGTGAACGCTACGGTAGGCATCCGCTGAACCATCCCCCCGGATCAGGCTTGTGAGGTCACCAGGACATCGCCGAACACCTGCGCGAGCTCGATGCGCAATTTCCTGGAGGCGGTGGCAAACCCCGCCGAGGCGATCTCCAGGGAGTTGGAGAATCCCTCCCGGCGCTGACCGTCAACCGTCACACTCCCGAACACCGCCGTCGCTCGTACCGCATACGCCGCCCCCACAGGCAGGCGGAGGTTGAGATCCCCAAACACGCCGTTGATTTTCAGGCGTTGTTCGCCTTCGGCAAACTCCACGCCGGAAAGATCCGCCGCTGTGTCTCCGAAAACCGTCGAGATCGAGCCACCGCGAAAGCTTCTCGAAGTAACACGGACCTCATAGTTCCCGAAGACGGTCGAAGAATTGAGCTCATCCGTCGCTGCCGTACTCACGGTATCCCCGAACAACGTTGACTGGTCTACCACTCCGCGCGGGCTGCCCCCTGCGCCCCGGCTGCGGAGCAACAGGACGGTCCCGCCAATGACAAGAAGGATGGGCCAGTACGTCCTGAACAATTCCCCAAGGGTGAATGCCCCGGTTGTATCAAAGAGAAACAAGAGTCCCACAAGGATCAACAGCGATCCGATTACCGTGCGGCCTGTAGAGTTCATTGGCGACGCTCCTTACGATGTCTGAAATGCCCGTTCAATGTCAACGATCGGTCTTGTGTTCAACACATCTCGTTTTTCGAGCCACCCTTTGCGCGCAACCCCCACGCCGAACCGCACGTCCCGGAGTCCATCGACAGCGTGCGCGTCGGGATTGATCACAATCATCACGCCTTTCTCCCTGGCGTACTTGCAGAGGCGCCAGTCAAGATCCAGCCGCATCGGATGGGCATTGATCTCAATCATTGTGCCGTAGTCCGCCGCGGCGTCGATCACCTGCACCATATCCACGGGATACGCTTCACGTTCGAGGAGCAGCCGTCCCGTGGGATGACCGAGCATGGTGACATGCTTGTTCTTCAGACCTTTGATGATCCGCTTCGTCATCTCCGCTCCGGACATGGTAAACCGGCTGTGCACTGACACCACGACATAGTCGAAGGTCGCCAGGACATCGGCCGACCAGTCCAGGGTTCCGTCCGGCAATATGTCGCACTCCGTGCCCGCAAAAACTCTGAATCCCTTCAGCGTACCGTTGAGCCGTTCGATCTCCGTACGCTGTGCGCGAACCTTTTCCCGACTGAGACCGCCGGCATACGCTGCTGCCTTGCTGTGGTCTCCGATGCCCAGGTACTCCCACCCAAGCCGGCGCGCGCCTGCGACCATTTCCTCAAGCGAATTGACACCGTCACTATACGTTGTGTGGCAGTGAAACGTTCCACGGATGTCGCCGTCGTCCAGAAGCCGGGGAAGTGTTCCCTTCTCTGCGGCCTCGATCTCACCCATATTCTCCCGGAGCTCGGGGGGAATATATGCCAGATCGAGCGCCCGATAGATGTCCTCCTCGGACGAACATGGCACCACCCGTTTTGCTCTCCCGCGTTTGTCTTCTTCGCCGATGCGTGAGAACCCGTATTCGTTCAGGCTCAGGTTGTACTTCTTCGCGCGGGCCCGCATCGCCACGTTGTGTTCCTTGCTCCCCGTGAAATAGTTGAGGGCGAATGGAAATTCGGCATCCGTCACGATCCGGAGATCGCAGGAAATCCCGCCGCTGAGGACAACGCTTGATTTTGTTTCGCCGTGCGCACCGATCGCTTCCACCAGCGGATGCGTCGTGAATGCCTCCATGAGACCCTTGCGGCAGCGATCGGGTGCGCTCAGGAGGATATCGATATCCCCGATCGTCTCCCTGCGACGTCGCAGGCTGCCGGCGATTTCGCCGCGGACGACTCCCTTCACTTCGAGAAGGCGTGTGAAGACCGACCGCGCGGCTTCCTCCGCGACTGGAAACAGTGAACGCTCGCTGCGGGTCCGCAGTGCTTCGATTCCTTTCAGGATATTCTCCTGGGTCTTTGCGCCAAACCCTTCAAGCGAGGCGAGCTTTCCGTCGCGGGCGGCCTTCTCCAGCTGCTCGACGGTT
>Ga0315275_10002180_pt1 | contig 17578 bp, 17 predicted proteins | sample YL17G03_0_MG_FD_205557 | JGI IMG/M metagenome (GOLD analysis project Ga0315275, IMG submission 205557) | Sediment microbial communities from Yellowstone Lake, YNP, Wyoming, USA - YL17G03_0 | ecosystem: Environmental > Aquatic > Freshwater > Lake > Sediment | place: USA: Wyoming | collected...
GCCTTCCGCATGACACGCGGCACCAGCAGGCTGTTTTCCACCTGCTGAATTACAAGCGTGGCAACGACCACCCAGATCAATTTGGCAGGCGCTATGGATAAGGCAATAACGGCCGCAGGAATGGCGCCAAGCAGAGGACCGATCATCGGCACGGCTTCCAGTATGCCCGCCACAAACGCCAGCAAGAGGGCATTGGGCAAGCCAATGAGCACATAGGCAGCCAGAGCCATAATGCCGATGACCAGGCAAAGGACGCCTTGCCCGGTAATATAGAAACCAACCTTGGTTTCCATGGCCGAAATCAACCCGCTAATGCTCTCGCGCTGGTCGTTTGGAACCAGCTGCAACAATGACTGGATCGCTCGAGGCCCATCAAGTGTCCAGTGAAAGGCTAATAGCAGAATAGCTGTGGCCATGAAGATGACTTCAGCCGCTGAAACCACGTAACCAAATGCCTGTCCGGCTGTATCCAGCTTCTGTTGTCCTGTTTGCGTTATAGACGCCAGGTTTGGTAATGCCGCTGGAAGGAACTCACCCAGGCTCATAATCAATCGATTGGGATTGGTACCCATCCACTCACGCAGGCTTTGGTAATAACCCGGCACTGAGTCAGTAATCTTTCCGCTTTGCTCGGCAATCAATGGAAATAACAATAACGCGAAGCTAATGATGATAATAAGCAGCAGAAAAGAGACAAGAATGACCCCCACTATCCGTGGGAGTCCTTGCTGATGCAACCAGGTTACAACAGGCCTGATCACTGTGCCGATAACGATTGCAACAAACAGGATGAATATGACCTGGTTAAAACGATAGAGCAGCCAGAAGCCAAGGATGACAAAAACGAACACAAGAGTCGCCCAAACTACCCGCCGAAAAGTCCATTCATATGGTGGGGTCAGCATAACCTCAGGCTCCCTACAGCAGCGTGCTGCCGATCAAGTTCTTGAACGGACGCCTCGCCTTTGCTGATGAATGCATGTTTATCGATTGGGAAGAGAGCTTGTTCACGGGTTTTGAGATGGTTGATCCGGACAAAGGAGGGTTTAAAATTCACAATTCCTTCGGTCTGAGTGCCATTATTATCGGAGCAGATCAAATGTATTTTGCCGAAATCATAAATTAGAGTTGGCGTTTTGATAGTCACCTTTGATTGGGTTCTCTTTTTGGTGTCACGCACAAGGTTGATACTGATGAACGCTGGCAACAACTGCGGGGCCAAACCAACCGCGAGAGCCAGGGAAAAAAGATTGGAATTCGGAACCGGGCGGGCCAAATAAACATTGATGGCCAAGAATGCGCCCACCAGAACCAGCATCACTTCCGTAAGAGAAAAGTCAAATCGTCGTCTCCCGCGTTCAAAGGCCATTACCTTCAACTTGAGATTCATCCGCTCAGACACCTTGCCAAATTCTGTTTCCCTGGCGATACCTGTCACCACTGCCGTTGCGCTGCCGCTCACCACATGAGTACCCATCCAAAGCACATTTGACCGCTGGCTTGACGGTGTCTCTTCCGGCAAGGCCGCCACCGCTTGTTCATCCGGTAGGGTTTCACCGGTCAGCATGCCTTCATCGACGACAAGGCTGCTTGATTTCTGAATCAGACAGTCTCCAGGGACAATATCTCCGGCGTTCAGAATGACGATATCTCCAGGCATAATCGCTTCGACTGGAATTTCTTTGGGATTTCCATCACGCAGTATCAATTCTTTACTCTGAGCCATGGAAAGCGGTTTTTTTAATGCATTTGATGAGTTTCGCTTCTGCCAGAATCCGAGTAGCACGCTGATGAGGGTGATGGCGAGAATAATGAGAGCGTCTACAGGTTCAAGTAAAAATAACGAAATCCCTGTTACAAAGAAAAGAATGAGGGTTGGCGGTCTTTTGAATTGAGCCAGCAAGAGCGCCAATATGTCCGATTGTTTGGGAGGCTTGAGAAGATCAGCGCCATAACCTGCGAGCCGTTGCCTGGTTTTTATACCGGTTAAACCTTCACCTGATGTTTGAAGATGCCATAGAATCTCGGTTGTAGAACTGCTCCTGAAGGCCGGAAGGGGTGAGGTCATACATTCTCCTGTTATGGCGACTCTATTTTTGAAAGTGTTGCCGAACTTTTGCGGCAATCTGGCGATCCGACATCTTGTCCGTGGTCTCATTCTCGACGATGCACCCCTTGAGCCCCTCTTTCTCAAGGCGTATCTCGAGTTCACCCTTGGCTTCGCCGGGACCAAAAATCTGAATGGTTTCTGCGTCACGAAGACACGCAATGACGTTGTCGTAGAAACTGTTAAGATGGTTTCCAAATTGCCGGTCACGCATGTCTTCAGATGAACCTTTTTCGGATTTGCTGCTGGAAAATCGGATGTGCTTCTCCATTTCGGAGGTGATCTGCTTTGTTTCTTCGCCTTTGTCTGTGACAGTAACAATAACTGCCTTCCGATGGTCAATCCACAAACCCACCTGCTTTTTCATAATTTTCTCCTTCGTCAATCAGCTTCACCCACCGGTGAAGTTTTTCTTCTGCCGGGTTTCAAAAGCGAAAAAATTTCAGTATCCGTGTTTATTAATTTCTGGCTTTACCCACTTTCCTGAAATCGATAAACCCGTGCATAACGTTGACAGATATCAGCTGAACTCGCACCCGATCACCGACATCCATCCCCTCGAATCCCTGTACCACCTTCCCCTCAACCGGAAGGTTAAGCAACCTGGCCCAGGTGCCTTTACCCGACGCACCCGTAACAATAGCGTCATATTGCTGGCCGATTTGCGATTCAAGCAGTAGCGCTGCCGCCGATTTGCCAACCTGCCGTTCGACTTTGTTTGCGGCATCCTCCTGCGTTGTAAAGTGCTGCGCCAATATGCCCAGTTCATCGTAGGTATATGGCGATACTTGGCTTTGAATGGCGGCTTTCAGCAAACGTTGGGTGACCAGGTCTGGATAGCGACGATTAGGGGCGGTGGAATGGGTATAGTCCTTGACCGCGAGGCCAAAATGCCCCGGGATAGTCCTGCCGGAAATTTCTGATATATATTCACCCGAACCTAAAAGTTTGATCACTGCCAGGGACAGGTCGGGAAATCGCAAAGGATCAGCTGCTTTTTCCTTGACCAGAAACTCATCCAATGCTTTTGAATCCGGGACATCGGGCAGACTGGACCTATGCTGCTTCGCCAGCTCAACAATCCGTTCCCAGCGTTGGGGAGTTCGGACCACACGCCGGATCGAAGGGAGGTTTCTGGATGAGAGATACCGGGCGGTCACTCCGTTGGCCGCGATCATGAAATCCTCAATAATATCCTTGGCGCGGTTCTTTTTTTCCACTTCGAGATCACGGATTTGATCGCCGTCAAATATCGGCCGAGCTTCAATGGTTTCCAAACTAAGCGCTCCGTTGATATGACGAAATTTCCTCATTCTTTGCGCTACATTGTCCTGAGTGTGCAGATTCAAATCAAGCGCCTTTGCAGCAGCGATTGATTCTGGCTCTATCCCATCGCCTTCCAACCAGGCGGCTACGCTGTTGTAGGCCAGTTTTGCGTGATTGCGCACCTGTGCCTGATAGATATCAGAAGTAAGCAGAGCGCCATCCGCGCCAATCACCATTTCAATGACAATCGCCAGGCGATCCTCATTTAAGTTGAGTGAGGTAAGCTCGGTGGACAATTTTTCAGGCAACATCGGAAATATCTCGGCAGCGGTATACACCGAGGTTGTATTGTGGCGCGCGTGCTCGTCGATGGCTGATCCATCTTTAACTAGTGAGTCCACATCCGCCACAGCTACCAGAACCTTGATAGTGTCACCCGGCAGTGCTTCGGCTACTGTTAATTGATCAAGGTCAAGCGAGTCATCATTATCAATCGATGCCCACAAGAACTCCCGCTGATCACGAATGGACTGAATATTCGTAGCCACGGCCGGGGACTGCATCTTTTCCAGTTCTGCGAGCGCGGCGGGCGAAAAATCAGGAAGTAGGCCGCGCTCGAACATCGCCCGCCGCGCAATGCTCTGCAACAGCGCACGATGGTGGTGATCATTGGTTTGCAGCATATTTATTTGCCGCTCCATTTCACGAAACCTTGATCTCGGTGCCTGTCTTTCGGGCTTCCTGCTTTAACCGTCGCACATGTTTGCGCTGGCTTTTGGACAATCGTTTGTGTTTGATCTGGATTTTCTTGTCGGCCATGGTGTCAACTCCTTTTTTTATAAGCGTGCTCGTTACGCTAATGTGCTCAATATCAACGCCAGTCAACATTAAACCTTGGTGTGCTTGTCGCGGGCGCTCAGCCAGCTGTTTATTTCAATTTCCGCCTGAGCTTTGCTGTAGCCATAGCGCTGTTGCAAGACACCGGCAAGTTCTTCGGTTTTGCCGCTCAACTGGGTGAGATCATCATCGGTGAGTTTACCCCATTGCTGCCGTACCTGACCTTTGAGTTCATGCCATTTGCCTTGTAAGATATCCTTTGTTGCGTCCATATCAATTTCTCCTTGATACTATTTTCCACTCGTTACTAATTCATGCCAATTCTCGCTGCTCATCAAAACGGTCGTGAGTGAAACCAAACCGCTCAGTGACCCGACAGGATTAAGATACCCGTCGCAATCACGAGAACCGCCATCGCCACAACTGGAATTACAACGCTGGCCAGTTGCATAAAACCCGTCAGAATCAGCCAGATCGCCACAGCACGATTGATTTCAAAGTAACTGTTAACCCGTTGGTTGCGAAATATCCTTGACCATCTCGCCAGTTTCTTCCGGTTGGCCGACGCGTATCGCCACATCGGCCTGGGAGATGATCCCGACGATCTTGTAATCATTGTCGACCACGAGTATTCGCCTTAACTGATGCTCCGCCATCGCGTCCACCGCTTTATTAATGTTGTCATCGGCGCGGCATGTTATGACCTTGTGGGTCATTACATCCGCAACTATTGTTGTTTTAGCGTCGCGTCCATCGACTACAACTTGCAAAACCAGGTCGCGGTCAGTCACAATACCAACCAGTATTTTGGTTTGTTCGCTTTCGATGACGGGGATGGAACCTACGTTCTCTTTCTTCATCAATTGTGCTACTCCTAAAACCGCACCGGTGGGCAAACAACAAGACGGGTTTTTTGTCATTACTTCACTGCATGTCTTCATGAGGATTGCCTTTCTAAATTTCTGTTTACCTCAACAGCCTGAATACGACCAGGATCAGAGCGATCACAATTAGTATATGGATGTAATTTCCGCCGCGCCGAAAGGGAGCAGGGCCCAAATAGCCCAGCAGCCACAATATGACCAGGACTATGATAATTAGCTCTAACATGTTTTTCTCCTTTTACAAATGTTTTGATTGAAACTGTACCCCTCGGCGATCCAGCTAGATAAAAAAACCGCCGACAAATTGATGGTTCATCGCCTACGTAACCCTCAGCGGAGGCATTGTTGATCTACGTCTTCTGTCAAAAATCTCCGAAACGGATGTAAATCAAGAAGTCTAGTTCGGAGATCTTTTCCGTATCTTATGAAATGGTAATGATTAGTGACTTCCGCGGCGGACCTGGCGGACAACAAACAACAAGAGGATAGATCCCAAGAGCGTTACCAGCATGGTTTCAATATTGAAAGCATCGTTGATGGTCCCAACTTTGAATATTGGGCTTAAGAAGTAACCAGCCAGGAAGGCGCCAACCACTGCCACCACGATATTGATCAGCAGGTTCGAGCGTTCGTGCATGATTTCAGTCGCCACCCAACCGATCGCTGCCGCAACGATAAGATATATAAGTAAATTCATTTTATTCTCCTTTATTATGAGTTTTAGCAAACATTCATGTTGCTATATCCAATATATCTTCATAACCCGCCGCTGGCTATCAGCGTTAGGCTGATTTGCCTGTAAGCCATTGATTAAATCGATTGTCAGTGTTTGGACTACACATGGGGCCTGTTCTGGTATGGATGCTGTGCTTATTACACAGAGGCATTCCCGATTGGATTGATATCAACGATTATTAATGATTGAGACTGTCCTGATAGCCCATCTAGTCATATTGAGCGCAGCGATGGGAACCAGCGCGAAGCCCCCTGAAGGATAACCCGAAGGGTATAAATCTCGTATTAATAAGGAAAGACCCTTCCTCACGCTGACGCTCAGGGCAATTGCGCTACGCTAACACGAAGTGTGCTCTTCAAGCAGAATGACAAGTTTTTATTGGACAACCTCATTCATCTCTTCATCGATCTTAGCAACCTTTAAACCACAGATGGGCTGATGATCAACAACACCCCGTTTGCCCGCTAACCCGGGTCGCATTCGTTATATCCGGCCTACTAAGAACAAAACCAGCAAAACCACCACAATTACGATAACCATAGGAACATCTCCTTTCCTGCAATATTAGATACTGACACCTGTTAAAGAAGATCAATATCATCATATCGGATTCCTGACTCGATGGCTATCAGCACACCACTGAAGATGTTGTAAGTAAGGACCGCACCTGGCTGTCGGTATTTGTCTTACGCCAGCCTAAAAAACCCTGAAGATCGGCAAACCGGGGCTATAATGAACTCAGTGAAGCTGTGTCAGGAGCCGTTCACATTTTTAAACGGCTGCCAGAGAAAGGTGAAACCGATCGATGCAGTCTAAACCAGAGCCTTTATACTCTGAAGAGAAACTCAGTCTTCAGACGCAGTTGCTAAATGTGGTGGAGCAGGCAATTCTGACTGTCGATATGACTGGCAGTATCGTCTTCTGGAACCATTTTGCCGAGACGCTCTACGGCTGGAAAGTGGAAGAGGTGCAAGGGCGCAATATCGACGAAGTCCTGGCAACCCCGCTGCTGATGGAGTCGGTTCACGCGAACCTGGAGCAGCTGCAGCGCGGTAAGGGATGGGCGGGAGAATTTCGCGTGAAGCGGCAAGGTGGCACGACCTTCACCGCACACTTCAGCGCATCGCTCATTCAGAGTGAGCAGCACACTCTGATTAGCATCGTTGGCATTTCAAATGAAAACCCGGAACACCAGCTCCAGGAGGCTAACCGGCTGTTGGCTGAGGCCAGTGCGCGGCTCATTGATGCCGTGGATTATCAAACACCGCTTTCTACCCTGGCGCAGCTTGCGGTTCCGCAACTCGCTGACTGGTGCGCCGTTCACCTGCAGAAAACAGATGGCTTGATCGAGCAGGTGGCGTTGGCGCCTGCCGAGATTGTAAAACTGCAGGCGGCCTACGACTGGCTGCAAAACTATTTACCCTATGATGATACTTATGGATTACCCGCAGTTTTAAGCAGCGGCGAACCAAAATTGGTCAGTGATGTGGCCGCGGACCTTTCGGCTGCCGCGGCGGCGATCAAATCTTACATGATCGTGCCGCTGATCGCGCACCCGCAAACCTTCGGCGCGATCACTTTTGTGGCAACGGAATCTGGCCGTCGTTTTGATCAGAACGCCCTTGCCTTGGCAGAGAATCTCGCCAGTCATATCACCATCTATTTGGACAAGATTCGGCTGTACCGTGAAAGCCAACAACTGAATACAGAACTCGAACAGCGCGTGAGCGAACGTACTGTCGAGCTGAGTGCTGCGATTGGAGACTTGAAACAGTCCGAAGCCACAGTCCAAACACTGTTTCGCATCAGCAATAAATTGAATGCGACGCTTGAGGTCAATACTATCCTGGATGAGCTGGCACAAGAAGCCATCCGGATTGTCAATGGCGAAAGCGGTTTCGCAGGGCTGCGCACCATTGATGGCATGACCGTCCGCAAGTATTTTAAGCAAGGAGAGGTAATCTTGTTTGAGCATACTTGGCCGCCGGGACAAGGCATCCCGGGTTGGGTTTTGGAACATAAAGTCCCGTACGGTACGAGTGATGCCGCCCACGATCCAAGGATGCGATATGAGCTCGCCATTAATTCCGATGTGCGCACTCTTATCTGTACACCGATCCTGGATTCGGCTGGTGAGGTGCTGGCATATTTTGATATCCGCAACAAACTGGATGGCGAGGGTTTCACAATTGATGATCAAGAAATGCTCATGGCAATCGCGCCAGTCGCGTCGATCGCCATCCAAAATGCACTGGCATATCAGCAGCGCTTGTCGGCCGAAGCGGAACTCAAAGAATCTTATGAACGTTTGCGCGCGCTGACGGCCAATATGGAATCGGTGCGCGAAGAAGAACGGACGCAAATCGCACGCGAGCTGCACGATCAATTAGGGCAGGCGTTGACAGCAATGAAGTTTGATCTGGCATGGTTGGCCGACCGGTTGATGGAAAAGGACGCCACCCTCGCTAAAAAGACCAAAACTATCACAGCACAGATGGACACAATGATAAAAACCGTCCGGCGTATCGCGACCGAATTGAGGCCGGGGATGATGGACGACCTAGGACTGGCAGCCTCGATCGAATGGCAGGCACGTGATTTCGAGAAACGCACAGGCATTGTGTGTGACGTGAGTATGTGCTCTGAAGATTTACCCCTACCTCGCGACCAGTCTGTGGCGATGTTCCGTATCTTTCAGGAAGCATTGACGAATGTCGCTCGCCACGCCAAAGCACAGCTCATAGAGATTTCAATGACCACCACACCTGAGGAGTTAACGCTCAAGGTCCATGATGATGGGCGGGGCATTAAAGCGCATCAAATTTCTGGCTTGCACTCGCTGGGCTTACTCGGAATGCGGGAGCGCGCGAAACGATTGGGCGGCACGTTCGGCATTAAAAGCGTACCGGGCGATGGAACCATCGTCACGGTGTCATTACCAATTAAAAAAACCGAATGATATAAATTGAATTGGAGAAGAGTGATGCTCAGAATTTTATTAGCCGATGATCACGCCGTCGTGCGCCAGGGTGTCAAGCAAATTCTGGCCGAGACATTTGCCCTGGCCACTTTTGGTGAAGCGCAAAATATGCATGAGCTTCTGGAGTTGGTCGGCAGTGAGCGCTGGGATATCGTGGTGCTGGACCTGACCATGCCTGGCGGCAACGGCCTGGAAGCGTTGAAACAGATCAAGCAAGACCATCCGCAACTACCGGTGCTGATTCTGAGTATGTTCCCCGAAGATCAGTATGCGGTACGGACGATCATCGCCGGGGCGGCGGGCTATTTGAATAAAGAAAGCGCGCCGGAAGAGCTGGTGCAGGCAATCCGCAAAGTCCTGCGAGGCGGGGAATATATCAGCGCGTCAGTTGCCGAAGAGCTTGTGCTGCATGCCCGACATGAGGATGATCAACCGCTCCATAAACACCTGTCGGATCGCGAATATCAGGTGCTGTGTCTGATCGCTTCCGGCAAGGAGGTTAAAGAAATTTCCACCGAATTGTCGCTCAGCGCCAAAACAATCAGCACTTATCGTGCGCGGCTGTTAATCAAGATGAACATGAACACGAATGCTGAACTGACTTATTATGCGATCCAGAAAGGCCTGGTATAGCGAGACTTGATTTTAATAGTTTAATAGCAATACCCTTGGGAAATGGCTTGTTCTCTCAATGATAAAACCTCCAAACAATTTGGAATAAGTAATGCAATAATATAATAATTTTTATGGCTGGTCTAAAATTTAAAGAAACTCATAATATCCTCAAAGCTGTCCTGTTTGACATGGATGGCGTCTTGGTAGATTCCACCCCTCAACATGTTGAATCGTGGAACCATGTTCTTACGGATTTGAATTTACCACCCCTTACAAATGAGTGCTATTTCTCTGTAATAGGTCGCGTAAATAGAGATTTGCTATCTTGTTACAGCAAATACAACCATATTAAGTTATCCAAATCTCAAATAGAGATCCTGTTCACTCGTAAAGAGGAGACCTTTCGGAATTTAATTATGCAGAAAGCAGAGCTAACCCCGGGGGTGATTGAGTGGTTAACTTTTTTAAAACAGAATGATATATTCTGTTCTGTTGCTTCCTCTGCCACTATGGCAAATATAGTTTTGATTCTCCACACATTGAAAATAGCTGATTATTTCGCATCAATAATTTCAGGGAAATATTTCCCTGCCAGTAAACCAGATCCGCAAATTTTTCTTGCAGCTGCCGCATCTGTTGGGTCTCCTGCCGAAGAGTGTCTGGTCATTGAAGATGCTCCCGCGGGGATTCAGGCAGCCAAATCAGCAAAAATGCTCTGCTGTGCAATTGCTACATCATTTCCCAAAGCCAGCTTGGCACGCGCAGATATAATCCTTGAATCACTGGCGGAAAGATCTCCCGATTCATTTTTCGAGTAATCAAAGGCAAAAACATGATGAACATTGTATAGCACATGTCACCTTGCCAGCAATTTACTTTTCAGTGATTTAGAAATTTTCCCGGGAAATTAACACAAATCGAATTCGCCAGCCGGTTGTGATGGCCGGGTCCCACACTTTATTAAGTTGAAGAAATACCCGCTATTTGACACTAGAGAATACAACCATAAGAGATTTAAAAAGAGAATGGGGAAAGCCATCCTTATATGACTTTTTAATGCTGCCTGACGATGATTCACAATTACCAGCTTAAATGTTTTAAGGTCTGTTCTTCGTATCTCATTAAAGAAAAGATTCTTATAACCGTGAAATTCCAAATTACCTTTTAAATTTTGGAGTTGTTTTTTTCAAACATTATTCATTCCTGAAAATCTGTCAGTTGGTGCACAACAGATTTTGATCTCTGATATAAATCTTTAAACATTGGATACAGACGGTCGTAAATTTTTTTGTTTTCCACATTGGGGTGGACCTCATGTTTAATACTGACCCAGTCCTTTTTCAAAACATCCAAATTATTAATAACGCCAACAGCCAGTCCGACAAGAAAAGCGTCACCGTATGATGCACCAATGGTTTTTTCTGGCAGAAGTTGTGGAATGCCGGAAACGTCGCTTACCATCTGGAGCCAGAGTCTATTGGAAGCGCCGCCGCCAACCGCCACTCCATGCTTGATCTGTGCGCCGGCTTTCTGCATGGCTTCCAAATTCATGCGTATGGAGAAGGCGGTACCCTCAAGCACAGCCCGATAGACATCACCGCGAGTATGGCTCAGCGATAATCCGGCGATTACCCCGCGGGCTTTCGGGTCAAAGATCGGGGTGCGCTCTCCACTCATGTAGGGAAGCATGATCAGGCCGTTTGCTCCCACGGGAGAATAAGACGCTTCCTCGGCAAGGGTTGCATAAGCGTTTGCCCCACCCGCGGATTCCGCCTGCAGGAGGTCCTTACCAAACTGGTCGCGGAACCAGGTGGTTGCCGATCCGCTGGTGGACAATCCGGCAGAATATTCATACTGGCCTTTAAAAGCACCCGCTTCCAACCATAACTCATTGGTGGGCACCGGTTTATTAATTAAGAAAATGAAGAACGCGGTACTTCCGTACATGATCATTAGTTCACCAAAATCCACAACCCCCACGCTGACCGCTTCCGAGAGGGCATCTACAGCGCCAAAGTTCACAGGGGTTCCCACGGGAATTCCTGTTTCCGCGGATGCTTTTGCTGTTACCCTGCCAGCAACCTCGTCAGACCAGCCAATCTCCGGCAATTTATCCAATGAGGTAATATCTTCGGCAAAGCGACCATCCCAGGAAACAGTCTTGATATCAAGTAAAGGATTGAATTCAGTGGCTGTATGTGCATCGATTACATAGTTGCCAGTTAATCGAAAGATCAAATAGGAGGTAGAGGTGATAAATTTGGCGGTTTTTCTATAAATTTCAGGTTCATTCTGTTTGATCCATAGAATTTTCGGTCCTGTTGCCTGGGTTGTCAGCCGCGAGCCACCGAACTCAACCAGCGCCTCTCTGGTATATTTATTCTCCAATTCTTTGATCTGACTGATCGCGCGTGTATCCACACCGTAAAGGATACCCGGTCGAAGTGGCTTACCATTCTCATCCACTGGCAAGACGCAAGCGCCGATGGCGCTGACCCCAACACCGGCAATCTGATCCCCTTGTGGTACTTTTTTTGAAAGGTCTTTGGAGATCTTTGTAAAGTCAGACCACCAAACAGCATCCGCGTCATGCTCGGCGTATCCCGGTTTCGGGATTGACATTTCGTGATCCGCACGGGATTCCGCAATGATCACACCGTCCAGGTGACACAAGACTCCTTTAGAACTGTAAGTTCCAATATCAATTCCCAAAAGCAACTGTCTCATTCCTCCTCCTTATTAATAGTCTAAAGTCTTAAAAATTCACACCTAACTGCTGTCATTTTCCAATTCAGGTTTTTACACAAATGTTGACCGCCGCCGTTTCACTGAATGGCATTCTTCTTTAATTATCAGCAGAAGAAGAACAACACCTTTGGTTTTATAGATTATAGTTCCACCTAAGTTTTTCTGTTGCGAAAATTGAGGTAGTAGTTGTAATGATTAATTAATACTGTCCATAGACAGGACCAAAGTTGGCACAGGCACGGAAATCGGCGCTCTGCATATCCGTGACACCAAAAGCGCTCCAGGCGCTGGGTCGAAAAATTTTATCTTCACCCAAATTGTGCATACATACCGGTATTCGAAGAATGGAAGCCAATGTGATCAAATCGCTGCCGATGTGGCCATAGCTGAGCGCTCCATGGTTAGCTCCCCAATTCGCCATAACTGAATATGCATCTTTGAAAGCACTACTTCCAGTCAAACGGGGTACGAACCAGTGGGTCGGCCAGGTTGGGTCTGTGCGTTCATTGAGTGTCTCATGGACTTTTGCAGGCAAATCAACTGTCCAGCCTTCTGCCAGTTGCAGGACCGGTCCCAATCCTTTAACAATATTGATCCTGCTCATTGTCATTGGCATTCCACCACGGGTCAAGAAACCAGAAGAGAATCCGCCTCCGCGGAAATAGCCAGTATTCGCGGGATACCAGTTGGTGGCATCCAGGCATTTCTTAATTTCTTCTTCGGTGATTTCCCAATAAGGTTTCATAACCGGCTTTCCATTTTCTTCCTGCCAACCGGTGGCGTCTAAAGTGGCTGCTCCTGAGTTGATCAGATGGATCATGCCGCCCGCAGCCACTCCTTCGAGCTGGTAACCGGTCACACGTTTTACTGCTGAGGGGCTCCAATACGTGCGCACATCCGCAAAAACCTGGGCTGTGTTGGTTAACAAATACCCAAAAAGCATGGCTATACCATTGAGATTATCATTTTCAGTAGCAATGATATAGGGGGCGCGCACGCCGTTCCAATCAAAGGATGAATTAAGAATTGCCTCCATAAAGTCGCCATTCGGGAAGTGGTCGGTCCATTGGCGCTGCCCTTGAAATCCTCCTGCAATGGCGTTATGCCCCAGCGCTTCTTCACCGAAGTCAAGTTCTTTCAACTTGGGGTTGCCGATCATTAGATCACGGCCGATGATCGCCATTTTGACAACGGTTTCCCAGTCCAGGTCTTTTTGCTTTCTGCTGCGCTGCTTTTCAGGCGGATTATATTCGCGCCCTTCTTTACAATTCGCCTTGGTCCAGTTGAGGGCAGCCTCATACTCTTTTGGATCAAAAATCTTTTCTTCAATGCGACGGGTAATTTCACTCATATCCACTGCCTCGACCCGCATGCCCAGATATGATTCAAACAGGGAATGGTCAACAATAGAACCGGCAATTCCCATTGAAGTACCGCCCAGAGAGAGATATGATTTTCCGCGCATTATTGCTGCAGCAAGACCGGAACGGGCAAATCCCAATAATTTTTCCTGCACATCGGATGGGATGGACGTATCGCTGGCATCCTGCACGTCATGGCTATATATTGAAAAAGCCGGAAGACCTTTTTGGTTATGAGCTGCCAGCACTGCTGATAAATAAACAGCACCGGGCCTTTCGGTCCCATTAAAACCCCACACCGCTTTCGGGGTCATAGGGTCCATATCCATCGTTTCCGATCCATAGCACCAGCAGGGCGTAACTGTGATTGACAAACCTACACCCTCCCGGATGAATTTTTCAGCGCACTGCGCGGCTTCGGCCACACCGCCAATGCAGGAATCTGCAATCACGCATACAACGGGAGAGCCATCGGGATAGCGGAGATTGGCGCTCAAGAATTCAGAAGTTGCGCGTGCCATTCCCATAGTTTGATCTTCAAGACTCTCCCGAATCCCGTTACGCCGGCCATCTATTGCCGGACGGATGCCAATTTTCGGCATTGACCCGACCCACCTGTTTCCAAAACTGTTTTTAATATTATTCATTTGAACCCATCCTTTTATAAATATTTTATTTTTAACGGTTTATTTTTTGACTGTTTTTAATCTGTCACTATTTGCTTCATTCCTCAAAAGAGAGTATTGCTCTCACACTCTACCTGATACCAAAATCATATTTGCATACTGAATTGTGTCCCCGGTTCGGATCACCCCAACTGCCAGTGGTACGCGTTTCTTAATATCCGCAGATGGTTCGAAAGTCACAGGTATACTACCAATTGCTTTAGAATATGATTCTTGTGCTTCTGCCGTATTTTCCAGTTTAAATTCTTCAGCCATAAATATTTCACAAATATCAAAGTTAAGCTTGACCGCATTAAAAACCTGCAGAACAGTGGGCACATCATCCACCAATGAAATATCCACAATCTCAATCTGTGGGTAATATGTGAAGCCTCGATCGGCAATTACAAGAAGATTATTATGTCGCACCCTCGATATTAGAGAATTGATCTTGGGGTTCAGAATACCGGTTCTTAACATGTTTTTTCTCCAGTCTAGATATAGTTTTTCACATTAATAGCAAAAAGTCATATCTGGTTACAGCTCAAATTATTTAAATTCCAAAAACGTATTCACTTTTTATTAATAACCTCTTAGTATCGAACTTATTCGGGATGGCAAGCCTGATTTTGGTTGACGTTTTAGAATCTTATATTCAATATGGTGTTCTATGCAGAAGTTTCGTTTTTCCGGTTTATCGCCGTCCTCGTTGACGGCAAAGATGTCCGGCCTGATTTTCAGGATCTCCGGCTCAGCATCTAACCAGCCGTGCCCGGAAGAAACCAGTGCCTGTTTGACAAAACGTATAGACTGCACCCAATAGCGGCGTTCATCTTGAGGGTACATGGGATGATCATTCCCTTTTAATAATTTTACATTATCGTCATGTCCAACAATTACAAAGAGATCACCAAGAGCGGATACCTCTTCAAAAAACCGAACATGCCCGGAGTGAACCCAGTCAAAACAGCCAGATACAGCAACTTTTTTTTGTTTGGAATCTTCGAAATTTAAATCGGTATATTCAACGGGGAAGCCAACCAAATCACTGTCTGGAAGGATTTGGTATCTCAGATTATGTATTCGGCAAAAATCATTCTTCTCTGGGTTGGCTTGATTTTCCATTACTGCCCAGATTGGCTGAACCCGATCATTTTTTTGTAATGCATCTATGCATGGAATTTCATTTTTACTTACGAAATTATCAATGATTGACAATTGGTTTACATAACGGAGGGATTCCAGGTAATAGCGGCGCTCGTTTTCGGGGAAGGCCGGCTTTTTGCCATTTATGGTAAAGGAAACCTGATCGGAGAAAAGCAAGATAAATACTTTGCCCAGTTTTGAAGCTTCCTGCAGGAAACGAATTTGAAAAGTCTTCAGGTTATCAAAACTTCCATATACAAAGACCGTTGGCTGCAGAGAAGAATTATCCATTCCGTTGATTTTTTTCCGAAGAAATTCTGACATTTACCTTAAATGCGCCTGGAACTGCTTCATCGGAAACTACATATAAATAACCGCCACCGCAGCCAGAATACATCGCTCCGTAATAGCGTGATTGATAAAATTCTAAAATTTCAAGCAAATCAATTGTGATTGTTGGATGGTGAACAGTATTTGGTAAAATGGCTTCCCAGCAGCGCATGGTTTCGTTCATAGCCCCCCCCAACTTTTCTGCGTTTTGATCCAGAATTGCCTGGAAACAGTCTTTGCCAGACTGGCCTAACCTTTTTATCCAGGCGGGGTCAAGGTTTATTACTTCAAGCGGCGAATATCCATAAGGCCTCTGGTTAATGGGAAGGCAGTAGATTACCTTCTCTAACCAGCGGATAACATTGGGGTCATTATTGGACTCTACATGTACAGGAAAAAAACCACCCTCAAAATTAACATCATAATCCAGGCGGTTAACACCTGAAAAAACTATTCCAGCCATATCCTGCGAACCAGAGGGTTCGCTTCTGCCGGCATTTTCTGTGAAATACAGCTCTCGCATCAATATTTGCGGGTCTTTATCAGGCAGGCTGCCTTCCCAAATCTTCATGGCGACTTGACGTGTACTGGTACCCATACCGCATTTGGCCATGAAGTAGAAAGTGGGTTTTAGTGAGACCACGACCATAGAGCCAGGAGGAGAGGGATTGTGTGCAGAAATAAATGGTTGATCAACCCAGCCTCCGGCTAATTGCATTCTGTAAGGAATACTACCGATGACCGAGTCAAGAGCCTTTTTTATCACTCGATTATTCACCCAATTTTACCAAATTCAATAACTTCTGATCTAATATTCTCCCGCCGGTGTAGGTTTGCCTGCTTTTCGATTTAAGTATTGCTGTTTGATCCAGGCGAAGGTTTTTTCCAAACCCACGCGCAGGGGAGTATCGGGCTCCCATTTCAAGACTTCCTGGATAAAGGTGTTGTCGCTGTTGCGGCCGGCAACTCCGCGAGGCGCATGCAGGTCGTAGTGACGGGTCAAGTTGATCCCGGCGATATCTTCAATCATACCAACCAGATCGTTGATAGAAATCAATTCGCTTGTCCCCAGATTAATGGGGGTGGCAATGAGGTCGTCGCAGTGCATGATCATATCCACACCTTTGACGCAATCGTCTATAAACATAAAGGAGCGTGTCTGATTGCCGTCACCCCAGATGGTGATATTTAGATCACCGCTTTCCTGGGCTTCAATAACTTTCCTGGTTAACGCTGCGGGAGCCTTTTCACGGCCGCCATCCCAGGTACCATTAGGACCGTAGACATTGTGAAAGCGCGCGATAAAGGTTTTCATACCACGTTCTGCTGAGTATTCCTGGCAGAAGATCTCGGAAAGAAGTTTTTCCCATCCATATCCCCGCTCAGCCATCGCCGGATAGGCATCCGATTCTTTGAGTGCTCTTACCTTTGGATCTTTTTGAAGGTCGGTGTTATAGGCACAGGCAGAAGACGAGAAAAAATAGCGGTCTACGCCGGCATGACACGCTTCTTCAATCAAATGGGTATTAATCAGGATACTACGCAAGCATTCGACGCGAAATTTTTCAATGAAACCCATACCGCCCATGTCCGCTGCGAGATTATAAACTTCAGCAGCACCTTCGACTGCACGTTTGCAGTTCGGCTGGTCGCTCAGGTCCAGACAGAGGTTCTCGACCCCCGATACTTTCTGGTACCAGAGGGGCAAAGGTTTTTTATCAACCGCACGGATGCGTGTAAAACCCTGATCATGGAAATAACGTGTAAGCGAGCCGCCAATAAATCCGCCGGCGCCTGTAATGAGAATCAGATCATCTTTTTTCCGACCCGGATAAGTCGCAGCTATCAATTGTTTTTTCATTTTTCCGGTTTTACCTTGTTTTTCATGTAATTAATTTAATAC
>Ga0315275_10002181_pt1 | contig 17577 bp, 16 predicted proteins | sample YL17G03_0_MG_FD_205557 | JGI IMG/M metagenome (GOLD analysis project Ga0315275, IMG submission 205557) | Sediment microbial communities from Yellowstone Lake, YNP, Wyoming, USA - YL17G03_0 | ecosystem: Environmental > Aquatic > Freshwater > Lake > Sediment | place: USA: Wyoming | collected...
GAACTCAAGCAGTCCCCCTTGTTTAGGACGGTAACAAGCAAGCTTGGAAGCACTATTTAGTTAGGAGGGGAAACAGCCAGACGGTCCTTTCCCCTCGCAGAGGCCCCGCGATGAAATGGCTAGGTCGTATGCTGAACCGTAAAGACCTCGTATGGATGAGATTTAGAGAAGAACCTCGAAGAAATCCCTTGGACTTAGGTCGCAATCCTGGCAGGATGCCGCAGGGGGCTTATCCTGCATCGCAAGGCAAGTGCAACTTGTATGGAGCCAGAATATACATAGTTATGTGAGGCTCTGGCCGGGGGTGGCTCTTGGACGAGAGGACTATCGTAATAGCCACAGTGTGCGATGTGCTTGCACCGGATCGGGCCGATGCTGCTGTAGATGCCCTACGCAGCTCCTATCCATTCACTCGCACGCTGGCAACCACGCGGCGCTACGGGCCCGCTAAGGCTACGCGCGTGTTCATTCGTGATGGTTTCGACGACCGCTACACCGGATCCCGGGTTGTATTCCCTCCAGTCCATCGCGCCATTTCGGTAGCGTTGCCAGAGGACTTTCCTTACCACTCCAACTGGAAGATGGATGTTGCACATCCTGCCTACTGGGAGCTCACCGCCACGATCGACCATCTTGTACCCGCGTGTCGCGGTAGGGCGGACGACGCATCGAACTGGGTCACGACTTCTATGGCCCGCAACAGCGCCAAGGACAACTGGGCACTTAAAGACCCAGGATGGTCGTTTCATCCGCCGGGCGACATGTTGGACTGGGATGGATTGCTTGGCTGGTACGTTGACTACACGGCCGCCCATCCGGATGTGCTTCTGGACAACTCGATGAAACAGTGGCTCCGCGCAGCGCTTGCGACGCTCACCTACGCTGAAAATGGTTCCAAGAACCATTATTGCGTGATTTCGGTAACTTCATACCGAGGACGTCATGCTTGAACTTAGACCGACCTGCGAACACTGCAACAAGGCGCTGCCGCCTGACTCGCTTGAGGCGCGGATCTGCTCCTATGAATGCACCTTCTGCGTTGCTTGCGTCGAAAACGTTCTGGGAAATGTGTGTCCAAATTGCGGCGGCGGGTTCGTTCTGCGACCGATTCGGCCTTCGACGAATTGGAAGGGCGATAACTTCCTTGGGAAAGACCTGGCGAGCACCAAGGTGAAGCACCGGCCGGTCGATCCGGCGGCGCATGAGCGGTTCTCGACCAATATCAAGACGATCCCACCAGAGAAACGATAGGGCTACGGAATAATATCGGAGTCCGGGAACAGACAAATGTTCCAGAAAGCATTGATTGGTTTCATTGGCGCGTGGCCAAGCGGAGGCGCTAATTTATGTGAAACGGACGTCTATTGGCACCGTTGAATATGACGTGAGGTGTCTGGAAACCCTTCCCATGGATGCTTGGTGCTCTAGACGGGCTGCCTGGAGGTCCCATGCTGAAACATCTGCTACTCGGATTCTGCTCACGCTCTTGTGCTACGGAACGGTTTCGGCGGAGTGGGTGCGGACGGGTGGGACGCACAAGTATGATGCGTATGCGGATCTGGCCACGATCGGTGTCATCGACTAGCGGGTGACGATGTGGGCTATGAAGGATTTTCACCTGATTCGACAGATCCCGCGCGGAGCCTATTGCTCCGTGAAAACCAAGAAGCAATACGATTGCCGGGGCAACAGAAGCCGGCTGCTGCTCTCGAAATACTTTACAGAGCCGATGGGGAAGGGCCGCCTGTTGCTCGCAGGAGCGGGGACCAAGCAGTGGTCACGCGTGATTCTCAGTAGCAATAGCGAAACGGAATGGAAGATCGCCTGCAAGGTGGTCTGAGGCTATGCTGTGTCCCTGTCCTGTTGCACTGGCCGTATGTCACGCGTTCCTATCGCAGCCCCCGCTGTGCTCATCGCATCGGAGGCACGTGGCGATAGCTTCACAAGGAATTGGTTAGACATGTTCTACTCATAATGCGAGAGGAACGATATGGAAGCACCAAGACCACCACTGCCACCATTTGTCGAGATGACTGCTGCTCAAAAAGTTCGTATGGCCGAAGACGCCTGGAATACTCGTGACCCGCAACGGGTCGCGCTGGCGTACACGCCAGACAGTGTCTGGCGCAATCGCGCAGAGTTCCTTGCCGGACGTGACGCCATCGCGCAGTTTTTGACCAGAAAATGGAGCAAGGAGTTGGACTATCGCCTCATCAAGGAGTTGTGGGCGTTCTCCGGGAATCGTATCGCCGTGAGATTTGCCTATGAGTGGCATGACGATGCCGGCAGGTGGTTTCGGTCCTACGGGAATGAAAACTGGGAATTCGACGACCAGGGGTACATGCGGCGCCGTATCGCGAGCATCAACGATTTGCCCATTGCCGAAACGGAACGCAAGTATCACTGGCCGCTGGGGCGCCGACCCGACGAGCATCCGGGTCTCTCAGACCTGGGCCTCTAGCCCGCACGATGTCGATCGTTTTGGAGTTCAATAGGGTTTCGGGGCCTGGTGGTGGTCCAGTTCCCGTGTCAGCTGTGATGAGTGAGTTGAACAAGGTTCCAGGAGCTATTGATTCGTGAGAGTCGGATTGGGACGGGAGTCAGCATGAGCAGAGAGTGCTATGGGGTCTGAAGACCTCATTCGAGTGGGCTCGTACTTGTCCGTGCTGGGCATGATGGCCACATGGGAACTGGTGGCTCCGCGCCGGAAGCTGACGGCCTCGAAGATCTGCTGCTGGGGTGGCAATCTCACGATTGTGACCTTGAATACGATCATTGCCCGGCTGTTGTTCGTGGGAGGCGCCGTGGCGGCTGCGGCGATGGCGCAGGAGCGAGGCTGGGGTCTGTTGAACTGGGTCGACTTGCCGGTCTGGCTCAAGTTTGGGCTGGCAGTCGTTGTGCTCGATCTGATCATCTACTGCCAGCATCAGGTGTTCCATTTGGTCCCAATCTTATGGCGATTTCACATGATGCATCACTCGGATCTTGATCTGGATGTGTCTAGTGGGGTGCGGTTTCATCCGGTAGAGATCGTCATCTCGATGTTGGTGAAGAGCGTGGCGGTAATTGCGTTGGGAGTGGCCCCCCTGGCGGTGGTCGCGTTCGAGATCGTGCTCAACAGTACGGCCCTGTTCAACCACAGCAACGTAAGAATTCCCCTGGCCGTCGAGCCGATGCTCCGGTGGTTCGTCGTCACGCCGGACATGCATCGCATCCACCATTCGGTGGATCCCCGCGAGACCAATAGCAACTACGGATTCAATGTGGCCTGGTGGGATCGGCTTTTTGGGACCTATTGCGCGGAACCGGCCTTGGGGCAACTGGGGATGAAGATCGGCCTTGAACATCTTGGCCCTCCAGTCTGCTTGAACCTGTTCATGATGCTACGGTTCCCATTCGTCACCAAGTTTGGGCGCTATGCCGGTCGCACCCAACCGTGATTGGGGAAAGTATCCGTGACATTCTGATTTTCTGACGAAACGCCTCCACCTGCCAGGGGATTCCGGTACAATCCGTTCTATGCTTGAGCTTCTGTTGGTGCTCGCCAGCGTGGTGGGTTTTTGTGTGCTTGCGCTCATCACAGTTGTGATCACGCCTCAGATCATGATCGAGCTGGGGCTCTGGGCCGTGGTTGTAGGACTCCTCATCGGGATCCCGACGGGATTGCGTTATCACGTTGTACTGTACCGGCAGCTCGCGTCACGCATGACGCTCCCGCCACGGTGGTGGAGGGCGCCAGTTGAGTTGCATCCGTTGCTGACGCCGGGAGAGTTCAGGCGAGTAAGGCCTTGGTTCCTGGCGGGGGCCGTCGGGTTTGTTCTCTGTTGTGTCGGTGGACTGGCCGCGATTGCAGGGTTGGTGGTGATCAATTTCTATTCGTAATGTGCTTCTAGTGAAACTTGAAGGTTTCCGCTAGCGGCTGAGTGGAATCTCGACGGAGATCTGTGCAGATGGGGCTGGATCTTGGTTGACGATGTAGGTGGCTCGTTCCTGGGAGCCACCTGGTCCGCTCGTGGTGATGGCTTCTTGGAGCTGGTCTGGAGAGAGCCTGTCGAACATGGCGGCTTTCTGTCTCGTGATGGGGCCGAACGGGACTCGGGAGAGACGGGCAGTGAGGGTGAGGGGGCCCCTTTCCATCGGCAAAGGAATATTCTGTCGTTGTCCTGCGGTGATCCTTAGAGAGATCCGACCGGTTTCTTTCTCAGGCAAGAGCAGTTGCGGCGTTGAGGAACCAACCGTCATCCAGACTTGCAGATAGACGTCCCGATTGGCTTCTATGGTGAGGTGCACTGGCGCTGTACTCTTCGACACCGTCTCCGAATCCACTTCTTGGTCCCGCCCATCTGTTCCACGGACGACAAAGCTGTAGCGGAGTCCTAGGGGCCTGAGTTGGGTAGCTGTCCCTGCTGTCTTCCCTGCCTGGGCTGACTGATCCATTTTTCGCTCAAGTCGGTTGGCTTTGGGTGCCGACTCGGTAAGAGGTCTGACCACTCGTTCTTTTTCTTGAGCGATCACACGTCCATCCTGGCGTGCTGCTTCTCCGCCATAAAATAGTGCGCGGGCGCTGATTACCGGTGCGACAGCTCCAGCGATTGGGGCGTTGGCCGGTGCTTGCACTGGGGCCGGCGCCGAGGCGGTAGGTGGTGCGGAGTTTGCCGCGAGCATTCTGTCAGTCACTGGAGCCGGTTCTTCCGCTGTCTTGCTTAACGCAGCCACGGGCGTTTCGGCTTGCCTGCGGTCTTCATCTTGCTCGCTTCGTTGGTTAAGACTGTCGCGGGCAACATCAGGGGCAAGTTGTTTCTGTGGTGGAGGAAGCGCAGACCGTTCTCGCTTGGCCAGCTTGTCGACAACGACATCTTTTCTTGCGGGTACGGTCGCAGTTTCTATGTTGCCTTTGGCTTTCTCCTGCGGGGCAACCATATTTGGCTGGACAGGTTGGGATGCTGAGGGGGCTGCGGGCGGTGGAGCCGCGGGTTTCGCTTCTTCGGTTGCGACCGATTGCTCCGTCTGTTTGAGACTGTCCTGATAAATCCTGATGCCCAATACTACTGCGAGGGCCGCTGCGGCAAGGCCGCCTGCGAAGGCGAGACTTGACGGCCGTCGGAACCAATCTAACCATGACAGCGAACCGCCTGCGCCTGAAGGGTTCGTCTGGTTCAACGCCAGCAACAATCTGCGGCGAACAGCGGGATCGGCGAGCAACTCTTTCAAAACCTGCTCATCGGCCAGAGCGTTGAACAGTTGCTGGTTTTGCAGCGAAGCGGCATACAGCGACTGCTTCTCCTCAGGAGTCAACGTATCGGCTGCGAACCCGCCCAGCAATATTTGGAGGTCATGTTCAGACATGTTTCACAGATGTGACAAGTGATGCATGATGGGTGATGCGATAAGCGTCCAACAGGTCCTCGCTCATTCCCAAGAGTTTCCCATGAGTGACAAGAGCTGTTTTCGGCAGCGTAGGTCCCAAGTATAAATTGTGTTGATCGATGATTGCCCCATCAGCTTCTGGATCTCGGGAAAGCTGTTTCCCTCTAGCTTCCACTTGAACAGTTCGCGGCAGCGTTCGCCTAGTTGGGCCAGTGCGGTCAGGAGTCGATCGACGCGCTGCTTTTGATCGAGCTGCATGGCTGGGTCGTCACCGGGATCGGCGAGCGGAAGGTCGTCGACCGATTCCTGATTATACTCGCCTCGTCTGAGCGATTTTCGATGGGCGTCCAGCATCTTGAACCGCAGGACTTGGAAGGCCAGTGGGACCAGCTCGGTCAGCTCTGTGACGCGCGCATATTTCTCATGGAGGAGCGCCAGGACCTCTTGTGTAAGGTCTTCGGCCAGCTCCCTCGATACACGTAATGTCGCGAAGGCCAGTATCCTTTCTCGGAGGCTGGTGAGTAGCTGGTCTCGATCCATGGCTTAGGGCCTATGTAATACGGTGAGATGAGTGAGAATCTCACCAAGAGAGCGAAAGCCAAGCCCTAATCCTCGACAGACCGACACCTGACGGTCGAAGCGATTCTTGGTACGGATCATCTCGCGAAGAGGCCGCCAGCCGACCCGCCCCCAGGCGGCGACGTGGAACACTGACAGGGGATAATCGGTACCGAAGAGCAGCCGGTCGTGTAGTTCCTGGTGTCTGCAAAGATGCAGGAGCATCTTGAGTCGGTTGGGCAATGTGAGCGCGGAAATGTCGGCGTAGAAGTTCTGGTACTTCGCCACCAGCTCTTGAAATGTCGGCAGGAACTTCTCGTACAGCATCAGGCCATAGCTGCAGGCATGGGCCGCAATGACTGTGACCCCTTCGTCGAGCGCGGTGCGCAGCCGGTCGGGATCGCCCATAGACTGGTCTTTGCCGATCAGGGTGAATTCGTAGCCGACATGGCTGAGAAGCGGGAGTTTGCGCTCCGTTAATGCTCGATAGAATGGCTTGTACTTGGGATCGGCCGGATTGAAGTGCTGAGCGTTGGGCAGTACTTTCACCAAGACTGCTCCGGCCTCGGCCCAGCGGTGGACTTCCTTAACCGCGTCCTCTCGCTGAGGGTTGATCGACGGGCCGGCAAGAAACACGTCAGGATATGCCTGGGCGGTCTTCAGCACGTAGTCGTTGCTGATAAGAAACTCAGTGTGCTGTCTGTTGAGCAGGCCGGTCTGGTCATAGAACCCGTCCATGCCGAGGAGCACGGCTCTCTGGACATATCGGGAGGCCCGCAGTTCGGTGAGGAGATGGTCGAGGTATTTCCGGTTGGCCTCGCGTGGGTGAGCTGGTGAGAGTTCATGCTTCCACAGCAGAAAGCGAATCAGTGGGCTCTTGAGCAATTTAGGAGAAATGTAGCAGCCGTTGTCTCCGTCGGGCAGCGCGGCCAGATGGACATGGCAGTCGATCAGTGATTTCTCAGTAATTGCCGTGGCCATACGTCGCTCATTGTTCGGCGGCGAGAGCGGGAGGGGCGGGACTGGCGAGCGAGGCGAGACTTGCCCGTCCCGATTTTCGCGCACTTCATGCCCATCTTATGCGACCCGTTACCCCTCATCCCTCACGTTTCACGTCCCTGAAGTCGTTCCATCGCGATTCGTTTCAGGCTTCGCAGATCCATTTTCCCCGTGCCCAACACTGGCAGGGCGTCGACTTTAATGAAGTTAGGGCGTGGTGGAATAAATAAGTTTGGTAGTCCGTTTGCCGTGAGCTTGGTGACGATGCCGGGAATCTGTGACTCCTCCAGGGTGTGAAGCACCGCGAGTTGCTCGCCCTTGCGTTCGTCCGGAATGCCGGTGACGGCGAATACCTGCGTGTCGGTGCCTGCGGCCTGATGCAGCGCTTCCTCCACCTGCCCGTGCGGAACCATTTCCCCGCCGATCTTGGAGAAGCGTGAGAGGCGATCCGTGATGGTGAGAAAGCCGTCCTCATCCAGCGTGGCGATATCGCCGGTGATATACCAACCATCACGCAGGGCTTGCGCCGTCAGGTCTTCGCGTCCGAGATAGCCGTTCATCACGTTCGGCCCCTTCACGAGCAACATGCCTGGCGTTCCTGGTGGCAACGGGGCGAAGCTGTCGGGATCGACGATCTGCACGGACACGCCAGGAAGCGGTTGGCCGACAGTCCCCCTCCTGGAGGCCGGTTGATAGTAGCCGGCAGCTCGGAAGTCCGGACAATTGACGGCGACGACGGGAGCGCATTCGGTGATGCCGTAGCCCTCAATCGGTCCGATGCCGAACTGATCCTCAAACGCCTGGGCCAAGCGTGCCGAGAGTTTCTCAGCGCCGGTCACGACTACGCGCAGCGAGCTGAATTGCTCCGGGGTACAGCGGCGTTGATACAGCTGGAGAAAGGTCGGCGTGGTCACGAGGAACGTGATGCGGTAGCGGCGTACGAGTTCGCCGATGGCGGTGACGTCGATCGGGGAGGGATGAAAGACCAGGCCCGCGTTGTTGTACATGACGAACCAGAAGACGAGAAACCCGAACGAGTGAAAGAAGGGAAGGATTCCAAGGACTCGCTCGTGTTGGTAGAGATGGAGCACTTGGCTGGCTCCCTCAGCATTGGCATCGACGCTGAAGTGAGAGAGCATCACGCCTTTCGGTTCCCCGGTGCTGCCACTGCTGAAGATGATGGTAGCCAGATCATCCATCGTCAGCGGGGTGCTCTGCCCGCAAGCCAGTTCGATCATCCGCGCAGGAGCACAGAGGGCGAGGAGACTCGCGACGAGTTTCTGCCCTCTACCAATGCTATGGGCAACGTCCTCCAGCCAAATAATCGACGGCCCGTCCGGCAGATCCAACTTGGCCTTCTCGACAAAGGTTCGGCTGGTGACAATCGTGCGAAGGCCTGCGATTCGTACGGCTGCCTCGAGGCCGGATTGCCCGACCGTGTAGTTCAGATTCACGCTGGTTTTCCCGCACAACGGAACCGCCACGTTGACCAATGCGCCGGCGACGGTTGGCGGGAGCAGGATGCCGACATGACGCTGGTCATCCCACAGCGGCCGAAGCGCTCTGGCCAGGACGATAGAGCCGATCAGGGCTTGGAGCGACGACACATGAGGGCGGGTTTGGTCTGCCATGGCGAATCGGAATGGATGTCTCCGCATCGCGTGGATGAATGCACGGTGTAAGGGGCGGCGATAGGACTTGCGCAAGCGCCAGGCCGCTTCTCCGAGTGTGCGAATCGCGGCGCGGAGCTCGTGCGCCGGCGCTTCGGATGGTAGCGGTGTACCGAAGGACACCGACACAGGGTAGGGAATGCGCTCAGGCCATTTTGTGAGGAAACGACCGCGCTCAAAGCTGAAGATGCTGCCCCACACGCGATCCAAATGCACGGGGATGACCGGCACCTGCCGTCCTTTCACAATCCGTTCGAAGCCGCGACGGAACGGCAGCAGCGTACCGGTGCGGGTGATCTGTCCTTCAGGGAAGATGCAGACGATCTCTCCGTTGTCCAATGCGGTCCCTGCGTCACGCAGGGACCGCAGGATGAGACGCGGGCCCTCGCCAGAAGAGATAGGGATGACGCGCATGGCTTTCATGAGCGGCCTGAGCAATGGATACTCCGCGTACCGGGCATCCACCACGAAACGGATTGGGCGGTCCAGACTCGCCATCAGCAAGAGCCCGTCCACGAAGGACACATGGTTCGGTACCAGCAGCGCCGCGCCCTCTCGCGGCACGAACTCCCTTCCTATGACGGTCAGGCGATAGAGGAGGCGGGGCAGTAGCACTACTGTGAACCGCAGGAGGCTGTCCGGTAGAAGCCACAGGACGATGACTGTGCCGATCAGCGCCACGCCTGCGCAGGTCAGCAGAATGTCGGTGGCTGAGAGACCCATGTGCGAAAGGAATCCGGCGCCCAGCGAGCCAATCATGACACCGCCGAACATAAACGTGTTGCCCAATGCGATGACCGCGCCGCGTCGGTCGGCAGGGGCTCGCCATTGGATGAGCGCGTTGATCGGCACATTGATGCAGCCGCTGGCGATGCCGAGCACAGCCATCAGTGTCAGCGTGCCGGTCAGGCTGGGCGGAATCAGGCCCAGCGTCAGCAGTCCACCGGCCAGGCACAAGCAGCCAGGAAGGATCAGGCCGATTTCGATTTTCGAGGCAGAGAGACGACCGGCCAGCGCGGCGCCGATGCCGATGCCGATACCAAGGATCGCGAGCGGGAGACCGGACATCTCGTCGGAGAGTGCGAGCCGGCTCTTGGCATAGATCAGCATGTCCTGGCCGAAGAGGCTGGCGATGGTCCAGAACATGATATTCACGCCGATGGCCAGTCGCAACAGGCGGTCCGCACGCATCGCCGTCCAGGCGACGGCGATTGTGGCGCCCACGCCGCCTTCCGATCTGGCAGCCGGCACGTGCGGCACGGTCCAGGCGGCAATGAATCCGACAACGGACAGGACGGTCAGCGCGAGCCCAGCTAGCCAGGGACTGGCGTGGGAGAGGCCCAGAAAGAGGCCACCCGCCGTCGTGCCGCCGATGATGGCGAAGAAGGTCCACATTTTGAGCAACCCGTTGCCAAGCGAGAGCTGCTCGTAGGAAAGCAACTCGGGCAGAATGCCATACTTGGCTGGGCTGAAGAACGCGCTGTGGACGCCCATGCCCCCCAGGATGATCAAGGCGGGCCATCCGCCGGCTGGATCCACCCAGAGTGCCACGGCCCCGGCTCCCATCAGTGCGACTTCGCCCACCTTCATGGCAATGATGACGGTCCGCTTGCTCAACCGGTCCGACAGGACGCCGGCCACCAGAGAAAACAACATGAGCGGGAGGTTGAAGACGACGAAGGCAATGGTAGCCTGTGTCTGGGAGGCGGCTTCGAACACCGGTCCCGTCGGGCCGACGGCAGCCGTGACTTGCCTGATGGCCAGCAAGGCGACCATCAGTTTCCATGCGTTGTCGTTGAACGCGCCGAAGAATTGCGCGATCAGCAAGCCTCGGAGGGGATGTTGCATGGGGCGTGGGTCTTTACTGATGGGTGTCGTCACGCTGTGCCTCAGGTGATCGGGCCGGATGATGTTTCTGGGACCGGCAACCCCTCCAGTTCCATAATTCGTAACGCGTTAGTCGTGGGGCAGGGGCCTGGTCTGAGCTTGTAGTCGAATTGCAACGCGCCGGCTGTCACCGTTTCCGGAAAGTGGGCGTTCCTCAATCCTGGCACCGTCTTATCGAGATCGGTCAATTCCAGATCGTGAGTCGTGACCAAGCCGAAACCATTGCCTTGCGAGAGCGCAGTAATGAAGGAACGGCTCCCGATCAACCGTTCACGATTGTTGGTTCCTTTGAAGATTTCGTCGATCAGGAAGAATACTGGTGCGCTGGCTCTATCTGCGGTCGCGTCGAGCAGGCTTTTTAAGCGTTTCACTTCGGCGTAGAAGAAAGACAGGCCCGATTCGAGCGAGTCATCCACGCGGATACAGGTAGCGAGGCGCACCCAGGTCCACTCAAACAGATTGGCGCAAACCGGGGCGCCTGCCTGGGCGAGGCACAGGTTGATGCCAAGGGTTCGCAGGAAGGTGCTTTTCCCCGACATGTTGGACCCGGTCACCAAGAGCACGGTTCCCAGCGTTTCGAGGGCGAGATCGTTCGGGACCCGGTGCGTCTCAGGAATCAACGGATGGGCGAGGCCTGTGGCTGACAGCCTGGCCTGCGCTCCGTTACGCCGTGGGTTGGCGGTGAGTGGGTCCGGCCAGCGATACGAAGGATGGAGCGAGGCAAAGGTAGCGAGTGCCGAGGCAGCCTCGACTTCGGCCAATCGGTCCATCCAGATCGGCAGGTGGGCAACAACCTGAGCCTGAATCCGTTGGAGCCGATAGGTGAACCACAGGTCCCAGGGACAGAGCGCGTTGGCGATCAGATGGATGACCGGATGGGCTTTAACGCTGATTGCATGCAGTGTGCGGGCCGCTTGCCGGACGAGTTGGGGCGGATTCACGCCTGGTGCGAGCAGCGGCGCCCATAGACCGGCGAGTGCCGTGAAGCCAGGCCGAGCATGCCGTTCGACAAACCCGAGCACGGCTCCCAGTTTCTCTAGTTCGAAATGCACACCCACCGCATGTTCCAATAATTCTTCGCCCTGATCGGTTTGGAGATAGAGCAAGGCATAGGCCGCGAAGGACCACATCCAATAATTCGGAAGCCAGTTGAGCAGCGCACCCAACCCGAGCCCTATTGTGACGGCGGCGAGCAGGGTTTGAATCGCTAAGATGGTCGTGAGATGAGGAAATCCGACTGCATGATGCAGGACGGCTTCCAGTCGCTGGCCGTTGATTTCCTGTTCGCCAATCAGTTGAGCTTCGAGCCCCAGCCGATCGCGAAACAACGATCGCGGAATAAGCTCTTGTACGAGGCGCCGGTGCATGAGCCACTGGTCCTGTCCAGGCGATTGCTCAAGAAGCCACGACACCAGCCTCGCTTGTCCATGCGAGGAGACGGTGGTGTCGAGTAGATGGAGGAGCGAGTGGGGGCCGACCAGGTCCAGGTCTTTGGCGTAAGGATGCTGTTCGGGAGCGCTCGACGGACGAGCGGGGATGTGCTGCCAATCCAGCCGGAGACGGGCCAGGTGCACGAGCTTGATCTGTTTCCAGAGCCGAAGCCGGTGCAAGCGACTTTCGAGCCTGTTATGATAGCCAGCCACAATCAGGAACAGGCCGACGAAGGTGGTGAGTGCCCCGTTGCCGGTTTGATACCACCCCATTTTGTAGAGGGCTACCGTGCAGATCGCTCCGACGATGAACAGGATGAGACGCCAGCGGGTGAAGGCGGAACTTGCGGCAGTGGCCATGGCGATCACGCGGTCGAGTTTCGCCACCAGGCGTGTCAGCGAATGGGCTTTCGGCATAGGCGTCACGGGCCATTTCTGGAGCATAGCGCCGACCTTACTGGAAGGGGGAGAGTGCGTCAACTCTCGTCCGTCATGATGTCAGAGGGGTGGATCGATGTCCAGATTCGGACCGCCGTTGATGCGGCAGAGTTGCTCGGTATGCTGGCTGATCCCGTGATTCAAGGTGCATGGGAGGAACAGGGAGTTGTCCATTTCTATTGGCCGAAATCACAGTGGGGCATGGAAGCTCGTGGCCGCTTAAGTAGGACCTTGCAGAGCCTCGATCCGGGCGCCTCTCCCGACGGAGACATTCAGGTTGAGGAATTGCCAGACCAGGATTGGAATCGGCAGTGGGCTCAGTCAGTCAGGCCGATTCGGATCGGTCGGCGGATTGTCATCAGGCCGAGCTGGGAGCCGGTGGCTCTGCAGGCAGAGGACATTGAGATCGTGCTCGATCCGAAACAGGCATTCGGCACAGGGCATCACGCAACGACACGGATGTTATTGGAATGGCTTGAAGGCCTCGTTCACGGCGGCGAGTCCCTGCTGGATGTGGGGGCAGGGAGCGGCATTCTGGCGATGGTCGCCCTGCGGCTTGGGGCTGCGTCAGCCTTGGGAGTGGAATGCGATCCTGTTGCGGTGGATTGCGCACGAGACTATGCAACAGAGAACGGGTTTGGGGACAACCTCCAATTCTGGTGTGGAACGCTGGAGGAGGTTGACCGACAAGGCGCGCTACGGCCAAATCTGGTTCTTGCCAATCTCGATCGCCAGACGCTGTTGCTGCTGTGCGATGAACTGGTGCAGTACGTGAGCCACGGCGCACGGCTCTTGCTGTCCGGTATTCTGCTTGATCAAGAGCAAGAGATTCTCGAGGCCTTTTCCAAGGCTGGCGCAATGTTCTCTCAACGGCGAGAACAGGAGGGATGGGTAGCGTTGGAATTGCTGATGGAGGAATCCTGCGAAGGAGTGAGTCGATGACCGAGACTGGACGACCATCCTCTCCCTACGTGCATCAGATCAACGTCTCTGACGGGGGTGTGCCCAAGCGACCGGTGCTTGAAGCGAGGGTGAATGAGACGGGCGTGGAGGGCGATCGGCAACGGAACCTCAAAGTGCATGGCGGGCCAGATCGGGCCGTCTGCCTCTTCTCGCTCGAACTTCTCGAACGGCTTCAAGACGAAGGACATTCGATTGACGCGGGGTTATTGGGGGAGAATCTGACGCTCGTGGGGTTGGAGTGGGATCTCATTGGGCCTGGTGCGGTGCTATCCGTTGGCCCGGAAGTCCGGCTTGAAGTGACGAGCTACACGGCTCCTTGCAGTCACAACGCGCCATGGTTCCGGGATGGGGACTTTCAGCGCATCTCTCAGAAAAAGAACCCTGGCTGGAGCCGGCTCTATGCGAAAGTGCTTCGTGAAGGACTGGTGCGCCCGGGGGACGAAGTGGTTGTTGAAAAGGTTGGCTAGCTTTCAGCAATCAGCTGTGAGCTTTCAGTCTCCGATTCCGGATGACTTGGTGATAACAGGGAGCCCATGAAACGTAGGCTTGAGCCTGAGCTGATGGCTGATCCCGCGCAAGTCCAAGCATATGCGGCGGCGGATTTCTCGCAAGAGAACCAGGGCTTCGTCGATCGCTTCCGCGAATGCTTTCCTGATTTTGCCGAAGGCCACGTGCTCGACCTGGGTTGTGGGCCCGGAGATATTCCTATCCGGTTCGCGCAGGCGCTTCCTTCTTGTCGCATCACCGGCGTCGATGCGTCGGATCCGATGATCGGCCTGGCCGTAGAGACTGTGAAGCGGGTCGGCCTGGCCGACCGGATTACCTTCCGCTGCGAGCGCTTTCAGGCTGTTTCGCTGGTCGAACCAGTCGATGCTGCAGTTTCCAACAGCCTGTTGCATCATGTGCCCAATCCCCTGCAGTTTTGGTATCGGCTACGGCAACTGGTGAAGCCCGGCTCCCCCGTGCTCGTGATGGATTTGCTCAGACCGGACTCGCTTGAAGAGGCACAAGCCATCATAGGCCGCTACGCGGAAAAGGAGCCGGAGATCCTGCGACGTGATTTTTTTCACTCGTTACTGGCGGCGTTCACCGAAGATGAAGTGGCGGCGCAGTTAGCGGAGATGAATCTGAGCCGCTTGATCATTGATGTGGTGGATGATCGGCATTGGGTCGTCAGTGGCATCATCCATTGAACAGGCAGGATGGTGAAAACGGTCCCCAACGGCGTTCTCACCTCGGCCACATCCTCAACGTACCCCAGAGGGTACGTTGAGGATGTGGCCGAGGGTGCGGCCTTGGTGGATGACCGTTTTGTCCATCCTACCCACTCCACGGTAGTTCCTCTTCGCTCCTCAACACCGACTGTGCAGGGCCCTCGCACGATGGCGCTTGCTTGTGTATGCTGCTGCGCCATGCGGTTTTCACTCACAGTCTCTATCCTTGTCCCTCTCTTGCTCGGCATGTTTGCAAGTACTGACTTCGCGCAAGCCCAGCTTGAAAGCCTACGAAAAAAAAGGCCGGTCGAACAGGCGGCATTATCTGATACTCCGATGGTCGAGATTCCAGCCGGTGAGTTCGCTATGGGATCGGATGGAGGGCAGGCGTTGGAGGATGAACGTCCCAAGCATCAAGTTTGGCTGTCCGCTTTCTTTATGGATCTCCATGAGGTGACGACGGCACAATACGCATCGTTCCTCGCCGCTACACACCGTCTCGCGCCTTGGCAATGGAACACGGTAGATCTGTCACAGCATAGCGATCGCCCGGTGATTGGCGTGGACTGGTCGGACGCTGATGCCTATTGTCGGTGGAAGGGGAAGCGGCTTCCCACCGAAGCGGAATGGGAGAAGTCGGCCAGAGGGACGGATGGACGGTTGTATCCCTGGGGCAATCAGGTCCCAAGCAAGGACCTGGCGAATTTCGCGTTGGGTGCCCGCTTCAGCTACAGCCAGGTCCTGATGCCTGTGCAGTCCTATGAACAAGGCAAGAATCTATACGGGCTCTATCAGATGGCTGGGAATGTTGGGGAATGGGTGCAGGATTGGTACGGTATGAACTATTACGAAATCTCGCCGGAACGAAATCCGCAAGGACCCGAACTGGGACAATTCAAAGTGCTACGCGGTGGATCTTGGTCTGACCTGCCAAAATATCTTCTCACATATGGGCGTTTCAAGCTGTCTCCAGAAACTCAGAATAGCTATATCGGCTTCCGCTGCGCCAAATCGTGACAGGATGCTGAAAGTGACGCCCAACGTCGTTCTCGGTCGTCCATCTCCTTGCGACGTACCCCGAGGGTACGCCGCAGTCGCTTGACTCCCTGCGGCCCAGTTGGCTCATCTATTTGAGCATCCTGCAGAGAGAGGCTGCTGAAAACGGTACCCAACTTTGTTCTCGCCTCGACAACATTCTCAACGTAGCCCGGAGGCTACGTCTCCGGTGTTGCCATCGGCTGCAGCCTTGCTGGATGACCTTTGATCAGTCTGCCGGTGTTTCTTTGACACAATGAATCCCCCAACTTTCCTCATCAAAGCGGCCGTTCAAATCGTTTTCCAACGAGGGCAAGGAGATGAACGACCGAGAACGAAGTTGGAGGACGGTTTCAGCGGCCGTTAGTAGAGGCTCTTGCTGACTTCGGCTGAGAGTGGGCTTTCGTTGCCGGCAGTATCGGAGGCGGAAATGGCGAAGAAGTAGGTCTGGCCTTTCGGGAGATTGGAGACGGTGTAGCTTGTGACTTTTCCTGCCGCGAAGGCCGATCCAGGGAAACTGTACGTGCCGGAAGCCGTGCCGACGTAGACCTTGTAGCCAGCCAGATCAGGCTCCCCATTGGGCGTCCATGCGAGCGTCACGCTTCCTATCGATGGGCTTGGAGGAGGTGTCGATGGAGGAGTCAATGGGGGTGGGAGTGACGGAGGTGTGGTGACAACAGGAATCGGGGGTTGCAACAAGCTCACGAGCGAAGATTTCTTGAGCAAGTTCAGCGCCGATCGCGAACTGCCAAGCGAGGGAGCTGAGTCGCTTCCTGTTGAGGCTACAGGGCGAACGCCTGTCGCACCGGCAAATGGAGAGACAATAGAAAATCTTGGGGCTGCCGTTGCAGCGCCAGTCGAGGTGAATCCAGGAAGAGGAGTCGCTGTCGATTTTGTGACGGGTGTCGTTGCCGTGGGAGTCGTCCCCTTGCTGGTACCGGCTGTCGTTTGCGTGACCTGCCCGGCTGCGACGCCAGATGTCGGTGCTGGACGGAGTGTCCGGGATGAGGTTGCAGGGGCAGTAGTCGAGGCAATGGCCGGACGCTTGGTCAATGTTCGATGATGCGTCAATGGCACGGTTGTGGGAGGAGCCGAAGTGTTGGGTGGTCCGTTCGGGCTCGTGATGCGAGTTGGCTGAGCGCTGGGAGGTTGGAGAATAGTTCCTTGAGTCGTGGCAGGCAGAGCAGCAGATTCAACAGCTAGCTGGTGAACTAAGCTATGACGGCGGCGCACTTCTTGGTCTGCAGCTGAGGCGGTCGTGGGTATTGCAACAGATTGCAGGCCTTGGAGTAGTATTGCCACGAGGACAGGAATCTGGAAGCGAAGTTTTGAGTTATCTGTCATAGGCATCCTTCCTGGCAGGCCATCAAATACTTAGTCAGTCAGACAGAGACGGCTACGCCATGTGTGGGGCGGGACTTCTATTTTGTCTCCTCCGCATTCTGTGGTGGATGTGCGCGATGCGCCAGGAAAATCTCCGTTTCCTCCGGAGGATGTGCCCATCGTCAGTCGTGAATCAATCATGTCGCTATAGGAAAGTTTCTGCGGTGAGTGGAAGTGGACGCGCGGCGGGGGGGCGAGTTTGAACAAGCCGCAGCTGACCGGGATTATGAGAAGAGGAGGGCCAGAAGGAGCAATCCCGTTAACGAGCAGAGCGCGGTGAAGTAGAGTGTGCCGGTTCGATCACTCAGCCAGGCGGTCTTCCAACTTTCAGGATAGAGTGCCTGATGTTCCACAACGAGGCCTTCTTCATAAAACCCCAGCGCTTGTTCGAGTTGAACCAGGACCTGTTTGGCTAGCCGGTGACGGTACTGCTGTTGAAGGATCAGTGCGCAGAACAATCCGCACCAGATGAGGCTTGTGAGTCCAATTAACAGAGCATCGAAGGACGTCAGCCGATCCTTCTGTGGACTCAAGAGAAGCGCAAAGAGCATCGTGGTCAGACCCAGTGAACCGAAAGCAGTGAGCCGCATCATCTGTTCACGTCGTCGGTAGACCTCCTCTTTGTAGAGGGGA
>Ga0315275_10002183_pt1 | contig 17574 bp, 16 predicted proteins | sample YL17G03_0_MG_FD_205557 | JGI IMG/M metagenome (GOLD analysis project Ga0315275, IMG submission 205557) | Sediment microbial communities from Yellowstone Lake, YNP, Wyoming, USA - YL17G03_0 | ecosystem: Environmental > Aquatic > Freshwater > Lake > Sediment | place: USA: Wyoming | collected...
AATGTATGAACACGCCGAGGATGGGTTTCGGCTCAAGCCACCGGGGGAACCATAGAGCAGTCCGCCAGCGGCCGTCTCACGACGGCGCAGGCTTGCCTGGACGGATAGCCGATCTCGAACTGCGCGCCCGCATCGCCGCGGCGTGTTCACGCAGGACCTCGCGTTCCCGCTCGTCGTTCATGGGGCATCGGCCCCGTGTCTTCAGCCGAAGCGCGGACGCATGGCGATGCCAGATGGGCGAGAGCGGTTCTTCGCGCACGTTGCCGACGGCCACGGGGACGGCGGGACAGGGCAATACATCGCCCACGGGATTGATCGTGATGATCGATTTGGCACAAGCGCAGCATAGGATATGCGGCGTCGGGAACTCGATCGACACGAGGGGGTATTTCAGAAGCCTGCGGAGGCTGGCCATTTCCTTATCCGACAGCACCTCCTCCTGATGATCGGACCAGCGGCCCGCGAGGAAGGGGATGTTGAAGTAGATGGAATTTACCTTGATCTTCCGGCCCAGTTCGATGATGCGCTCGGGGCCCCCGTCGATATTCTCGTGTGTGACGTAGCCGAGGATCTTCTTGTCGATACGGCATTCGCTCAGGTAGCGGAAGCCCTGCATCGCCCGCTCGAAAGCTCCCGGCAGGCCCCGGAGCCGGTCGTGAACGGAGGGATCCGCGTCGTCGATCGAGATCCCGCACTGATTGAGCCCCGCCCGCTTGAGCTCGGCCGCGCAATGGCGCGTCAGGAGATAGCCGTTGGTGTTGAGGCGGGTGAGCAGGCCGGCCTGGTGGGCATGAGCCACCAGATCGAAGGTGTCCCCGCGCAGTAAAGGCTCGCCTCCGGTGAATAGAACATTGAGCGTACCAAACGCCTTGAGCTGGTCCAGGACCTCCCGGAACTCTTCCGTGGACATCTCGGGGCCGACGCCGAAACCCTCGACGTGGGCGTAGCAGTGAGGGCAATGGGCCTGGCACCGATAGGTGATCGCCAGGATGGCCGATTCCACGACCGTCCGGCCCGCGGCTTTGAGGCACACGTGGACGAAGGCCCGGAGGAAGGCCCGCGGAGAATGATTGGTGATATAGAGCCGCGCCACCCTCGGGAGTAGGGGGAGAGTCGCCTTCAGGAAGTCCATGGGATCCCTCAATAGGGGTCCGCCGCACCTCGCGGATGCCGATAGCGGGAGGACTGCCAGGATATTCCCAGAAGGGAGAGAAGAGACAGGGTCATCGGAACCCACACCCATGGTTCTCTCCGGGCCGAGAAAAGAAAAAGGACCGGGGGCAGAACGCAAAATAAGAGATAGGTGAGTCCGAGATAAAGCCAGGGCAATTCCTTGTTCAAGACGGACGTGGTCGGGGAATCGTCCCTGTTGACCCTCGCCGCATAAGCCCGGGAGACGGCGAGGACGGCGACCGCTAGGGCCAGGACGGCGATGAACTGAGGAGCCGCGGGGCTCGTGAGAAAAAGGACCGCCCCGAGCGTGGCAAGCAACAGAATAGAAGCGGCGAGGGAAGCGCGCCGGAGCGTTGATCGCGCGCGATCCAGTCCGGCCCGAACGGCATACGTCCGGGTCGCCTTCCCGAGATCCGCCGCGTGGTCGTCGACCTGATGGAAGTGGATCTGGATCCATTTGTCCGACATGACGGCCGCCAGAAGCGTCCCCAGGAGCGCCGGCCCCGAGGGGAACCACGTCCATGGGACCAGGACAAAGATCATCGTCGCCGACAGCGCATAGGCCAGGAGACCCCAGACGCCCCGTTCTTTAAACCTTAGGGGCTTAAGGGAATAGAACAGGCCCAGAAGGATCGTCCCCGCGTAAGCCAGCGCGGCTCGAAGAGAGCCGCCCATGAGGAGGACCGTCGTGAGCCCCGCCGCAAGGATAGAGGTCGTGATCATCAAACCGACGGGTCCGGGCAGGGATGCGATCCATCGCTCTTTTCCGGCGGCCTGATCTTCCCGCCGGTCGCAGAGATCGTTCAACAGAATGCTGAACTGCACCTTGCAGAGAACGGCGAAGATCAGGCCCAGAGACCGGGGGAGGGCCGCTTTTAGGTCGGACGCGGAACGGGACAGCAGGAGGAGGGCAAGGGGAAGCCAGAGATGGGACAATTTGGTGAACCCTCTCGGCCCCAGAAGGATCTCTCGTGATGCCCATTTCCAGACCGAGGAAAGCCCGCGCGACGTCGCGGACGTTTCTTTTTGGGAACCGCGGCCGCGGTTCATGCTCTCATGTTCCTGCTCTTGAAATGATCACAGTGGGGATCGCTTGAAAGGATCCCTTGGGAGCCGAAGACAAAGGCCTCGTTCCGGCAGCCTCCGCGGCACTGCGATCGGCGGGAACACTCGCGGCACGCGGGAATGTTTTCGAACAGGGACCGGAATCTCTCGATCTCCGGGGAGGCCCAGATCTCGTCGATGTCGCTGTCATGGAGATCTCCGACCACGAACTCCGGAGCGTCCTGACAGATGCAGGCCGATACCCGGCCTTCATTCGTGATCTTGAGATTGAACTGGCCGGCCCCGCAGGGATGCAAACGCAGATCGAGCTTCGTCGTCCATCGGGAATAGATCTCCGAATCCTGAACGCAGGGGATGCTCATGTCGACGAGTCGCACCGGGCACATGGCGGCGTATTCGGCGAAGAGACGATCAAACACTTCGATCTGGTCGGTGATGGGGAGAAGCAGATCCGCATGGGTCCTGGCCGCGGGAACATTGGGGTACAGGGTGAAGGAGTCGAGGCCGAGCTCATAACAGAAGCGCATGATGTTCCCGATCTCATGGGCATTGACCTTGGTGAGAACGCTGGACGCGACGATGCGCAGGGGGGACCGAACGGCATAGGCGAGGTTCTCGAGGATGGCCCGGAGATTTTCCTCTGAACCCTTGTTGAGCTCACGGAAAACGGCAGGCCTCAGGGAGTCGAGAGAGACCTGGACGGATTGGACTCCCGACGAAACCCATCGATCGACGATGTCGGGCTTCATCAAGATTCCGTTGGTGGCGATCTTGGGGCGGTGGCCGAATTCCTGAAATAACGCGAGGGCCTCGAAGAGATCCGGATAGCAGAGGGGTTCTCCGCCCGACAAGAACCAATTCTTCACGTTCTTCGAGATCGGTGAACGGAGCGCTCTTCTGAGGAGTTCGATCCCGAGATGGGAGGGGCGAAGACCCAGCTTATGGCCGTTGAAACAGTAACGGCATCTTAAGTTGCACCGGTTGGTCAGGTCGACGAACATCAGGTTCAGGACGCCGGGCGCGTTGTAGGAATCCAGATGCTTATGATTGAATCGGAACTTAATTTTCTGCATGGGGCGACTCGGGTGGTGAAAAGGCCATTCAAACGTTCTCCCTGTTGAGCACCAACCCAGCCTCGGGATTGCGATGCATTTTACTTGAAGGCTGTCCGCCCGTCAAGATTTCCCGGTCGCGGTGCTTGACAGGACCGAACCCCGGATGACCTCGAGTTCTACGGGCTGGCGCATCGTGTTGGGACGCATTCTTGGCCGGTCTTAGGCACAGAGCTCGAGCCGCGCAACACCCCTTTGCGGAGAGCCGGGTCGACGGGGGTCAATTGTCAGGACATTTCCTGACCGTGCGGACCTTGTGCCGGGCGCCGCCGGCATCCGAGTAGTCGATCGTCATCTTGACCCCGTCGGTCTTGAGGAACACGATATAGGTGCAAGGCAGCCCCACCGCTTCCCAGCCGCCCGGGGGGACGGCCGGGATCGCGACCGACATCGTCTTGGTGGTCTTCAGCACAAGGTCGTAATACTCGAACGCCACGGTTCCCGGGTTGGAAGCGAACGTGCCGTGATTCTCGATGTAGATGTCCGGGTCGAAGTAGGCGAACAGGCCCATCTCGGCCATGCCCTCGCAGTGGATGCAGCCGTCTCCCGGAAGGCTGAAGATGCGGACGTCGAGCCGGGCGCAGTTCGTGCAGATCGTCAGGTCCGTCGGGGGCCGGAACTGGACCTGGAGGGCCTGTTTCGGTTTGACCGGGACCTGGCCCTTCAGGGGCCCCGCGGCGAACACCGCCGCAACGAGGAACACAAGAGAAACGCCGATACCGAATCTTCGAAAAGTCATCATGGTTCCCTCCCTTACGGCCCGATTATACACCGGAGAGGATCGCGCTGGAAGGACCGTCTCGGGCGTCATTGAATCGCTTCAACCCTTCTGCTATGTTTATCCCCGTGAAGATCGTTCTTGCGGGATATAACGTTGACGCCGAGGTCCTCAGCGAGCTCAAGCGCGGCTCTCCGCCCAGGGCGGACGTCACGCCGGAGACCCTTTCGGCGGCCTACGCCCGGATCTCCCGCGATCCCCGGCCCGCCGACGAGCTCCGGGCCGCCGCCCGGGCGGAGGTGGAGCGGGCCCGGCGCTCGAACCGCAACATCATCTTCGGGATGGGCCATCATTCCGTGGCTGAGCACGCCGTCTTCAACTTCGACCTCATCGGCGTCTCCCGCCTGGCCATCGAGGACCTCGAGCGGTTCCGCCTCTGTTCCTTCACCGAGAAATCCCAGCGTTACATCAGGCTGGGCGAGGATTTCGTCGTCCCGGCGGAGGTCCGCGAGGCGGGGCTTGAGGATGTCTTCGTGGCCACGGTCCGAAGGCAGAACGCCCTGTACCATCGTCTCTACGAACGGCTTCGGCCTCACGTGTTCGAACGGAACGCCGACGCGGCGGGGGACCCCCGGAACCATTCCGTCCTGGACGGGTGGGCCAAAGAGGACGCGCGGTATATCGTGAGCCTGGCCACCCAAGGCCAGCTTGGGATGACGATCAACGCCCGCAACCTCGAGTTCCTCATCCGCCGGTTCGCCTCGAAGCCCCTCGCCGAGCTCCGCGAGATCGGCTCTCGGCTCCACGCCCTGGCCGGGGAGGTCGCCCCTTCGATCATCCTGTTCACCGAAGGCGCGGCATTCGACGCCGAAACCCTTCAGGACATAGGAAACGCGTCCCCGGGGTCCGTTACGGCCGGGCGCTCGCGCCGGGCGGAGAAAGGGATACTGCCCCGTCCGGTCCGGCTCATCGACGCCACCCCGGATGCCGACGACAGGCTGTTGGCTGCCCTGGCCTTCGCGACCTCCGGCGACCCTTACGACGCCTGCCTTGCCCGCGTCCGGGCCATGACGGCCGCGGCGAAAAAGCGCGTCGCGAAGGCGGCCTTCCGGCGCATGGAATTCTACGATTTTCCCCTGCGGGAATTCGAATTTCCCGACCTGACCTTCGAGCTCCTCGTCTCTGCGTCCTGCTATGCCCAGCTCAAGCGACATCGGATGGCGACCCTGACCTCCCAGCCTTACGACCCGGTGCTCGGCGTGACTGTCCCTTCCTCCGTCGGCGAGGTCGGAGCGGCCGCCGAATTCCTGAATGTCGTCGCCGCGACGGACGAAGCTCATGCCCGCCTGAAAAGGGCCGTTGGCCCGGCCGCCGATTACGTCCTGACCAACGCCCACCGCCGGCGCGTGCTCCTCAAGATCAGCGCCCGGGAGCTCTATCACGTCTCACGGCTCAGGGAGGACGCCTCCGCCCAGTGGGACATCCGCGCCGCCGCCGCCGGCATGTCCACCCTGGCCAGGAAGGCCATGCCCCTCACGTGTCTGATGCTGGGCGGCAAGGATGCCTACCCGGGGACCTACCGGAAGGTTTTCGGCCGTCCCCCGGTGATGACGCCCCCGCCGATGCTCAAGTGAATCCCTGCCGCCGCAGTCCGGGGTCGAAATAATCATTGGATTTTCAGGTCCCGGCGCGCTATAGTTCCGGTTCATCCAGGCGAGAAGAGGCGAAGCGACCATGTCCGAACGGCATATCAGGTCCTTGGTCCACGGTTGGGAGACCGTCCGCCTGGAACTGCTGAACACCAAGATCCTGGACCTCGGCCTCCGCCTCGAAGGCTCTCCGGTCGAGCCCTATACCCGCAGGCTCGTCCGCGAGCTCGAGTCCCGGCGGATCTTTTTCCGGCCGGAATTCTACCTCTCCGACGTCTGGGGATGCCCGAACAAAGTCCCGGTGATCGGCATTCCGTTCTACCTCGCCGACCCGCGCCTCGTCCGCCTGGAAGAGGAGCAGGCGGGGGAGATCGAGGACGGGCGGGAGATCATGATGTATCTGCGTCACGAGGCGGGGCACGCCTTGAACTACGCCTATCGGCTCTGGAAAAAGCCGGGCTGGAGGGAAATGTTCGGGCCGTTCTCCAGGCCGTACCCGGGCACGTTCCGGCCGGACCGCCGGAGCCGGGGGTTCGTCAGGCATCTCGAGACCCGCTCCTACGGCCGCATGTACGCCCAAAGGCACCCGGACGAGGATTTCGCCGAGACGTTCGCCGTCTGGCTGACACCGCGCGGCGGCTGGCGGGAACGGTACCGGCTCTGGCCGGCCTTGCGGAAACTGAATTACGTCGACAGCTTGATCAAGGGCATCCGCGGCGAAACGCCTCGGGTCCGCAGGGGCGGATTATTGAGCCCCGTCGCGACGATGAACATCAGGCTCATCCGGTACTACGGGCTGAGGGCCGAGAGATACAGGAAAGCCGCCCAGGGCTATGTGGACGACAAGCTCCGGCAGGTCTTTCCTCCGTTCCGCGGAAAGGCGCCCGTCCCGGCGTCGGGTTTCCTGCGGGAACGCCATCGGGACCTCCTGGCCCTCGTCGTCCGATGGTCGGGGCTGGACGAGGAGGAGACGGGCGCGATCCTGAACAAGCTGGAACACCGGGCGGAGGTCCTCGACCTCGGGTTCCCGGGGAGTCGCCGCTCGCGGAAGCTCATGGACATCGCGGCCCTGGCGACCGCTTTGGCGATGGATTATTCCTACACGGGCCGGCTCACCGGCTGACGGTCATCTTCGCCCGGCCCGACGGGCGGTCGTGGCGAAGGTCATCGGGATATGGACGTCGTGGGGAGGGCCGTCGAACGCCGCCCGGATGACGAGGTTCAACAGGTCCGGATAGGGGATCCCGGCGATGTGCGCCGACCGGGCCAGGCCGATGCCTTCGTCGAGACAGGGATTGCAGTTCACTTCGAGGACGCGGGGCACGAGCTCCTCATCGAGCCGGATGTCAACCCGGCCATACCCCCAGCCGCCGATGGCCCGGAACGCTTTGACCGCCGTGCTCGAGATGCGGGCGGCGAGCCCGGACTCGACGTCGGCCGGACACGTCACCGAGATCCGCTGGTACTCCAGCGAGGTCTCGATCCACTTGGCCGCGTAGGACATGATCGGCGGGACCTTCTTCGGCAGCCGGGAATAGTCGACCTCGGCCGGCGGGAGGACGCGGAGCTTCTTGCCCCCGACGAGCCCGATGTTGAACTCGCGCCCGGAGAGGAATTGTTGGGCCAGGGCGGGCTGGTGGTACTTCGTCAGGATCTCCCGGACCTTCGTCCGGAGCTCCTTCTTCGAGCCGACGATGGAATCGCGGCTCACGCCGATCCCGGCGTGCTCCTGGCTCGGCTGGACGATCAGCGGAAAGGTCCATTTCGGGCCGTCGACGTCGCGGATCCGCTCGAGGAGGGTCGTGAAAAGGGGGATGGGGATCCCGGCTCCCTGGAGAAGGCTGGCGCACATGTATTTGTACCGGCTCAAGCCGAGTCCGAGGGCGGGCGAACCCGTGATCGGGTACCCCATGATCCGGACGAGCGCGGCCACGCGCATCTCGTAGAGAGCTCCGTGGACGACGTCGTCGTACTGGTTGAAGACGACGTCCGGCTTCAGCCGTTGGAGGTCCCGCTGGAAATTCCGCAGGTCGTCGGCGAGGGAAATGACGGCGACCTCGTTGCCGCCTTTCCGGAGGGCGCGGGCCATTCCGCGGATCATCTGGCGCAGGTAGCGCACGCCGCCGCCGTCCGCCGCGGATTCGGCCACGCCGTCGGTGTACGCGTTGTAGACGAGAGCGACCCGCGTTTTTTTCATGACCCCCTCTATCATAAAGGAATCGACCCGGGGACTCAACCGACTTTTTTCACGTCGCGTCCGTTGTCATCGCCGGCGGGCTGTGCTATAAAATGACCAGGAGCGCAAGGGACGTGAGCGGCAACGTGTATGACGAACTGAAAGAACGCGGCTTCATCGCCCAGGTGTCCGACGAGGTCGCCGTGCGGAAGATGCTCGGCGAAAGGACGGTCACCTTCTACATCGGCTTCGACAGCACGGCCCCAAGCCTTCATGCCGGGAGCCTCGTGCCGATCATGGCCATGGTCCATCTGCGGCGGGCCGGCCACCGGGCCATAGCCCTGACGGGCGGCGGGACGACCATGGTCGGCGACCCGAGCGGCAAGACCGAGATGCGGCAGATGCTCGACGAGGCGACGATCCGCGCGTACGGGAGGTCGATCCACGCCCAGCTCGACCGCTATCTCGGGTTCGACGGGAAGGGGGCCCTTACGGCCGACAACGCCGATTGGCTCCTGCCGCTGAACTACGTAAGCTTCCTGCGCGACATCGGCCGGCATTTCTCGGTCAATCGGATGCTGGCCTCCGAGGCTTACAAGCTGAGGCTCGAGAAGGGCCTTTCGTTCATCGAGTTCAACTATCAATTGCTCCAGGCCTACGATTATCTCCACCTCTACCGGACCCTCGGCTGCGCCCTGCAGATGGGGGGGGATGACCAGTGGGGGAACATCCTGGCCGGAGTCGACCTCGTCCGCAGGGTCGAAGGGGCCGAGGTCCAGGCCTTGACCTTTCCCCTGACGACCACGTCCTCGGGAGCCAAGATGGGCAAGACGGCCAAGGGTGCTGTGTGGCTGGACCCGGAGCTCTTCAGCCCGTATGATTTCTACCAATACTGGGTCAACAGCGACGACCTGGACGTCGGCCGGTTCTTGCGCATTTACACTCTTCTCCCGCTCGACGAAATCCGCCGCCTTGAGGCGCTCAAAGACAATGAGATCAACGAGGCGAAACGGATCCTGGCCTACGAAACGACACGGATCTCCCACGGAGAGGCCGCGGCCCGAGAGGCGCGCGGAGCGGCGGCCGCCGCCTTCGGCGGCGCCGGGGAAAAGGACATCGAAGCCCTCCCCACGACGGCCATCCCACTGGCCCGCCTGGAAGCCGGGATCGGCGCGGCCGAGCTCTTCACCGAGGTCGGCCTCACCCCGTCCCGGGGCGAAGCGAAGCGGCTGATCAAGCAGGGCGGGCTCTACGTCAATGACGAGCGGATCGAGGGCCTCGAACGGCTCCTGACGGTCCGGGACGTCGGCCCTGATGGATTAATACTCAAGGCCGGAAAGAAGAAGATCCACCGGATCGTCGTCGCCCGATAACGGGATCGCCCCCGAGCTTCCTCAGGTTTTCCTCCTTTATATAAGGAAATTTTCGGCAGATTTCTGAAACGTCGGCACCTTCCGATGATTTCCTTTTGCTTCCCTTGACGCCGAAGCGCCCGGGTCCTATGAAAGAAGGGGGGAAGATGAATGCTCCCGAGGGTTCGGATTCGCGGAGAAGAGAGGTTCATGGTGAAACCCCGTCCTTCCCAACGGGGAGCAAGACCTCTTTTCCCTCTATATTCAACTCCTTCAAAGTAGGGACGCGCAGGGGCCTTCTCCCCGGCGCGTCCCTCGTCTTATGTTTTCTCTTGCCGATGGGCTGGGCCTCGTTCCCCGCCTCCGGCCGGGCCCGCGCACCGAGGGACGTGTCGATCAGGCTCGTCATCGAAGACGGTTACCGGTTCGGCGGGACCTGGCAATTCCAAGCGACCCGGGTGGTGCAGAATTGCGCCGTTGCTTTCCGGACCCGTTTCGGCATCGACCTCCATGTTCGGGAATACGGGAATTGGCGCCCCGGCAGGGGAAGCGCCACTTTGGGCTCTCTCCTTTCCGACCTCATGGCCGGGATCCCTCCGGGCGGCTGCGATATCGTCGTCGGCCTGCTCGGGCCCGGGAGGCCCGCCTTCGGGGGGAGCGGCATCTCGAGCTATCTCGACGGGTACGTCCTCCTGAACGGCGGCCCGGCTTGCGGCGCAACGGAGCGCTTGCTGACGCACGAGCTCTGTCACCTCTTCGGGGCCAGGGACCTCCTCGAAAAAGGATCGGTCATGGGCACCAAGGAACCGGGCAGGCGATTCGACGACCTGACCGCCCGCGTCGTGACGCTGAACAGGGACCGGGTCTTCGACCGTCGCGTCTTTCCAGTTTCCGTCGAAGCCCTGGATGAGATGACGGGGCTCTTCCGCGAGCGGGCCGCGAAAGGGCTCGGCGAAGATGATGTGCTTGTCATGCTCTCGCACCTGTGCCAGCTGAAAGAAGATTGGGCGGGGGGGCTCGACGCCATGGAGGAGGCCCTGAGGATCCATCCCGACCTCGACTGCTTCGACCGGGTCCTCGACGGCATTCTGTTCGGTGACGCGACAGAGCCCTCGATACGGGCCTATCGGGAGACCCTGCTTTCCGAGCGGGGTTATCCCGAATTGCACATCCGCCTGGGGCTGGAGCTTCTGGCCGGGGGGTTTTCGGAAGCGGCCGGCACCGAGTTCGCGAAAGCCATCAAGGCCGATCCGGGATACTCGGTCGCAAGCTACGACGATCAGGGGCTAAGCACGAAATGAGTCCCCGGCCGGGTCAGCCGAGGATGAAGACCCTTCGCCCCTGGATCTCGATCCTACCTTCGAAATAGAGGCGGACGGCCTCGGGGTAGATCCTGTGCTCCTCGACGAGAATGCGAGCGGAAAGCGATTCCTCGGTGTCGTCCTGCAGGACGGGCACAGCGGCCTGCAGGACGATGGGGCCCATGTCCACCTCCTCGGCCACGAAGTGGACGGAGCAGCCGGAATAGCGGACCCCCCATTCGATGGCCCTTTGCTGGACGTGGAGGCCGGGGAACGCCGGGAGCAGGGCCGGGTGGATGTTCAGGATGCGGTTCTTGAAGGCGCGACAGAAGACCGGGGTCAGGATCTTCATGTACCCGGCCAGGCAGACGAGGTCGACCTGCCGGGTGTCGAGCTCACGGACGATCGCCGCGTCATAGTCCTCCTTGGACGCGAAGAGCTTGGGGTCGAGGAAGAGCGTTTCGAGCCCCGCTTCCCGGGCGCTCGCGAGACCCGGAGCGTCCGCCTTGTTGCTGAGAACGAGGACGATCCCGGCGTCGACCCGGCCTTCCCGGGCAGCGGCGAGTATGGCCCGGAAGTTGGAACCCCTTCCCGATAGAAGGACGGCGATGCGCCCCCTTTTCCGCGGGCTGCGATAGATCTCGTCGGTCACGTCGCCTCCTTCCCGTCTAGAACTTGACGAAGAACCCGAGTTTCAGAACCAGGCCTCCGTAATCCACGACGGCCCTCTGGACTGACCGGAAGATCTCGCCGGCCGGCGGCCCGTCGAGGAGGCTCATCTTCGCCTGCCAGAATTCCAGCTCCGGGTCATATTCCTCGTAGAAGTAAAGCGTCTTGGTCCCGTTCCCGAACGCGTTGACCTTGGCCCTCCGCCAGTCGGCTTCCAGGAAGAACCCGAGGCTTCCGTCGTGGGCGTACTTGATCCCCGCCCCGGCCAGGGCGAGGGCGCCGCGGCCGGAGGCGGAGCGGGCGTTCGTGTAGGAGAAACCGGTGTCGGGCCCCTTCCTCACGGCCTCGCGGTCCGCGTACTTGGACCAGAGCCACCCCATTCCCGCCCTGACGTACAGGCTGAATCTGGGGCCGAGCGGCCAGAAGCGATATCCCGAAAGGACCAGCGGAGTGGCCGTGACCTTGGTCGGCCGGGCATAGACGTAGGGGACGGAGGACTGCAGGATGTCGAGGGCCGTGGCCGACTCCGAGGATTCGCCGTAGGAATAGCCGGAGCCGATCCCGACGGCCCAGCGCGGTGCGAGGTCCAGGAGGAGTTCGCCTTCGAGGTCGAAACCGCCGCGGACGCGGCCGGCTTTGCCGCCTCCAAAGGTCCAGCCCGGCGTCGCGGCCGCCCGCCTCTTCATGAGGTCTTCCCAGCCGCCCAGCGATCGATTGACGTCGTTGAGCGAAAGAAGGCTGTAGCTTCCGGAGAGCTTGAAATGGAACGTCAGGCCGAAGGAGGGGAGGGCGGCGGCGAACAGGAAAAGGACCGCGAGGGCGAGGAAGGCCGACCGCGACGGCGAAGTCTTCCCTCTGAAGTCGACGACGGCCTTCATCCTTTTACTTTATAGCGGGCGGGGACGCTTTCCTTCCAAGCTTTGAACGCCGCCGCGACGGGGATGCGGAGAACCTCCCGCCGCCGGACGCGGACGACGAAGTCGGAACCGCCGACCCGGCCGATCCGGGTCGCCCGGACCTTCCGCTTCTTCGCCAGGGCCAGGAGCCCGGCCCCCCGGCGCGGGGAGACGGTCACGACGATCCGGGACTGGGTCTCGCCGAAGAGCAGGGCATCCGGGCGGATGCGATCCCCGAGGTCGATCGAACAGCCAGGCTTCCGGACCCCGAGGAAGGCGGATTCGGCCAGGCAAACGGCGAGCCCTCCGTCAGAAACGTCATGGGCCGACCGGAGGAGTCCCAGCCCGGCCGCTTCGAGGCAAAGCTCGTGGACCGCCCGCTCGCGGGCCAGGTCGATCGCCGGCGGGGCTCCCTGTTGGAGCCCGAACCGCACCTTCAGGTATTCCGATCCCCCGAGCTCGTCCCTGTTCTCTCCGAGGAGGATGACGACGTCCCCGTTCGACCGGAATCCCGGCCGGACGACCTTGTTGACATCCTCGATAAGGCCGACGACTCCGAGGACCGGCGTCGGGTGGATGGATGCGCCCTCGGTGTCGTTGTAGAAGCTGACATTCCCGCCCGTAACAGGGATCTCGAAGGCCTTGCAGGCTTCGGACATCCCGGCGACAGCCTCCTTGAACTGCCACATGACCTCGGGCTTTTCCGGGTTCCCGAAGTTCAGGCAGTTGGTGACCCCGATGGGCCGGGCCCCGACGCAGGCCAGGTTCCTGCAGGCCTCGGCGACGGCGATCTTCCCGCCCGACCGCGGGTCGAGATAGGTGTAGAGCGAGTTCCCGTCCAGGGTCATCGCCAGGGCCCGCCGCGAACCCTTGATCCTCAGGACGGCGGCGTCCGCTCCCGGCAGAAAGGCCGTGTTGATCTGGATCATGTGGTCGTACTGGCGGAACACCCATTCCTTGTCCGCGATGGACGGGGAGGAGATGACCTCGAAGAAAACCTCGTTGAGGTCCTCCGGAACGGGGAGCTCGGGAAGCTTTGCGATCGTCCGCAGGAATGCGGGCGTCTTCACAGGCCTCCGGTAGGCCGGGCAGAGATTGACGACGGCGTCCACCGGGATATCGACGACCTGCTCGCCCTTGAACCGGACATTGAGCCTTCCGCCTTCGGTAACGTGCCCGATGACGACGGCGTCGAGGTCCCACTTGGCGAAGATGGCCTGGACCTCTTTGACCCTGTCCTTCTTGGCGCAGATGAGCATCCGCTCCTGGGACTCCGAGAGGAGGATCTCGTAGGGCGTCATGCCCTCTTCGCGCTGGGGGACGAGGTCGAGATCGACGTCCATCCCCGTGCCGGCCTTGGCCGCCATCTCGGTCGTCGAGCAGGTCAGACCCGCCGCCCCCATATCCTGGATGCCGACGATCATGTCCGTGGCCATCACTTCCAGGCAGGCTTCGAGGAGGAGCTTCTCCTTGAACGGATCCCCGACCTGGACGTTGGGCCGCTTGTGTTCGGTGTCCTTGCCGAACTCGGCCGAGGCCATGGTGGCGCCGTGGATGCCGTCGCGGCCTGTCTTGGCCCCTACGTACAGGACCGGGTTCCCGGCGCCCTCGGCCTTGGCGTAAAAGATCCGGTCCTTCTCGACGAGCCCGAGGGCGAAGACGTTGACCAGGGGGTTGAGGGTATAGCCCGCGTCGAACTGGATCTCGCCGCCGACGGTCGGGATGCCGATCGAGTTCCCGTAGCCGGCGATCCCGGAGACGACGCCTTCCATGACGGACCTGTTGAGGGGATCGTCGAGGGGCCCGAACCGGAGGGAATCCATGACCGCGATGGGGCGCGCGCCCATGGTGAAGATATCCCGGAGGATGCCGCCGACTCCCGTGGCCGCTCCCTGGTAGGGCTCGATGAACGACGGGTGGTTGTGAGACTCGATCTTGAAGACGACGGCCAGGCCGTCGCCGATGTCGAGAATGCCGGCGTTCTCGCCCGGTCCCTGGATGACGTGTTTCCCCTTCGTCGGGAGTCCTTTGAGGTAGACGCGGGAGCTTTTATAGCCGCAGTGCTCCGACCACATCACGGAGAAGATGCCGAGCTCCGTGAGGTTGGGGTCCCTGCCGATGAGCCCGACGATGACGCCGTATTCCTCGAGCGTCAGTCCGTGGTCCTTGATAAGCTTCTCGTCGATCATGGACAACTCTCTTTATAATAAATGCGAGACAGGCGAGACTGGCGAGACTCGCATGACGGGACCGGCGGGCGAGACCGGACGTTTCGGATGAACACTCTAGGCACGTGCGGAGGCTTTCCCGCGGTCCTCGCGTCCGATGGACTCGATCAGGGATTCGAAGATGATCCGGCCGTCCTCGCTGCCGAGCAGAGCCTCGGAGGCCCTTTCGGGGTGGGGCATCAGCCCCAGGACATTCCCCCCCTCATTCATGATCCCGGCGATGTTGCCCATGGAGCCGTTGACGTCGGCCTCCTCCGTGACGCGGCCGTCCGGGTCGCAGTAGCGGAAGACGACCCGCTTCGTGCGGAGGAGGTCCGCGTAAACGCGGTCCGGGGCGTAATAATTGCCGTCGAAATGCGCGATGGGGATCCGGAGGACCCGGCCCTTCGTCGCGGCCCTGGTGAAATCCGTTCGGGCGTTCTCGACGCGGATGTGGACGAACTCGCAGAGGAACTTGAGTCCCTTGTTCCGGAGCATGGCGCCGGGGAGGAGGCCGAGCTCGAGGAGGATCTGGAACCCGTTGCAGATCCCGAGGACATGGCCGCCGCGGCGGGCGAAGGCCTTGACCTCCTGCATCAGCGGGGAGAAACGGGCGATGGCCCCCGAGCGGAGGTAATCCCCATAAGAGAAGCCCCCCGGCAGGACGACGCAGTCCACCCCGCGGAGGTCATGGTCCTTGTGCCAGAGGAAGACCGTGTCCTGCCCCAGGACGTCCTTGAGGACGTGGAAGGTGTCGTGGTCGCAATTCGACCCGGGGAACATGACGACGCCGAATTTCATGGCACCCCCTCGCTCAATCCTTGATGATCTGCCAGGTGTACTTCTCGATGATCGGGTTGGCCAGCACCTTGCGGGCGACCTCCGGGACGAGCTTCCCGGCCTCCTCTTCGGAGACTCCGGCCAACTCGAGCTCGAAGACCTTGCCCTGCCGTACCTCCCGGACGCCGGCGTAGCCGAGGGTGTGCAGAGCGTTCTTCACGGTCTGCCCCTGGGGGTCGAGAACGCTGTCCTTGAACGAGACCAGGATCCTAACTTTCATCGGAGAATACCCTTTCGAAGATGTGATCGATCCTGCCGAGGTACGGATCAAGGGAAAAACAGCGCTCGAGCTCCTCGGCGCTGAGGATGCCGGCGACCTCCGGATCGGCAAGGATCAGGGCCTTGAAATCCAGCCCCCCGTTCCAGGCCTTCAGGCTGTTCCTCTGGACGAGCTGGTAAGCCTGCTCCCGGCTGAGCCCCTTGCGGGTCAGGGCCAGGAGGACGCTCTGGGAGAAGATCAGCCCCCGCGTCGCCCCGATGTTCTCCAGCATCCTGTCGGGGTGGACGACCCAGTTCCCGAGGATGTCGGTCGTCTCCGCTAGAAGGTAATCCGTCAGGATGAACGAGTCGGGGAAGATGACGCGCTCGGCGGAGGAGTGGGAGATGTCCCTCTCGTGCCAGAGGGGGATGTTCTCCAGGGCGACCTGCAGGTTCGCCCTGACCAGGCGGGCCAGGCCCGAGATGCGTTCACAGCGGACGGGATTTTTTTTATGAGGCATCGAGGAGGAGCCCTTCTGGCCTTTGGTGAAAGGCTCCTCGACCTCGAGGACCTCGGTCCTCTGCAGGTGCCGGACCTCGAGGGCGAACTTTTCGAGCGAAGTCACGGTCAGGGCCAGGGAGGCCATGACCTCGGCGTGGCGGTCCCTCTGAAGAACTTGGGTCGAGACCTTTGCAGGGCGGAGCTTGAGCTTCCGGAGGGCGTACGTCTCCACCCGGGGGTCCAGGTGGATGTAGGTGCCGACCGAGCCCGAGATGCGGCCGACCGAGATGACGTCGATGGCCCGTTTCGTCCGCTCGATCTGCCGGCGGACCTCCTCGACCCAGACGAGGATCTTGAACCCGAAGGTGACGGGCTCGGCGTGGATGCCATGGGTCCGGCCGATGCAGGGCGTCTTCTTGTACTTCAGGGCCTGGCGCTTCAGGACCTTTTCGAGCCCGCGGAGCCGGGCCAGGACCTTCTCCAGGGACTCCCGGATGAGGAGGGACAGGGCCGTGTCCACGACGTCGTAGGAGGTGAGGCCCAGGTGGATGAACCGGCCGTCCGGGCCGACCTTCTCGTTGACCGAGGTCAGGAAGGCGATGACATCGTGCTTGACGACCTTTTCGATCTCGTCGATCCGCCCGACCGAGAAGCCCGCCCTGGACCTGATGGTCCGGAGGCAGGCGGTCGGGATCTTCCCGAGCTTCGCCCAGGCCTCGCAGACCGCCAGCTCCACGTCGAGCCACCGGCGGTAGCGGTTCTCGTCGGTCCAAATGCCTCCCATTTCGGGCAGTGTGTAGCGTTCGATCATCGGTCGTCCATCCTTCCGGGAATGAGCCCGAATCATAACAATTCGCCCGGGGACTGTCAATTCGTCACGAGTGGTTCTAAGGTAAGATCGCCTACTCAGGACTCGGGGACATCCCTCCGGAAGACGCGGATTTGTCCCAGCGTGCCAAATCCGCTCGGGTTTCGGGTTCGCTCTCCCCGTCCTGGGGACGGGGAACCGTGCCCGCCGCACCTTTGCCGGCGACGCGGTCCATCTCAGAACCCTCTTCTCTATCGAGAGAAGGGGTAGGGGATGAGAAGAAATACCGGGAGAGTCTTGGGCGCGTCGCCGTGCCTCCGGGATATCCCCTCCGACCTCTGTCGGTGACACGGACCTTCTCCTAATCCCCCTTGAAATCCTCGAGGGGGTTGGGGGAGTTAAGAAATACAATAATTCTGGGCGTGTCACCGTGAAAGCGGCGATCCATGCTTAGGCCCGTGATGGGAGGGCTTTGACCCGTTCGCCAACGTTACACCCCGCCTTTCAAGGCGGGGATGCGAAGCGCGAAACAAGGCTCAGGGTTAACCTCGAACTAGCCCCGGCCCTAGCTTTGCCAGGACCGGGAAGTCGAGGGGTTGACAAAGGGCTGCAGCGACCATGCGGAGGTCACGGAGGCATGTTATGAGTAGTATGGGCGAGGAAGGCCGCCCCCAAGGCCCCCATTGGGAAGGGGACTCGTCATCAAGACCCTTTGGCCTTGACGATGGGGGAACCTGTTGACAGGTTCCCGAGGCCTGGGGGCGGCCTCCGAGCCCTGCGAAGGCGATCTTGACCGGAGCCGGGAGCAAAGCTTTTTGCAAAGACCTCATTCCCATCATGGCAAAGAAGAACTTGGCTTTCCGGTCCGGGCCCTTCATCTGACCGGCGCCCGAGTATTACCAAAGGGG
>Ga0315275_10002184_pt1 | contig 17574 bp, 20 predicted proteins | sample YL17G03_0_MG_FD_205557 | JGI IMG/M metagenome (GOLD analysis project Ga0315275, IMG submission 205557) | Sediment microbial communities from Yellowstone Lake, YNP, Wyoming, USA - YL17G03_0 | ecosystem: Environmental > Aquatic > Freshwater > Lake > Sediment | place: USA: Wyoming | collected...
AGGTCGAGGAGAAGCTCGGGCGCTCTAGGCTGCCTGTCGGAAATACCGATGATGCAGTCCGCCTACCATCGGTTCTGAATCAATCGGGCCGTGATCAGGCAACTCAACTGGCCGCGGCTTCGGGCAGTCCTTCTTAAGGCCAAGATGGGTGCGGGAGCCGTGATAGTACTTGAAGTACTCCCGAAGAACCCTCCGCAGATGCCGTTCATTGAAGATAATCGTGTGATCGACACACTCGCGGCGGATGGAACCGATGATTCGTTCGACGTAGGGATTCTGCCAGGGTGACCGAGCAGAGATCAACACTTGCTTGATGTCCATCGATTCGACCCGGCGGACGAAATCCTCCCCGAAGACGCCATCTCGGTCGCGGAGCAAGTATCTCGGTACCGTGTCCCACGGGAACGCCTCGACAACCTGCTGGCCGGTCCAGGCCGCAGAGGGCGAATCGGTCACGTTGAAATGAATGACTCGGCGCCGAGCGTTCGAGAGAACGAGGAAGACGAAGAGCACACGGAATGTCGCTGTTGGAACGGTGAAGAAATCCACGGAGACAATATCCTGGGCGTGGTTCGTCAGGAACGTTCGCCAGCCTTGGGAGGGAGGCTTCCGGTGGCGAATCATGTACTTCGAGACAGTGGCTTGGCTGACCTCGATGCCGAGCTTGAGCAGTTCACCGTGAATCCTCGGGGCACCCCAAAGTGGATTGTCCCGTGACATTTGACGGATAAGATCACGGACCTCGGTGGGAACTCTGCGCCTTCCCGGCCACCGCGGTCGGCTCTTCCATTTCCAGTAAAGACGGAACCCTCTTCTGTGCCAGCGGATGACGGTCTCGGGTTGGACCAATGTCAGCGACTCTCGCCAATCGGCCCAGTATCGCAACAGGAAAATCCAGAGGGCTCGATCTCGATTCGTCAAGCGGGGCTTTTTGGCGTTTCGTTTGAGGACTTCAAGTTGATGTCGAAGCGCAAGGTTTTCCAGGGCCAATGCGCGGTGGGACCTCAGGGCCGAGATGAAGGTGCGAAAAAGGATGAATATCATGGCAGGGATGATATAATAAAATCATCGTAACTTCCAAAATGGCAACGCGGACGGTATTCTCAGAAGGGACAGGACGAACGAGCGTCATCCTGCGGCCGGGGCCGCAGGGCGAAAAGCACCTATGCTTGAGGAATCGGAGAGAAAAGAATTCGCAGGTGGCCGCGGGGGCGGTTGGTATCGGCGAGTTGTATGAACGACCCAACGGGCCTTCGTGGCACGGGCTCGCGAAGACACGCTCTTCTCGGACGGCGCACCCGTTGCCCCAATTCACCCTTGCCCCCAAGGAATTGGTCCTGTGGGTTCTTCTCACTCGTGATGAGAAGACGCAGTCACGATGGCGCTAGTGGGAAACCCAAATAATTATCTCACAAGAGGAAGGGTCAAATCAAGCGAAACACCCGCGTAGTGTCCGAAAACTGAAACGCGGTGTGGCGCCACCAGTTGCCGAACGTGTTCCAATCAAAGACGCCATCTTCTTCATTATAGCCGCGAACTTCCCAAGCGGCCTGACGGCGCTCTCGGTTAACGCAAAAATTCCCATTTCGACACATTTAGGGCGCCCGGAAAACAGAGAACATTCCGAAGAGGGTTACTCTCGGGGAGCCAGTCTATGTCGCGGGAAATTGGGGATCAAGCGGCGAGCAGAACTCCGGCAACATCTATCGGAAAGACCCCGCTCACCGGTTGCGCATGCAAGCGGTTCAAGAACGCCAAGGACCGAGGATCAAGGATTCTCCGCAATGAATGTCTGAATGGCCTTTTCCACTTCGGCCCTGGAGAGGTTCGGATAGCGCGCATACGCGGAGTCCGGGATTGCCGTCACCAACGAGCCGAATCGCCCGAGATCCACCATTCCGCTGCGTACGAATTTCAGGGCATCGTCAAGATCCCGCTGAAATCCCCGAACGACCTTGGAAAATAGCTGTGCGTAGGGATCGTAGTGGTAGAACATGATAGAGCCTACCGCATCGATGAATACATGTCGGCCTGCGGTTCCCTTTAGGGGCGGGACGAAATCTTCCGGACGGGCAAACTCGATGTTTATGTTGAGCCTCTCCTTGATCTCCTGGACGTCCCGGAAGACAACGTCCTGGTCGGAGAAGAGATCCACGTCAATGGACGAGCTTCGCCAGCCGAGGTAAACCGCGGTTCCTCCACCCACGAAGTAGACCCGGTAGGCACCACGTTTCGGCGCCGTCCGGGCCAATTCCTTCATGAGCGATACCAGGCGCTCTCGCGTGAGTTCCGCACGCATTCCCACCTCAGGTTGCTCGGGCCCTGGCGCACGCGTTTGCGAACGACTGGGCCTGACGAAGATAGGCAAGATACCGGGCATGAGCCAGGGTCTCATCGCTTTGTTCCAGCAGTCGGTATAGGCGTATCTCCGCATTTGCGAAGACATCCCGGGGAATGGGCACTCCCTCCCGTTTGAGGCGGGGAGCCGCGATCGACACCAGGAGGCTCTCGATCGACTCCTTACCCTCGGCCAGCGCCGCCAATCCCGCGTCGATAACCTCGCCGCCGGGTAAACCGGCGGACTGGAACCGGGGCGCTCCGAAGCGCGCTTGGATCCAGCGCTGCATAGCAGCCCGGCGGGCCGCCGCCTTTCGCGCGCTTGGACTCATGCGCGACGCCCGGGCGCGCCCACCGGCTCGGCCATAGGCGCGAAACCGTTCTCGAACGGACGTTGGGAGTTTCATCAATGGAGATTATACTAAGGGGGTAAGCATCCTGTCAAAGCCTAAAAAGGAGGAAGCGCGTAGCGTCAGAAAACTGAAACGCGCTATGGCGCCACCGGTTGTCGAACGTGTTCCAATCAAAGATGCCATCTCCCTCATTATAGCAGCGAACTTCCGCTTGAGGGCTCACTCGTTCGCTTTGATCAACTCATTGGAGAGTTCGAGAAGTTCCTTCGCTCTGCGAACCAGGGACTCGCTGCTCGCTGGCAGACCGCCGCAGGTGTCGAGCGAGTCCACGATTGCACCGGATATCCTTGACACCGTCGGCGCGATATCCCGACCCCGCTCGAACTCTCCGGCTTTGCGGTATTCATCGAAAAGCACGGCGGCCATCCGCCACACGGTATAGAAATGATTCCCCGCCTGGTAGTTGAACCTGCATCGACCGCCTGGCGCATACTCCATCAGCTGAGGAATCGGTTCGTCCCATCTCGCGAGGAAAGAGTGGTAGATCTCGTGTTGGAGATCTCTCCTGCCCAAGGCATCACAAAAGCGGCCGGTGTCGTCGGCAAGCATCGGGTCGTCCGGGAAGCGCTCCAAAATGCTGCGAAGGACCTCCGGTATCTTCTGCACCGGCACATATGGAGAGTACGTGAGGGTGGTGTGTCTCGAAGGTTCGTAATCGGTGTACTCCCAGACGACGCCGTCCCTTGTGACAACACCGTCTTAGGGCCAGTGATCCTTGACGTTAGCGTCGGACATCCTGATGAGCTCGAATGATACCCTGCAGCGATCAAGGATGCCCTTCCACTGTTTTCCCGTTTCGAGGGTGTATTCCACGGTGCCGATGGTCGTGGCCTGCTGCAACGAGTCGAGCGCATCGGCCGGCAGCGATGCGTATTCTCCGCGCCGGAAAAATATCGACTCCAAAGGCTTCGTCTTGTATTCGACCCGGATCGCGCACGTCTCTCCCCGGGGGAAAGTCATGTCCCACAGCTTCCAGTATATAGTCCATCTCTTCCGTCCCGCGGGGTCTGAGTCTTCCTTCTGCCCGTCGCGGACCTTGATGGGTCGTCCGTCGACAAAGACTCGAAAACGGATGGGATCATTCTGGTAGAAAAAGGGGAATCCGACCTCCATGGTAACCGTCTCCCCTTCGTTGCGCATCGAGAAAGAGCCGACAGTCACGATGCTGTCCGCGTATATACGGACGATGACATCCTCTTCGACCATCCGCACGTCGGTGGACCCGTCTTCGTAAGGGCTGATGGGCCATCCTCCAGTCATGGGGTTGGGTGCGACGTCCGAGTCGGCACGATTCGAAGGAATCGACGCAAATAGAACCAACGCGAAGAGGAATCCGAGGTATCTGCTCATATCCAAACCCTCTTGAAAGGGCGGAATAGCATGTGAGACACATGTAAGATACCACCGGACCGGGGTCTTGTCAGGGCCTTCCTCCAAGCGGACGGTCTCCGGTCAGAATCGAGCGATTTCCACCCGGACGGCCCGGGAAAGAAGGCTCGGGGACTCTACCGTACGCTCTCGTGGCCCGGGGCAGCCGATTCTACTATCGAACCGTACTGAGATGAGTTCTGACTTCGTCCAGCTTGGAAAGTCAGTTCTTTTCACCGGAAATTCGAATCAGATCGTGAGCGACGTGGCCAAGAACGCCTCCGCAGCTCGAGAATTGTCCTGACCGGGGGGGCCAACTGTACGATATCCAGAAACCCGCTGGACGCCAAAGCTCTATTGACTGCCGCGCCGTTCCCGGAGTAGCGTGATGACAGAGTGCAAAGCTGGGAGGGCCGATTGAAGCTGCCATCCGTACACTACTTGACCGGCGAGGCGCTGGCGTCGTTCCGGCGCGTTCCGCTGGCGATGACCGGGGCGCTCGTGGCCGCGATCTGCGGTATCATCGCCACCGAAGTCGACGACGAGGCGCCGTTCGTGCGGGTGATGGTAACGGCCCAGCTGGCGCTACCGCTGTTCTTCGCACTCGCCGTCGCCGCGGAGTCGAACCGGTGGGGGCGATCGTTGCGCGCCGCGTTGAACGTCGTAGGCGTGGTCGGGCTGGTCGCATACCATTCCACACTTCCCGATCTTATGGACCCGGTGGACCTGGGTGTGGTCACGCGCTTTCTGCAGGTGAATGTCGGACTCCACCTCTTGGCCGCCTTTGTGCCCTTCGCGCGCGGTGGGAGTCATAACGGGTTCTGGCAGTACAACCGCGCGCTCTTTCTGCGCTTCCTCACCGCGCTGCTCTACTCGGCGGTTGTCTATCTCGGGCTGGCGCTCGCACTGCTCGCTCTCGATCGGTTGCTTGGTCTCCCGATTCCCGACCGATCCTATCTCTGGCTTCTCATTGTGACGGCCTTCGTATTCAACACTTGGGTGTTCCTCGGCGGTGTGCCGCGCGATATTGCTGGACTGGAGTCGGTGACCGACTACCCGCGCGCGCTCAAGGTGTTTGCGCAGTACATTCTGATCCCGCTCGTCGCGATCTACCTCGCCATCCTTACGATCTATCTGTTCAAGGTCATAGCCACCGCCGTGTGGCCGAGTGGGTGGATCGGATGGATGGTGTCGAGTGTCGCCGTAGTCGGGATCCTCGCGTTGCTGCTTGTGTGGCCGGTGGCGAATCGCACCGAGAACCGATGGGTGGCGACGTATACGCGCTGGTTCTTCATCTTCATGATCCCAGGCATCCTGATGCTGTTACTCGCGGTTTATAAACGCATCGACCAATACGGCGTCACCGAAAACCGGTACTTTCTCGCCGTACTGTCGCTGTGGCTCGCCGCGGTGGCGGTGTACTTCATAGTCTCGCAGAAGCGGCGCATCAAGGTGATTCCGATGACGCTGTGCGCGGTTGCCTTCGCGACTTCTTTCGGGCCGTGGGGCGCATACACGGTGTCGCGCAATAGCCAGACGGCGCGGCTGGAGCGACTGATGGAGGCCAACGGCATCCTCGTCGACGGCGCGATCGCGAAGGCCACGGCGGAAGTGCCCGTCGACGACCGCCGGGAGATCAGCGCCATCTCGTTGTACCTGGTCAGGTACCATGGCGGGAAGACATTTGACCGCTGGCTCGAGGGCGGCGGCATCGAACCGGCGGACAGCGCCGTGAGCCACGGCGGGGACGAGGACGCTGCCCGCTCAATCGTGTCCGCAATGGGGCTGGAGTACGTGGAATCCTGGGCGCACGCCCCGGGCCGCGAGGGCCACTTCAACTATGCGATCGACGACGGCGCGCGAGTGTTCGAGCTCGAGGGCGCCGACTACATGGTGCGGCTCGCGTCCACAAAGGGCGCTTGTGACATCGGCGCGACCGGGCTCGTCGTTGCGTGGGAGGACTCGGTGGGCGTCGTATTGAGGGACAGCACCGGCACGGTAGCGGTCGCATCCGTGGACTCGCTATTCGCGCAAATCGAGCGTGGCCTGGCAGGGAGCGAGTATGCGATGCCCGCCGGCGTCATGCGCGTCTCCGCCGAAAACGAGCGTGTCCGCCTCACCGTGTACTTCACCATGCTGAACGGTATAACCCGCGGCGGCACGCCCACGGTCAACTACGTCAAAGCCGACTGCTTTGTGGCCCTCAAATAGAAAGGCCATCCGATCCGGGGCGTCGATTCTGTTGTTTTTCCGCGCCTCGACTGGAATAAGCATGTAGGGCGCAGCGAACCTGCGCCCCACCTGCCTCAAGACTCTTTAGTGCTGCAAAACGCCACGCGGTCACTCGATTCTCGTGATCGAGAAATGACTGCGTGCAGTCTCGCGTGAGCGAACGATCACCCCGGGTAGCGGGTTCTGCTGGGTGTCGGGGAAGAGTTCATATCCCGTCGGCACGACAATCCCAACGGAGTACGTTCCAGCCGCCAGCGTGAACGTAACGCCTCCATAGATTTGTGCCGTCCCGCTCGTGACCAACGTCGCCGTTTCGCCATCGTAAACGTTCACCGCGACCAAGGGCGGTTCGGGATCGATGTTCAGACTGTCGGGATCGGAGATCCAAACGGCCAGTTCGCCCTCGCTGCCGCCGATCGTGCGCAGCCGGAAGAACACCGTCGAGCTGTCATTCGACTGGGCCCACACGTTGTGGACGGGGTTATCCGAAGGAGACTCGAACTCGTATCCCGTCGGGATCTCGATGCCCACTCCATATAGCCCGGCATCGAGCGGAAAGTCGGCGGCCCCCTGCTCGTCTGTCGGCTTGGTTGCGATCACCGTGTTCCTGTTGTTCTCGTAGACCGTTACCGCAACCCCCGTCATCGGAGCACCGTCGCCAGTGACACGCGCAGCGATCCTGGCCTCCGGAAGCGAGGCCGACTCGACAAGAGGAATGACGACTTCCGATGTCCGATCGGCGTGGACCGTCACTGGAATGGGGTTCTTGAAAGGCGCATCCGGGGAGTACCCTGCCGGCGGTGTGACGAAGAGCTCATACGCTCCCGGGGCGACTTCGTTGAAGCTGAATGTCCCACCGGCGCCTGTCTGCTCCGTTCGGACGATCTCGGACCCGGTCCTGAGGTCTACGCACAGCGCCATCTCGACCGGAGCCCCGCCGATCGTCACGACACCCTCTATTTTTCCCGGATCCGTCCCGACGAGTTTCTCGCCTGTCTCGCTGCATCCGACCACCGCGAGAACGAACAATATCAGGCACGAAACGGCGAGCGGATGAACGCCTGCCAGTGTGGTTCTGACGAATCTCATTGTTGCTCCTTTCATGTCGTACCGCCCCGGGTCGTCCGTCTGCCCGTTCGGGGGGATGGGCGAGGTTTCCAACGAGCGGCTCCACGACAAACAACCCCTTTCGCGGGAATTTGGTCACAAGAAAAGCCGGAAAATCGTAGAATACTTGCGGCAACAATTGTGACCCGGGATGCTCCGGCGGGGTTATACGTGTGGATAGACCAATGAACGACATCGAGGCGATTCAGGCTGTAATCGGCGGCGACAAGGAGGCGTTTTCCTGGCTTGTGGACAGGTACTACGCTCGAAGTCTTCGTTTTGCCGTCCGGATGTTGCAAAGTCAGGAAGATGGTGAAGAAACCACTCAGGATGCCTTCGTTCGCGCGTACCAAACTTTGGATAGGTACGAGCATCGCGACCGCTTCGAAGCGTGGCTTTTCAAGATACTCGTGAATCGTTGCAGAACCAAGGCCGCCGGCCGAAATCGGGGGAGGTGGTCCGAGCCCCTTGCAGAGGAAACGCTGGCCTCTCGAAACGAGATGGCGGACCCCCTTCTCAAGAGAGACATGAGCCGCGCGCTCGCACAGCTCGTGCCGGAACAGCGGGAGGCGTTCATCCTCAAGTTCGTGGAAGACATGACCTACGAGGAGATGGCCGATGTAACAGGCGCCGACGTATCGGCGCTCAAGATGAGGGTCATGCGAGCTCGGGAACAACTGAAGAAACTGCTCACGCGGGAGGGCGATACGGAATGAGTGGGAATGAACCGTGGTTCGACGATCTCATCGGAGAGCTGAAGAAACCGGTGACGGAGAACGCCCGGGCAAAGGCCAAGATCATGGAGAAGGTCAGGGAGATGCCTTCTCGGCGGCCAGCCAGGAGGGGCGATACCCTTCTGACGTTCCTGGAGTGGCTGGTCCGCGGGCGTACGGTGACGGTGTCTCCTCTCGCCGTTACCGTGTGTGCTCTGATTGTCGTAGCAGGGGCGATTGCAGTGGGGAGGTTGATGACTCGGCCGCATGAGCCTTTCCCTGGAGGCGCGCTGTCGAAGTATGGTACTCACGTGGTTGGGAGGGATGAGGCGGTTCGGCTTGCTCATGCCACAAAACCGGGCGAGAGCCTCGTGAATTTCGTTCTGATCGCGCCGGGAGCATCCCGGGTGACCGTCATCGGCGACTTCAACAACTGGGACGCGGGGGCGACGCCTCTTCAACAAGAGAGCGAGAGCGGTCTGTGGACAGTGATCGTTCCGCTCCCCGCGGGGCGTCACGAGTACGCGTTCCTCGTCGATGGCGAGTGGTGGCTTCCCGACCCGAGCGCGCCGCGAGCCCCGAAGGACGATTTCGACCGTGTGAATTCGATTATGCTGATAGAAGGGTAGGTCTGGCCATGTGCCGCAGGCCATTGACTTCATTGTTGTTATGCTGTATATTTGCTGTGCTCGGGCTGTCGCCGTGCCGGGCGCAACCGGGAAAGCCGCTCGGGGACGAGACTCTCGAGGCGGTTTCTCTAATGATGGATTCCGCTCGTGCTGAGAGTCTGCCGGCGGAAACCTTGATGCAGAAAGCTCTCGAAGGATCGACCAAAGGGGCGACCGATCAGAAAATCCGCGAAGCGGTTCGGGCGCTTCTGAATCGACTGCGTCTTGCGAAGAAGGCCCTCGGTAGCGACGCCACTCCACCGGAGTTGACTACTGCCGCCGGAGCAATATATGCCGGAGTGGACACGAGCGGCATCAGAAGGCTCAAAGAAGCGCAGGCGGTTCGAAAAACGGGGGACCCATCGAACGACCAGACCCTGGCCGCCGAGTTCGTCGTGTTGGCGGATCTCATCAGCCGTAATGTGCCGGTCGACACGGCCTCCCAGGTGGTCATCGGGCTTGCCGAAGCCAATGTTGGGTTCGCGGAGATCTTTGAATTCAGACGATTGGTTGAACAGGATATTCGTTCCGGAGCGGTTCCCGCCGAATCGGCGTACAGGCGCGCAAGGAGGCTGGCTCCCTCGCTTCCTCCCTTTGGACGGGAGCCGGCACGCCAGCCGGGGGATTCGCGTTGAAGGGGTTCTGCGCATGACAAGTGTCGGACTCGCATCGAATCGTTTGGCGACAGCCGTGGTCGTATGCTTGTGTGTCCTGGCCGGAACCGCGGCGCTCGGGAGCGCGGACCCAGTGTCGGACGCCAGCCGTGAGGGTTCTCTCGAAAACTCTGCGAAGCAACCGATCATTTTCCGCTCCTCCTCTCCCGCGTTCGATGGACTTTCTCGATGGTTCAACATCACAGGGCTCGCGACTATCGGCGTATACGACCGGCCAGTCACCGAATTGGGCTCCAGGTTGGACTTCCCCACCACTCTCCTCGGTCGCGTCGGAGTGGATTTGTGGGCGGATGCGAAAACGGTGAATTACCAGGACGCGCCTCGTGCCCATCGCTTGGGGTCCGGCGCGCGATTTCGGCTCCGGAACGGCTACGGAGAGGGTTGGGTGGGCGGAAGCGGCGGCGCGGCGTGGGACGGAGCAAACTGGAACGGGTTCGGATGGATCGGTGGGGGGTGGGGCATCAGGGCGAGGGGGCTATCCGCGAGCCTTGCGGTCGCGAACAATCGCTGTGCTCAGGAGTACACGAGAATCTCATATGTCAGGGTCGGTGACGGAATCGACAGCTTGGGTGCGACGTTGAAGCGAGTTGACGAGAGGGGCCGGGGAACACTTTCGTACACGGACACCCAGATGAGTGTCGGCTGGACGCACGGGAGAGTCGAGTTCGGCGTTGTTGGAGGGCTCAGGTTGTTCGGCTCCGCTTCGACGGAGAGCCGGAGCTGGCTGCAGATTCGGAACTCATATTCGTTCTCCGATCGGTTCGCCTTGTCGCTCGAAGGCGGCAGGCGCCCCGCTTCTCTGGAGATGGGGATCCCCGAAGGGAATTTTGTTGCGATCGCGGCGGAGGTTCGATTCCTCGGGAACGGCGACCGACCGACGCCTGGAACGAGCGGGCGGTCTGATTGGGGTTCCCCGGTAAACGCCGAACCGTTGTTATCGATGACGAAGCTCGGTCACGGTATCTGCCGGATCACGATGGTCATACCCGGGGCGCGAACCGTGCTGATCTCGGGAGACTTCTCGAACTGGCAGCCGCTTTCGATGAGTGAGGTCGCGCCGGACACGTGGCAGATCGAGATAACTGCCGCCCCGGGCGAGTACAGAATCTCCATCAGTATCGATGGCGGTCCCTGGCAGGCGCCCCCGGGGCTAACTTCTCAAGACGACGAATTCGGCCAAACGACGGGTATCCTGCTCGTACGATAGGTTCCGGAAGTGCGGCCCCGCCGAGCGTTTTTCCTGCTTTTCCCGCAGCTCCCGTTCCTCCCCTTGACCTCTCGGGCCGCGTGCTCGGCTTGAACATACGGCCCGGAACGGACCTCGCCGTAGAGTGTCCCTAGAAATCATGCTCCAGAATCTCCATCGCGCGACGGCAGATCTCCCTGCCGTAATCGGTCCATCGGCCTTCGCCCCAGTACCGGTAGCAACTCGTCTGCGAGATAAGCAGGTGAAAAAGCGCGTTACGGTATCGCGACTCGCCGGTGTCGATGCCCGCCTGGAGGACCTTCTCGGCGAATCGGGCGCTGACCCTCTCCATCGGTCCGAGGAGCTGGTCGTATCCCCTGACCCAGGAGAGATTGTTGGTCCAACTCCCGCCCTCCATGTGGAAACGATCGTCTTCACGCGTGAGATCCTCGATCGCCTTCGCCATGCGCTCGGCACCCGGCCTTTCGCCGGCGCGATTCCAAATCCGCTGTTGCATGAGGGGTTGGACGGCGGGTAGCGACCTCTCGTCGATCCCCGCCCGTCGCAGAAACTCGAGATACTCGGTAACGTTGAGTGGCCGTACCTGCGAACCGCTCGACTCCGCCATGACCGAGAGGTACTTGTCCGGAAAATCGTTCATCATGACCCCGCCGTTTTCGCCGTCTCCGATCTGTGTGACCAAAGCGGGGATAGGCATGCCCCCGACCTCTTGCAGAGAAAGTCCCTTGGCTTCGTAGTACGGCTGCATCTGAGCGACGAGCTTAGTATCGCTGCCCTGTGTCTTGATGATCGCGACGATCTCCTGGACCTCGCCGTCGGAGTTACGCGCCACGAGGCGATGGGGCACGTGAGGCCGCCGAACACCTTCTCCGGTGCCTGCCAGTTCGACGCTGTGTTCCTGCACGAGGACCCATTCGTAACCGCACTGCCGAATCGTCCTCACGAACTCGAAGGCGACATCGGGGTGGTTGGGAAGCGCCATCTCCGGCGGCGAAAAACCCCGGACCCGACGGAGCGCCTCCTCGCCGAAGAGCGCCAGGAAATGCTGCTGCCACGCGTCGACATGGAGCCGGAAGTCCTGCGCGGGTGTCGAAGGCGCGACGGGATGACCCCATGCGGTGCCGAGCCATTCGACGCACCGGCGGTAACGAGGGTCGCAGGTGATGCGCCGCAACGCGTCGATGACGTCGTCGGCGCCCATCTGCTGGAGGCCGAAGAGCAGGCACCCCGAATAGTCCAGCATGATCCTCGGAGAATATCCCTCGTCGACGAGCCGCGGAATGAACTCGCCCATGCGCTTGTAACACCACCGGAAAACGGGAGCGTTGTGGTGATCATGGATGTTCTGGTGCTCCGTCATGTACTGGAGATGGCTGATGACCCTGGCCGTCCGCAGGTCGTCGCCGCCCTCCGGCACCAACGGTTGGTGCATGTGAAGAGCGTTGGCAAAGCCGCTCTTGATCGCGGGAAAGTCGACATCGCTCTCGGCAATGAACGCGGGTTCCCGCCGCTCCCTGGCCGCCGACACTTCTCTCCCGCGACCGCTGATCTCGGGTAGTTGTTCCATGGTGTGCACCTCTCGGACGGGTTGTGTCCCGTGTTTTGTGGAAGATGTCCAACGTAGCCTCCGGGACCTCCTTTTGAGCGTAGCTTCTCTACGCTGCTTCGTGCAACAACTCCGTCACCTTTTGGCCGTTGTGGATTTGGAGATAGTCCGTTATTCTTGTTCAGTATGATGGATGATCTCCTGCATAGACTTCAAGAGCGGGTCAAGGAACTGACCGCTTTGCACGGGACCGCCCGAATTCTCCAGGACCAAACCAAATCGGCGAGCGACGTGATGAGGGAAGTAACGGCCTTGATACCACCGGCGTGGCAGTATCCCGAGGTCGCTGCCGCGCGCATTCGATTCGAACGCCTCGAAGAGAAGACGGCTTCTTTTCGCGACACGGAGTGGAGGCAAATCGCCCCGTTCGTCGTCCGCGGCGGGCAATCTGGAGAGGTCGAGGTCTGCTACCTGGAGCCGCGGCCACCGGCGGACGAGGGACCGTTCCTGAAAGAGGAGAGGGATCTCATCGAGTCTCTGGCGGAGATGCTCAGATCCTACTTCCAGCACATGCTCGCCGACCAGGATCTGCTCAAGGCGCATTCGGAGCTGGAGCAAGTCGTGGCGGCGAGAACGGCCGAACTGAGGGAGACTAACGCTTCGCTGCGGCGGCTGGCCTCGGAGCTCTCTCTCGCGGAGGCCAGGGAGCGGAGGATAATCGCCGAGGATATTCACGATCACATCGGGCAGGCACTCGCGTTCATCAAGATGAACCTCGGGCAATTTCGAGGCAACGCGATATTCTGCGGCTTCGAAGATAAGATCGACGAGATAGCCACGCTCCTCGATCAGACGATCCAGTATACGCGCAATCTGACATTCGAGATCAGCCCGCCCACCCTGTATGAGCTTGGGCTCGAAGCCGCGATAGACGGGCTGGCGGAGCGTTTCCGAAAAAAGCACGGGCTCGCCGTTCGCGCCGAAGCGGGCCCGGAGATCGGGCCGCTCGGGAGCGACGTCGTCGTGCTTCTGTACAAGTCGATTCAGGAGCTCTTGACGAACGTGATGAAGCACGCGCGCGCGAGCAGATCCGCCGTCCGGGTCAAACGGGAGGGAGAGTTTATTCGCGTCGAGGTGGAGGACGACGGGTGCGGCTTTGACGCCGGCGCGCTCGAATCCTGCGGCGCGAGCGACCATTTCGGGCTCTTCAATATCAGGGAACGGATTCAGTATCTCGGCGGGGTCATGGAGATCCGCTCGGCTCCAGGAAGAGGGACCACCGTCGTGCTTCTCACTCCGTGCCGTACGTGAGGACCCATGAAGCCGATAGCTATACTCATCGCCGACGATCACCGCCTGTTCCGCGACGGTCTGCGTAACCTCCTGGACAAGCAACAGAACATGAGGGTTGTAGCCGAGACGACCGACGGTCCCGAAACCGTCTCCGCGGCCATCGAGCTGAAGCCGGATGTCGTTCTCATGGATATATCCATGCCCGAGCTCAACGGAATTGAAGCAACCCGCCGGATCATCTCGCAGCGCGCCGCGACGAAAGTCATCATGCTCTCTATGCATTCAGACAGGCGCTTCATCACGGAATCGCTGAAGGCGGGAGCCGTGGGTTACCTCCTGAAGGATTGCGCCTTCGACGAAGTGCTTCTCGCCGTGAACACGGTGAGCGAAGGCGCGACATATCTCTCGAGCCGGATCAGCGAATCGGTGATCAAGGAGTACGTCGCCATCGCGAAGAGCGTTTCCGGATCGGCGTTTTCGATCCTGAGCGCTCGAGAGCGCGAGGTGCTGCAGCTACTCGCCGAAGGGAAATCGACGAAAGAAACTGCCGCCAAGCTTCACGTGAGCGTCAAGACCATCGAAACACACCGGAAGCAGATCATGGATAAGCTGGACATTCACAGCGTGGCAGAGCTCACCAAGTATGCGATCCGCGAAGGATTGACCCCTTTGGAATGAGGGCGGAACGACCTAAGGTATTTGGCGCCCTGAAATCAGGAATCCCCCTATTACGCGGATTTCCGCCTATCCATCATAATCCTCGTCAATAACGCCGTCGGTGTCCTGTCGTAGCGTCACAGGAGGTCAAGGAATGTTCGATACCGGCAACACTGGATTCATGCTCGTTGCGACGAGTCTCGTCATGCTGATGACTCCGGGGCTTGCCTTTTTCTACGGCGGGCTCGTGGGGCGGAAGAACGTTCTCACCATCATGATCCAGAGCTTTGTCTCCATGGGGGTCACGACGATCATCTGGTGGGCATACGGTTACTCGCTCTGCTTCAGCGGTGGAGAGGGGGGAGTCATCGGGAATCTCGACAAGGCGTTCATGATGGGGGTCACCTTGACGACGCCTTCGCCTTACGGCACCGGCAACATTCCCGAATTCGTCTTCATGGCGTATCAGATGATGTTCGCCATCATCACGCCAGCGCTCATCACCGGCGCCTTTTCCAATCGCGTCCGCTTCGGGGCGTATCTCTTATTCCTGGTTTGCTGGTTGACCTTCGTGTATTTCCCATTTGCGCACATGGTGTGGGGGAACGGTCTTCTCGCCAAGCTCGGCGTACTCGATTTCGCCGGAGGCATCGTCGTGCACAACATCGCCGGTATGGCGGCTCTTGCCTCGGTGCTGTACGTCGGACGAAGACGTGTCGGCGACAGCGTGCCGCATAGCATTCCTCTCGTTGCGCTCGGAACCGGCCTCCTCTGGTTCGGCTGGTACGGATTCAATGCGGGAAGCCAACTGAAAGTCGACGCCGTGACAGGCCTGGCCTTTCTCAACACCGACATAGCGGCGTCGTTCGCGGGTCCGACGTGGATGCTGCTCGCGTGGATTTTCGAGAAGAAGCCCAAGTTCCTCGGACTTCTTACCGGAGCCGTGGCGGGGCTCGCGACGATTACCCCGTGCGCCGGATACGTGACGCCCATGAGCGCCGCGATTATCGGCATACTCGCCGGGGGCGTATGTTATCTCGCCGTCAACCTGAAGAACCGGTTTCACTGGGACGACGCTCTCGACGTATGGGGAGTGCACGGAGTCGGCGGGGCGCTCGGAGTCGTGCTTCTCGGCGTTCTTGCGAACAAACTGGTCAACCCGGCGGGGGCCGACGGTCTTCTAAGGGGGAACGGCGGCTTCTTCGCGAAGCAGGTGATCACAGTGATCATTTCCTCCATATACGCTTTCGTCTTCACCTTCGTTATGCTGTGGGGCATCAACAAGATCACGCGCGTGCGGACGACCGAAGGGGAGGAAGAACGAGGGCTCGACGACTCCCTGCACGGCGAGTCTGCGTACCAAGGTGTCTAAGCCGAAGGAGCGATGACGATGCAACGAGCAAGTGTCCCCGCTCTCCACGCCGTCGTGTTGTCCGGCTGTATGATGTGGGCCGCAAACGTGTATGCCACGGCCTCCACGCATGTCTGGGCGCCTTCGACGGACGTACAAGCATACAAGGTGTGGCATATCACGGCCGATGTGTACCCTGCGGTCGAGAAGGACGCGGCCGGCAATTCTGTTCCCACGATCACGAACACCGGGATTACGGTCGGTGTTCTGCCCCTGACGAAATTCAACATGGAGGTCGGTTTCGATCTCAAGACGGGGCTTGGGGCGCTGGACAGCTATCCGATGTATGGGAACCTCAAGATCGGCGTCCCCGAGAATGCGTTAGCGAACGGCTTTCCTGCGGTGGCGGCCGGCGTGTTCGACGCGGGGACCAAGAGCGACTGGACCGACTACAACGTCATCTACGGCAAGATCGCCAGGACGTTTTCCCCAGGCGGGTTCACTCTCGGTCGATTTTCCGCAGGTTACTTCACGGGGAACGAGAAACTGCTGCTCAATGGAAAAGGCGAGAAAGACAATAGCGGATTGCTCGCAGCCTGGGAGCGGACCGTGACGGAAGTGTCCGACAAGCTCTGGATTTGCATCGATTACATGGGCACCGAGAGCATCTATGGCACACTCAATGTCGGTGCGGCATGGAAGTTCGCGGACAACGTTTCCGTAATCGGCGGCTACGATATCTTCAACAACCACGACCTGGTGGATACGATCACTTTGCAGGTGGATATCGACATTTGATCGGTGTCCCTCCTGAAAACTCCATTCCAGCGAAAATCGACGTTCCGTCGAGTTAAAGGCGCTGGGAACCCTCCGCGTGGAGATTAAGCAGCCTGTCGAATATATCGATGATGCAGTCCGCCGACTATCGGTTCTGAATCAACTCTGACGCACCAACGCCGATCCGACCATGCCAATGCCCACAATGACATCGAGGCAAACCCACACCGAGAGCGCTACGACCGCCCCGTGCATGCCGGGGCCGTGCCCCGAGAGGCCGGTGGCGGCATCGATGAGTAGCAACCCGAGAACCAGCGCCAGCAGGCCGGGTATGCCCGCGAGCGCACGGCGCAGAGTGGCACGACTCAAACCGAAGCGCGAGGAGGCAACGGCCGCTATCAGTTTCTACGATGCTGCAATATCTAAGACAAGCCCATTTCCAACTTCGTCCGGCTTGGGGAGGCCATCGGTCCCCTCTGCCGGCGGTTCCCGATTCTCCTCCGAATCGTTCTGAGTACCTTGATTCTTCATCCGTTTGCGCTCGAGTTTTTCCTCCCGCTTTTTCTTTTTCTTCAGTTCTTTGACGCGTTTATCGAACCCATAATTGATGCGTCTTGCCATCCTGCGCCTTTCTGAAATTGAGTCGAATCTGCCCCGCGCTTTGTCGATCCTCTGACGTCATCGGCCGCACATAAGAAAGCGGGGGCCGCCATAGCGACCCCCGTGTTTTCGATGGAAACCCATTCGATGTCCTATCGGCGATCATCCCCGCGATTTGCGTTCACGCGCCTCATTGACTGTGAGGTTGCGCCCCCCGAAGTCCTTCTCGTTGAGACCTTGGATCGCCGCGGTCGCCGATTCGGCATCCATCTCGACAAAGCCGAATCCCTTCGGGCGGCCTGTTTCGCGATCGGTCACGAGCGTCACCTCATGAACCGTTCCGAACGCCTCGAAAGCGGCGCGGATGGTTTCGTTCGTTGCGTCAAACGGAAGGTTGCCGACATAGAGTCTCTTGTTGGACATGGAATAACTCCTCTTTCCACCCCTCGAATCTCTTGCGATGCTTTTGAGTATTCAACAGCTACCGCGGGTTACTTGGTTTCCGTGAAAAGCAAGGTGCGCTTTCACGTTGGACTCGGGAATCTCGCTCTGGTCCGGGGGTCGAGACAGCAGGAGTGGACATTGCGGAAACGAGCGGCGCAGAGTCATTCTCTGAGTTGCCTCAAGCTAA
>Ga0315275_10002185_pt1 | contig 17573 bp, 16 predicted proteins | sample YL17G03_0_MG_FD_205557 | JGI IMG/M metagenome (GOLD analysis project Ga0315275, IMG submission 205557) | Sediment microbial communities from Yellowstone Lake, YNP, Wyoming, USA - YL17G03_0 | ecosystem: Environmental > Aquatic > Freshwater > Lake > Sediment | place: USA: Wyoming | collected...
CTCCCACCGGATCCTCCGCGAGACCGACTGGGAGATCTACGGGATGGACATGCAGACCGACCGCATCACCGCCCTGCTGCCCGAGCAGCGCTTCCACTTCTTCGAAGGCGACATCACGATCAACCGCGAGTGGATCGAGTACCACGTCAAGAAGAGCGACGTCGTGCTGCCGCTGGTCGCGATCGCCACGCCGGCCACCTACGTCCGCGAGCCGCTGCGCGTGTTCGAGCTCGATTTCGAGGCCAACCTGCCGATCGTCCGCGCCTGCGTTCGCTACAGGAAGCGGATCGTCTTCCCGTCGACGTCCGAGGTCTACGGGATGTGCGGCGACGCCGAATTCGACCCCGAGAGCTCACCGCTCGTGCTCGGCCCGATCAACAAGCCGCGCTGGATCTACAGCTGCGCCAAGCAGCTGATGGACCGCGTGATCCACGCCTACGGCATGGAGCAGGGCCTCGACTACACGTTGTTCCGGCCGTTCAACTGGATCGGTGCGGGTCTCGACTCGATCAACACGCCGAAGGAAGGCAGCTCGCGCGTGATCACACAGTTCCTCGGCCACATCGTCCGCGGCGAGCCGATCAAGCTCGTCGACGGCGGCACGCAGAAGCGCGCGTTTACCTACATCGACGACGGCATCGCGGCGCTGATGAAGATCATCGCCAACGACGGCGGCGTCGCGTCGGGCAGGATCTACAACATCGGCAATCCGGCCAACAACTTCTCGGTGCGCGAAGTCGCGACGATGATGCTCGACCTCGCCCTCACCTACGCGGAATACCGCGACAGCGCAGCCCGGGTCGCGATTGTCGAAACCACCGCGGACGCGTACTACGGCAAGGGCTACCAGGACGTCCAGAACCGCGTGCCCAGGATCGCCAACACCTGCGCCGATCTCGACTGGACGCCCGTCGTCGCGATGGACGACGCGCTGGCGCGGATCTTCGACGCCTATCGCGGGCAGGTCGCCGAAGCGCGCCACCTCGTCGACTGACAGGCGCCGGCCGGCGTCCCGCGGTCCGGCGTCGCAGCGAGGGCAGGCGCGCGCCGACAGGTCTAGATCGCCTCGACGGCGAAGCTCGCGGGCGGCAGGCCGCTCAGATGCCGCTCCCACATCGCCGTGTAGGCCGACTCGATGTGGCGGCGGAAGCGATCCGTATCGAACAGCGGGCACGTCGCGCGGTTGTCCGCGAGCCGGGCGCGGATCGCCGCCAGCAGGGACGGCGTCGTGGCGAGTTGCAGCGCCAGCGCCTCATAGTCATCGAGATTCCGGGTAGCGAGTTCAGGCAATCCGACGGCATGAAGCAGGCTGCCTGCTACGCGACCGGCGAACGTGGTGCCCATGCATGTCACGACCGGCAGCCCGGCCCACAGCGCGTCGCTCGCCGTCGTGTGCGCGGCGTAGGGCAGCGTGTCGACGAAGAGGTCCGCCAGCCGCTGGCGCGCGAGGTGCGCGTCCTGCGCCCGCCGCGGTGCGAAGACGAGACGGTCCTCGCTCACGCCCCGCCGCAGCGCCTCCCGCCGCAGGTTGGCCGACGCGGCCGCGTTGTCCTCGAGCAGCCACAGGACGCTCCCCTCCATCCGGTACAGCAGACGCATCCAGATGTCGAAGATCTCCGGCGTGATCTTGTAGTTGTTGTTGAAACAGCAGAACACGAACCCGGTTTCCGGCAGCCCCGCTTCGGCGCGCGTCGGCGTCTGCTCGGCCATCCGGCGCTTCCGGTCGTTGACCTGATAGGTGTCCGGCAGCCGCACCACCTTCTCCGCATAGAAGGCTTCGTCGTCGGTCGGTATCACGAATCTGTCGGCCACGATGTAGTCGATGTACTCCGCGCCGAAGGTGCCCGGGTAGCCAAGAAAGTTGACCTGGAGGGGCGCCGGCCGATGGGCCAGGATTCCCGGACGGCTGTCCGTCGTGTGGCCGGTCAGGTCGACCGCAATGTCGATCCCCGCCGCGGCCAGCATGGTTGCGACTTCGACGTCGCTGTCGCCGCGGACATCCACGAATCGATCGAACGAGCGCGCGATCCGCTCGCGGATGCCGCCTTCCGCCGCGGGACCGAAGGAAATCGCCGTGATCTCGAAGCGGCTCCTGTCGTGGGCTTCGAACAGCCCGGCGGCAAGGTACGCGACCGCGTGCTCGTGAAAGTTCGCGGACAGGTAGGCCACGCGAATCCGGTCGCGCCGGTCGCGGCCGCCCGCGGCAAGCGGACGCGCCGACGGCGGGCACTGGTCGCCCACGTAGGTGCGCGCGCACTGCAACTGCGCCGACGAAGACCGCGAATTGACGAGAAAGGCGAACGGATGGACCGCCTTGCCGCCGCTTTCCACTGCGCTCTCGACGCTGCGCGTCAGCTCGGCTACGTTCGCCCAATCGCAACACATCAGGCGACTCCGGAGCCGGGTCCCCGCCGCATAATCGTAATCGGGGGCGATCGCGAGCAGCCGGTCGAACGCCGCGGCGGCATCGCCGAAGCGCTTCAGCAGGTAGAGTGCGTTGCCGCGATGGGCGAGCGCGTCCGGGTCGTGCGGATCGAGCGCGAGCAGCCGGTCGCAAGTCTCGAGCGCTTCCTGCACGCGCCGCAGCTCGAGCAGCACCAGCGTGCGATGGTTCAGCGCTTCCGCATACCGGGGATCGAGCGCAAGCGCCCGGTCGTAGAAAGCCAGCGCTTCCTCGTCCCGGCCGAGGCCGCGCAGCGCATTGCCGCAATTGCTGAGGGCATCGACATAATTCGGCCGCATCGTGAGTGCCCGGTCGCAGCTCGCCGCCGCTTCGGCAAACCGCCTCAGCCCGCACAGCGCGACGCCGCGGTTGTTGTACGCTTCCGCATAGTGCGGCATGAGCGCCAGCGCCCGGTCATAGCTCGCGAGCGCTTCGTCGTCGCGCTGCAATCGATGCAGGGCGTTGCCGCGATTGTTGTGCGCTTCCGCATAGTCGGGCTTGAGCGCCAATGCGCGATCGCAACTGGCGAGCGCAGCGCCGTAATCCCCCAACTCCTGCAGCACGAGGGCGAGATTCGAGTGCGCGGCCGGCTGCCCGGGGTCGATGGCGATCGCCGTGCGGATCAGGTCCGCCGCCTCCCGATGCCGGCCTTGCTGATGCTGCACCAGCCCCAGCATGTGCAGGACGCCGCTGTGCCCGGGCGTCTGCGCGAGGACCTCGCGATACAACGATTCGGCCGGCGCGAGCTCGCCGCGCTGGTGGTGGGCAAATGCCTGGTCGAGTTTCGCGTTCATCGCCACCGCTTCCGTGGGCTGCAGCCGCCGCTGCAGATCGCTTCCGGTGCGCGGCCCCTGCGCGAAGCCGGCGCCGGCACGGCACGGCCGCCGCGCTCGGGTGCGCATTGTACGCGATGGCGGATGCGCGGCGAGCCCGCCCGGCTTGTTCGGACCGTGGCTGTCCGCTAGAGTCTCGCCTTCGGCAACGCCGGCCATCCAGGTTCCCGATGCTCCTCGCGCTGAAAATCGACGTCGACACGCTGCGCGGCACGCGCGAGGGCGTGCCGCGCCTGGTCGACCTGCTGCGCCGCCACGATGCGGGGGCCACCTTCCTGTGGAGCCTCGGCCCCGACCACACCGGGCGCGCAATCAAACGCGTATTCCGTCCTGGATTCGTGCGGAAAGTGCAGCGCACGTCGGTGGTGAAGCACTACGGCGTGCGGACCCTGCTGTACGGAACCGTGCTCCCGGGCCCGGACATCGGTCGCCGCAGCCCCGACGTCATGCGCGCGGTGCGCGACGAGGGCTTCGAAGTCGGCATCCACACGTGGGACCACATCCGCTGGCAGGATGGCGTCGCGACCGCAGACGCCGAATGGACCCGCGCGGAGATGCAGCGCGCGTGCGAGCGCTTCACCGAGATCTTCGGCACCGAGCCGAGGACCCACGGCGCCGCGGGCTGGCAGATGAACGCCCACGCGTTGCGGCTGACACAGCGGCTGGGTTTCGACTACTGTTCCGACGGTCGCGGCACGCACCCGCATCTGCCGGTCTGGAACGCGGAACTGGTCCGCTGCCCGCAACTGCCCACGACGCTGCCGACGCTGGACGAGCTGATCGGCCGCGACGGCATCACGCCCGGGAATGTCGCCGCGCACCTGCTGCAGCAAACCCGGCAGCCGAAAGCGGCCGGCCACGTCTACACGTTGCACGCCGAGCTCGAAGGCCAGCGTCTCGCGCCGGTGTTCGAGCAGCTCCTCACCGGATGGAAGGCACAAGGCTGGCGGCTCGTCTCGACGCGCACGCTGTATGAGTCGCTGCACGTGCTGGCCCTGCCGCGGTGCGAGGTCGGTCCGGGCGAGATCCCCGGTCGGAATGGAAAAGTGTTGCTGCAGGGCGCCGAGTTTCTGGCGGACGTCGATCTCGCCGCGTAGCCCGGGTCGAACGCAGCGAAACCCGGGGTTGCCGTCGCACGCGCGCCGGCAACGCACGCGCACCGGCCCCGGGTTTCGCTGCGCTCAACCCGACCTACGCCGTGCCGCGTCTGATCGGCACCACAACCGGTACGGGGCGCCACCCCCTGCGGACCCAACGGCTTGTGTTCGCCGAGGGCCGGGGCTAGCATTGCGTCAGAAATCTTCCCAGCCGTCCGCCCACCCCATTTCGCCGCCAAGGAAGCCCATGGTCGAGCGCAAGTCCCGCCCCGCTCCCCTCACCCTCGTCGCCCGCAAATCCGCCAAACCCGGCCGGTCCGGCCCGGCCACCCGGCTGCTCCCGCCCAACAAGCTGTTCGTGCTCGACACCAATGTCCTGATGCACGACCCCACGAGCCTGTTCCGGTTCGAGGAGCACGACATCTACCTGCCGATTCTCACGCTCGAGGAGCTCGACAACAACAAGAAAGGCGTGACCGAGGTCGCCCGCAACGCGCGCCAGACCTCGCGCTTCATCGACGAGCTCGTTTCGGGTGTCCCGGACAGCATCGCCGCGGGGATCTCGCTCGAGCCCAAGTCCAACGGCGCGGCCACCGGCCGCCTGTTCCTGCAGACCGAGACCATCACCACGGTGCTGCCGCCGTCGCTCGCCAACGGCAAGGCCGACAACCAGATCATCGCCGTCGTCATGCACCTGCGCGACGCGCATCCGAAACGCAGCGTGATCCTGGTCAGCAAGGACATCAACATGCGGATCAAGGCGCGCGCGCTGGGGATCGCCGCCGAGGACTACTTCAACGACAAGGTGCTGGAGGACACCGAGCTCCTCTACAGCGGCATGCGCGAGCTGCCCGCGGATTTCTGGGACCGCCATGGCAAGGGCATGGAATCGTGGCAGCAGGGCGGGCACACCTATTACCGCGTCACCGGGCCGCTCGTGGCCTCGATGCTGACCAACGAATTCCTGTACCAGGAGCTTGCCGGCGAAGCACCGTTGTACGCGCTGGTGAAGGAGATCTCCGGCCGCACCGCGGTGCTGTCCACGCTCAAGGACTACACGCACCAGAAGAGCAACGTCTGGGGGATCACCGCCAGGAACCGCGAGCAGAATTTCGCGCTGAACCTCCTGATGAACCCCGAGATCGACTTCGTCTCGCTGCTGGGCCAGGCCGGCACCGGGAAGACCCTGCTGACGCTCGCCGCGGGACTCATGCTGACGCTCGAGTTCAAGGTCTACTCGGAGATCATCATGACCCGGGTGACGGTGCCGGTCGGCGAGGACATCGGCTTCCTCCCCGGGACCGAGGAGGAGAAGATGAACCCGTGGATGGGAGCGCTCGAGGACAATCTCGACGTCCTGAACAAGACCGACGACGAGGCCGGCGAATGGGGGCGCGCCGCGACGCGCGACCTGATCCGCTCGCGGATCAAGGTGAAGAGCCTCAACTTCATGCGCGGCCGCACGTTCATCAACAAGTTCCTCATCATCGACGAGGCGCAGAACCTGACGCCGAAGCAGATGAAGACGCTCATCACGCGCGCGGGACCCGGCACCAAGGTCGTCTGCCTCGGCAACATCGCCCAGATCGACACGCCTTACCTGACCGAGGGGAGCTCCGGCATCACGTACGTCGTCGACCGCTTCAAGGGCTGGGCGCACTCGGGGCACGTGACGCTGCAGCGCGGCGAACGCTCGCGCCTTGCCGACCACGCGGCGGAAATCCTCTGACGCCGGACTCGCCGCATCGTGCGCGATCGCGCCGGCACGCGAGCGCGGGCCGGTAGCGCCCGATGCCGACCGCATTGCGCCGGTTCGCGCGTTTCGCCGTGGTCGGCGCGCTCGCGACCGCGGTGCACACGACGGTGTTCTCCGTCGCGATCGAAATGGCGCACATCGAGCCGGTGCTCGCCAACGGCATCGCCTTCAGCGTGGCGGTGCTCGTCGGCTACGAACTCAACCGCCGCTGGACGTTCGCCGCGCACGGGGCCGCGAACGCCCGGCTGTGGCGATACGTTGCCGCCCAACTGATCGGCCTCGCCTGGAGCAGCGTGATCATGTTCGCGGTCGTGCACGGAGCGCGCTGGTCGCCGTACCTCGGCCTCGTGCTGTGCCTGCTGTTGGTACCGCCCCTGACGTTTGCGCTCAGCCAGTTCTGGGTGTTCAGGCGGCGCGGCTGATGCCATGGCCGTCCCGCCCCGCGCCCGCTTCCGTCAGTAGCTTCCGCGTTTCGCGAAGTTCTCGAAGCGCGTGTACTCGCCGAGGAAGGTGAGCCGCACGGTGCCGATCGGACCGTTGCGCTGCTTGCCGATGATGATCTCGGCGATCCCCTTGTCCTGCGTGTCGGGGTTATAGACTTCGTCGCGGTAGATGAACAGGATCACGTCTGCATCCTGTTCGATCGCGCCCGATTCACGAAGATCCGACATCACCGGCCGCTTGTTCGGCCGCTGCTCGAGCGAGCGGTTCAACTGCGACAGCGCCATCACCGGAACCTTCAATTCCTTCGCCAGCGCTTTCATCGACCGCGAAATCTCGGAGATCTCGGTGGCGCGGTTCTCGCCGGCGGAGGACGCCTGCATCAATTGCAGGTAGTCGACGACGACGAGGCCGAGCTGCCCGTACTGCTTCATCAGGCGCCGGGCGCGGGAGCGCACCTCGATCGCATTCAGCGCCGGCGTTTCGTCGATCAGGATCGGCGCCTCGTGCAGGCGGCCGAGCGCCGCGGTCAGCTTTTCCCAGTCGTCGGGGGCGAGGCGCCCGGTGCGCAGCAGGTGCTGGTCGAGCCGGCCGACCGACCCGATCATCCGCAACGCGAGTTGCGAAGCGCCCATCTCCATCGAAAACACCGCGACCGGCAGCCGGGCGACGAGCGCGACGTGCTCGGCGATATTGAGCGCCAGGGCCGTCTTTCCCATCGACGGCCGTCCCGCGACGACCACCAGATCGCCCGGCTGCAATCCCGCCGTCTTCTCGTCGAGGTCGGAGAAGCCGGTCGGCACGCCGGTGACCGGCGAAGGGTCATCGCGATTGAAGAGGTCTTCGATGCGCTCGACGACACCGGCCAGAAGTTTTCCAATCTCGGCAAAGACCTGGGTGCCGCGGCTGCCCTGCTCGGCAATGTGCAGCACCTTGGCCTCGGCCTGGTCGAGGATCTCCTTGGCGCTGCGCCCGAGCGGGTTGTACGCGGAGTCGGCAATCTCGCCGGCGGTCGCCGCCAGCTGGCGCAGGATCGAGCGCTCGCGGACAATCTCGGCGTAGTGGCGGATGTTGGCCGCGGTGGGGACGTTCTGCACCAGCGCGCCCAGATACGGCATGCCGCCGACGTAGTCGAGCCGCTCCACCGACGACAGGGCCTCCGCCACCGTCACCACATCGGCCGGCTTGCTGTCGGCGACGAGGCCGATGATGTGGTGATAGATGAGCCGGTGGGCTTCGCTGTAGAAATCGGCGTCGGCGATCACGTCGCCCACGCGATCGGCGGCTTCGTTGTCAAGCAGGAGGCCGCCCAGCACCGATTGCTCCGCCTCGAGCGAATGCGGGGGAAGCTTCAGGGCGTCGACTTGCGGATCGTCAGGCATGGCGCGGCAACAGGCGGGACGTCAATTTTAACGCCGACGCGCAGCGCGAAGGAATAATCCGGGTGCAGCAGCGCTTGAAATTCGTGATCACCGCCGGCCGGATTGCCGTAAAATCGCCGCTGCGCGAATGCCGCCCGCAGTGGGCGCCAGCCCGCCTTCAGGATCGATGCAACCCTTCTCTTCCCCGGCGAGCCGGCGACAGGCGCTGACGGTCGCCCTCGGCGTCCTGCTGTGCGCGGCCGCCGCCATTGCCGTGCACGGGATGCCCGTGGTCGACGAGTGGGCGCACTTCCATCAGGTCAAGCAGTTCCTCCAAGGGCATTACACGCCCATCGACGGACTGACGACGATCCCGGGCTACCACGCGGTCGTCGCCTTGGTCGAGAGGGCGTTCGACAGCGAATCCCTCGGCCTCGCGCGCTCGGTGACGATGGCGTTTGCCCTCCTTGCCGTGCCCGCATTCTCGGGTATCCGGCGCGCCGTCGCGCCGGCCGAGGATCCGACGCTGCCGACGCTGCAGTTTCTGTTCTTTCCCCTGTTCTTCCCGTTCTGCTTCCTGGTGTACACCGACGTGCCGTCAGTCGCGCTGGTGCTGTGGGCGCTGCGGTGTTCGCTCACCGGGCACCACCGTGCGGCCGGCCTGTTCGGCCTCCTTTCGCTGCTGGTGCGACAGAACAACATCGTCTGGATCGGGTTCATCGCGCTGCTGCAAGCGCTGGAGATCCGCGCGCGGCACCCGACACGGGAGGCGCGCCTGCGCGCGTCGCGGTCGCTCATTCCGCATGCGCTGAACGCTGTGGCCTTCGCCGGCTATTGGGTCTGGAACGGGTCGATCTCGATGTCGCGGGTGGCCACCGAGATGCATCCGGATCTCACGCTGCACGCCGGCAACCTGTTCTTCATGCTGTTCCTGGCCGGCGTCTTCCTGTCCCCGCTCATGGTCCTGTGGCTGCCGAACTATCTGCGGGCCGTGCCTTCGCGCCCGTGGCTGCTGGCGATTCCGGTCGCGTTCGGCGCCCTGTACGCGGTTGCGTTCGTCGTCGACCACGTCGCCAACCTGTTCGGCATGGACTACTACCTGCGCAATTTCATTCTCGTCTACGTGTCCGAGCACCGCGTCGCCTCTGTCGGATTCGGCGTCACGGCCGTCGCCGCCGCGTGCGCGCTCAGCCAGGTGCGCTGGCAACGAACCTCGTTCGCCCTGCTGCTGCCCGTATCGATGGTGTTCGTCAGCTTCCTCTGGCTGATAGAGCAACGCTACTACCTCATCCCGCTCGCGCTGCTGCTGGCATTGCGCGTGCTCGAGGATCGCCGCGTGGAACGCATCATGCTGGGACTCTGGATTCCCGTCGCGCTGGCGTTTCTCTACGGCATGGTCACGCGCGAGTTCTTCCTCTGAGAGGCTGAGAACGGGCAGACCACGTTTTTCCGGGAAAACGTGGTCTGTCCCCCGTTTCTCCGCTACTGCCCGCCGTGCTCCCCGATCACCGTGACCGTGATGTTGGCATGGGCATCGGTATGCAGCGCGACGACCAGCGGGTGGTCGCCCACGTGCTTCAACGGCCCGGTCGGCATCCGGATGTCGGCCTTCCCGACCGCGAAACCCTGCACCTTCAGCGCCTCGACGATATCGACGTTGGTGACCGACCCGAACAGACGGCCGTCGACCCCGGCCTTCTGCGTGATCTGCACCACCAGGCCCTCCAGCCGGGCGGCCTGCCCCTGCGACGCCGCGAACTTGTCGGCGGCGATCGTTTCCAGCTCGGCGCGCTTCGCTTCGAGCAGCTTGACGTTCTCCGGCGTGGCCCGCTTCGCCTTCCCTTGCGGGATCAGATAGTTGCGCGCGTAGCCGTGCTTGACCTTGACGACGTCACCGAGGTTGCCGACGTTGACGATCTTCTCGAGCAGAATGATTTGCATCGCGTCCTCCGCTCAGTGCAGGTCGGTGTACGGGACGAGCGCAAGATAGCGCGCGCGCTTGATGGCGGTCGACAGCTGGCGCTGGTAGCGCGCCTTGGTGCCGGTGATCCGGGCCGGCATGATCTTGCCGTTTTCCTGGATGAAGTCCTTCAGGATCTCGATGTCCTTGTAGTCGATCTCCTTGACGCCTTCGGCGGTGAAGCGACAGAACTTCTTCCGCTTGAAGAGGTTGTTGCCGCGATCGCGCTTCTTCAGGTCCTTGCCGTTCTTGCCTTTACCTTTACCTCTACCGAGGGGACGGGGCATGGTCGTTTCCTTTCAGTCTCGTTTCAGCAATTCGAATTCGTTCACGTGCAGCGCGATGGTGATGCCGGTCCGGTAGCGCCGGGCGAGAAAGCCCCTGCAGCGCAGCGCGGTTCCGTTCGCGATCCTGGCGAGCGAGGTGGCAGGTTCACCAAAAGCCACCGCGGCCAGCTCGCATTCGACCTTGCGCTCGCCGTCGGCTTCCGCCTGGACCGACGCATGCCGAAGCATGCACTCGAGCGCGGGGATGCCGGCAGGCGTGTAACGCAGGTCGCCGCGGTCGGCCAGCGTGGCGTCGAGCACCAGCCGGTTCGCATCGGGCACGTGGGTTCTTGGGTGTGCCGGCGCTTACGCCGACGCCGGGGATTCGGCGGCGGCGTCGGGCGGCGCTTCGGCGCTGACGCGGCTGCCGCGATCGGGCCGGTCACCGCGATCGCCGCGGTCGCCGCGGTCGGGACGATCACCGCGCTCGCCACGCTCGCCGTCCCGGTCGGTCGGCCTCGGCTTTTCTTCGCGCATCATCGGCGACGGGGCAATGACCGCTTCGCGCATCGCGACGATCAGGTGGCGCAGCACCGCGTCGTTGAATTTGAACGCGTGCTCGAGCTCGGCCAGCGTTTCGCGGCCGCACTCGATGTTCATCATGACGTAATGCGCCTTGTGGACCTTGGCGATCGGGTAGGCCAGCTGGCGCCGCCCCCAGTCCTCGAGACGGTGGATCCGCCCGGCCTGGGCGGTGACCATCGTCCGGTAGCGCTCGATCATAGCGGGCACCTGCTCGCTCTGATCGGGATGGACGATGAAAACGACTTCGTAATGACGCATGCAGAACGCTCCTTATGGTCGGTTGAGCCGCCGTAATCGATGCTCCGGCGCGCTGGTGGCCTCCCCGTCTGCGGCGGGTGAGGCAAGGGAACCGTTGATTATGCGGCAAAACGTCTGTCAGATCAAGCTTGTAGGCTCCGCCCGGTCAGTGGGAGAGCAGCGCGGCGTCGCGCTCTGCCTTGGGGAGCGCGGCCAATGCCTTCACCCGGGCGTAGAAACGCGGCAGATCGCCGCCCTCGGCGGCCAGCAGCGCGCGAAATTGCGGGACCCGATCCGCGTAAAGGCTCACGGGTCGCGAACCACCGATCGAAGACCGGCGCGCCGTCGGCGGCGGCCTTCATCCGTTCGTGCTCGAGGCGCATGTCCGCGAAGGCCGCCGCCTTGCCGGCGCGCTGTTCGGCGTCGGGGAGGCCGCTCGCGTAGATCGCGGCGAGGCGATCGCGCGTGCGGCGCACCAGCGCGCGAAAATCGGCTTGCAGTTTCGCGCCGCGCGCGACGGCAGCCGCGAGCTGCGCCGCATCGGGGCGCTGGCGCTGCGCGACGAGCCAGCGGTTGAGGCCCTCTTCCTCGACCGCCACGGCATAGGACTCGTTGAACGCCGTGTCGTCCTTGACGTAGACGATCTGGTGGGCGAGCTCGTGAAACAGCAGCCGTGCGAGCTCCGGCTCGCGATAGCCGATGAAGCTGGAGAGCACCGGGTCGTCGAAATAGCCGAGCGTCGAATAGGCGGGGACGCCGCCGACATGGACATCGTCGCCGGTCGCGGCGAGCCGCGTTCCTTCGGCACGCGCGTCGCCTTCCGCGAAGTAGCCGCGGTAGTTGACGCAGCCGGCGACCGGGAAACACCACTGCCGCGGCGTCAGCGAAAGTTCAGGCGCCGCGAACACGTTCCAGACGACGAACGGCCGTCCGAGGTCGGCGTACCGCGTGTAGCTGCCGTTGTCGGGGAGTGCCAGCTCCCGGCTGGCGAAGGCGCGAATCGCCTGCACGCGCGCGAGGCGCTCCTTCAATACGGGATCGGTGGCTGTCTCCGCGACCGCCTCGATGGGCCTGGCACGGGAAAAGAGATCGAGTTGCCCGGCGATCCCCTGCCAATAGAACTCGACCGCCGAGCAGCCGGAGAGCGCGGAGAGGGCGATCGCCAGTGCCGTTCGCGCGAGGGCGCGCGCGCGTGCCAGGGTCGAGCGGCGGCGACTGCAGCGCTTTCGCATTCGTGAACCGCCTGCTATTGCACCGCGTCGCCGCGCGTAGCTCGCGTAGCCCGGCTTGAGCGCAGCGAAACCCGGGTGGATCGAGAATGAGCCACCGCCGCCCCGGGTTTCGCGTCGCTCAACCCGGGCTACCCGGTACTGGCCCGCAGAAACCGCCCGAGCCGCGCGACACCCTCCTCGAGTCTTGCCATCTCGATGGTGTAGGCGAAGCGCACATGGTCGCTCGCGCGATGCGTGCCGAAGTCGAGGCCCGGCGTGATCGCCACGCCCGCGCCTTCCAGCACGTCCCGGCAGAAGCGCTGGCTGTCGGCCGAGAAACGCGAACTGTCGGCGTAGACGAAGAACCCGCCGCTCGGCATCACCGGGATTCCGAAGCCGAGGTCGCGCAGCGCCGGCACCAGGAAATCGCGGCGGTCGCGGAACGCCTGCCGGCGCTCCTCGACGATCGCGAGCGTGGCCGGCTCGAAACAGGCGAGCGCCGCCCGCTGGGAGAGCGTCGGCGGGCAGATGTAGAGGTTCTGCGCCAGCGTCTCGAGGTCGCGAACGTGGCGTTCCGGGGCGACGATCCAGCCCAGGCGCCATCCGGTCATGTTGAAATACTTGGAGAAGCTGGAGACGACGAACAGGTCGTCGGCAAATGCCTCCGCGATCGACAGCACCGAGTGCGGCGCCCCGTCGTAGGACAGGCCGAGATAGATCTCGTCGACGATCAGGCGCCCGGAGAGCCGCTCGACCGTCGCCGCGATCCTGCGCATCGCGTCCGGCGGGACCATCGTGCCGGTCGGATTCGACGGCGAGGCGATCAGCACGCCCCGCGTGCGCGGTGTCCAGTGGCGCTCGATCAGATCGGCCGACAGTTGGTAGCCGGTCTCGGGGCCGACGGGAATGCCGAAGGGATCGCCTTCGAGAATGCGGACGAATTGCCGGTTGCACGGGTAGCCCGGATCGGAAAGGAGAATCCGATCGTCGCGATTGACGAGGAGCGCCATCACCAGCAGCAGCGCCGCCGACGACCCGGCGGTGACGATCACGCGCTCCGGGGCGACGGCAACGCCCAGGTGGTCGGCATAATGCCGCGCTATCGCCTGCCGCAGTTCCGGGATGCCCAGCGCCGACGTGTAATGGACGCGGCCGTCGGCGAGCGCGAGGTGCGCTGCGGCGAGCACCGGCGCCGGCGTCGGAAAGTCCGGCTCGCCGATCTCCATGTGGATGACGCTGCGGCCGGCCGCTTCGAGCGCGCGCGCGGCGGTCTGGACCTCCATCACGTGGAACGGCGCGATTTCGCGGACGCGAGCGGCAAGGTTGATGCGGGACTCCATCGAACGGCGTAGGTCGCAACGGCCGGAAAAGCGTTATGGTAATGCCTGTGCGCCCGGCCGGGTGGTTCCGCCGGACGCGCGGCGCCCGCGATCTTCGCAAAAGGAGTCACGAATGGACAAGGAACTGCGCCAGATGAAGAGCCCGCCGCTCGCGGCCGCGGTCGCGGCGTGCGCATTCGTCGCCGGCCTCTCGCTCGCCTCCGGCGCGCGCGCAACCGTCTACAAGTGCGCCGACCAGGGCGGCTCAGTCGTCTATCAGGAAGCGCCCTGTCCGAAGGGGAAGGAGCTGCGCAACTTCGATACCGACCCGCCGGAGATTTCGGTGGTCCCGGCGTACACGGGCCCGGCGGCGCCACCGGCTGCGGCCGCCGCCGACAAGCCGGCGAAGAACCCGCGGACGATCCACGGCGACGCGGCGATCGGCAAGGCGGCGGGCGACGCAGCCGCGCGCAAGTTCATCCGCCAGGGAATGCCCGAAGCCGAGGTCCTCGCCAGGATCGGGCGACCTGACGCGACCGCCGGCGGCAGCAGGCAGCATCAGGGACGCTGGTCGTACCTTCCCGCCGACGGTGATCCCGACACCGTCACCACGATCACCTTCTCCGGCGGCACCGTCAGCGACGTGAGCCGCAAGGTCGTCAAGCGCTAGGCCCCCACGCTCACTGCGTGCGCTGCCCCCGAAGGCCACTGAGTCGGCTTCCATGCGAGCTTTGATCCAGCGCGTGCGCGCCGCCTCGGTCGCAGTAGACGGCGTCACCGTCGCCAGTATCGAGTGCGGCGTGCTGGTCCTCGCCGGCATGGCGGCCGACGACAGCGATGAGGACGGCGACTGGCTCGCGCGAAAAATCGTCGCGCTGCGGATCTTCGGCGACGACGCCGGCGTGATGAATCGTTCGGTGATCGACGCGGATGGCGCGATCCTCGCGGTCAGCCAGTTCACCCTCTACGCGTCGACCCGCAAGGGCAACCGGCCCTCGTGGTCGGCGGCGGCGCCGCCGGCGATCGCACAGCCGCGATTCGAATCCTTCGTCGCGGCGCTCGCCCGCGAACTGGGCCGGCCCGTCGGCACCGGCGTGTTCGGCGCAGAGATGCAGGTCGCTCTGGTCAACGACGGTCCGGTCACGATCTGGCTGGACTCGCGCGCCCGCGAGTAACGCCACGCCGGCGGGGGGCCGGGCGACGTTCTCCCGCCCCTGGATGACTCGGGCAGGGCCGCCTTTGTCGCGGATCAAGGTGCCGTTGGCAGGGGGCCACGATAATGACAGCGAGCGGCCCGCGGGCGCGGTGTTCGTTGCGGCTGCCGATTTCGCCCACCAAGCGCTGCCGAATCCTCTTGAGCAACCGACCGAATCCACTCCGCGGCCCGTGGCTCACGCGCGCCGCACTGGCGCTCGCCGTGCTGGCGGCGGCGGGATTTCTCCTGCGCGACCAGATCTTCGGGCCGGAGGTCGACGCCTTTGAGGCGACGCGCTCGGACCTCGTGCAAACGGTGGTGTCGAGCGGGCGGATCATGACGCCACAACGGGTTTCCATCGGCTCGGTCATGACCGCCGCGGTCGCCCGCATCCCGGTCAGTGAAGGCCAGAGCGTTCGCCGCAGCGATATCCTGATCGTGCTTGACGACCGGGACACGCGCGCCGCGCTGACGCAGGCGCAGGCGGCCGTCGCGCAGGCCGCGGCGAGGATCCGGCAACTGCGCGAATTGGCGTTGCCCGCCGCCGAGCAGGGCCTCGTGCAGGCGCAGGCGAATCTCCTCCTGAGCCGCCAGCAATACCAGCGCGCGCAGGATCTCAAGGCGAAGGGCTTCGTGAGCGCCTCCGCGCTCGACGACGCCAAGCGGAACAGCGACGTGGCGGAAAGCCAGCTGCGCGCCGCGCGGCTGCAGGTCGAAACGAACAGCCCCTCCGGCAGCGACCAGGTGCTCGCGCAGGCCGCGCTTGCGCAAGCGCAGGCGAGCCTCGCCATGGTCCAGGCCCGGCTCGATCAGACCATCATTCGCGCGCCCGTCGATGGGACGCTGATCGGGCGCAGCGTCGAGCCAGGCAACGTGGTGCAACCCGGGAAGGAACTGATGGTGCTGGCGCCTGCGGGCGAAACGCAGGTCATCGCGGAGATCGACGAGAAGAACCTGGCGCAGCTCCGGCTCGGCCAGAAGGCGCTCGGTTCCGCCGATGCGTACCCGAAGGAGCGCTTCACCGCCCTGCTCACCTACATCAATCCGGGCATCGACGCGCTCCGCGGCTCCGTCGAAATCAAGCTCCGGGTCGACAACCCGCCCGACTACCTGCGCCAGGACATGACGGTCTCGATCGACATCGAGGTGGCGCGCCGCGCCAGGACGGTGGTGATACCGTCCGCAGCCGTATCCGAAGCAGCCACCGACCGGCCCTGGGTGATGGCGGTCGAGGGCAATCGCCTCGTCCGGCGACCGGTGAAGCTCGGACTCAAGGGCGACGGCTACGTCGAGATCCTCGAAGGACTCGCGCCGGGCGGGTTCGTGGTCGCCACCGCCGGCACCGCGCTCAAGCCCGGCGACCGCGTGCGCGCGGTGCCGGTTGCCCGGGGCGGCGCGTGAACCCGTTCGCGTACTTCGAATGGATCGTGGCCTTCCGCTTCATGCGCGAAGGCCTGACGCAGTCGCTGCTCATCATCTTCGGCGTCGCGCTGGGCGCCGGCGTGATCATCTTCATGTCGGCGTTGCTCGCGGGCATGCAGGCGAACATCGTGCGGCGCACGCTCAATTACCAGGCCCCGATTTCCATCCTGCCGCCCGACCAGGTGGCGCGGCCGCTGCGCGCCGGCGAAGCCGCCGAAATCGCGGCGCAGATCCAGCCCCGCTCGCAGCAGCTCCGCTCGGTCGACCAGTGGCAGAAAATCCGCGGCCAGGTCGTGCAGCTTCCGGACGTGATCGGCGTGACGCCGATCGCCGCCGGCCCCGGGTTCGCCGCACGGGGCGAAGCGACCAAATCGGTGACGATCACGGGGATCGATACCGAATCGTACTTCGACGTGATCGCGCTCCCGGAAAAGATGGTGGCGGGCCGGCTGGACCTCGGGCCGCTCGACATCGTCATCGGCACGGAACTGGCGAAAGATCTCGGCGTGAACGTCGGCGACAAGCTGCGGCTCGGGACGGCCGGGAAATCGGCATCGACGTTCAACGTGATCGGCATCTTCGACTTCGGCAACAAGGGCATCAACGCGCGCAGCGTGTACATCGCGTTCCGCTCGGCGCAGAGCCTGCTGGACCTTGCCGGCGGCGCCTCGAGCCTCGAGATCAAGGTCCGCGATCCCTTCGCGGCGGAGACCGTCGCGCAGGCGATCCGCACCGGCACCGATCTCAAGGTGGACAGCTGGATCAGGACCAACGCGCAGTTCTTCACGGCGATGGCGGCGCAGATCCTCGCCAACACGCTGATCCGGATTTTCGTCGGGCTCACGGTGGCGCTCGGCATCGCCAGCGTGCTGGTCGTGTCGGTCGTGCAGAAATCCAAGGAGATCGGCATCCTGCGCGCGATGGGCACCGCACGCGCGCGGGTGCTGCGCGTGTTCCTGATCCAGGGCGGCGTGATGGGGCTCACGGGCGCCCTCGCCGGATCGCTCCTCGCGTGGGGATTCCTGCTGCTGTGGCGCGGCGTCGCCACGAACCCGGACGGGACGCCGCTGTTCGTCGTCGTGATCGAGCCTTCGCTGTTCGCGATTGCCTGCGTCGGCGCAACGCTCGTCGGCATCCTCGCCGCCGTTGTCCCCGCACGGCGCGCCGCGAGGCTCGACCCCGCGGTCGCCATCCGTGGCTGAGATGTGCCCCCACGCTCACGTCGCTCGCTGCCCCCCGAGGGGGAGCAAGGCCTCCCTTGGGACGGCCCGGCGGGAGGCCTGATGTGCCCCCACGCTCACGTCGCTCGCTGCCCCCCGAGGGGGAGCAAGGCCTCCCTTGGGGCGGCCCGGCGGGAGGCCGCGCCCGCCGCAACGCTGCGCCTCGAAGGCGTGCGCAAGGCGTACGGCGTCGGCACGCCGGTCGAGACCGAGGTCCTGCACGGCAT